>Ga0114945_10002120_pt1 | contig 11805 bp, 10 predicted proteins | sample OV2TP3_FD_87194 | JGI IMG/M metagenome (GOLD analysis project Ga0114945, IMG submission 87194) | Hot spring microbial communities from Beatty, Nevada to study Microbial Dark Matter (Phase II) - OV2 TP3 | ecosystem: Environmental > Aquatic > Thermal springs > Hot (42-90C) | place: USA: Beatty... | reverse complement strand
TGAAGGTCGCGAAGAAGCCCACCGTGATGACCGCCTCTACCCAGGTGGGCGAATAATAAGCTACTCCCCAGGGCAGGCGGGTCTCGGAGAGGGTGGGCACAACGATCACGAAGCGTTCGAGCCACATTCCGATGTTCACACTGATCGAAGCGACCACCGTGCCAGCGATGGTGCGGGTTTGGCGTCGCGCCAAGATCCCAACGGGAATGACAAAACAGGTCAACACCATTGTCCAGAAGAGCGGCGCATACCGGCCGGTGAGCTTGGAATAGAACACGATCAGATGGTTGGGGTCGGCGCCGTAGTAGGTGGTGAGGAACTCGGCGAAAGTGAAATAGAACCACAGCAGCGCCATCACCAACAGCAGCAGGCCCAGGTGGTGGAAGTGGATCGGCTTCAGAAACGCCTCCAGATGGTAGATACGCCGGATCAGAGCCATGGCGATGAGCAGCGCGGCAATCCCGGAGAAGATCGCGCCGACAACGAAGTAGGGGCCAAAAATCGTGCTATGCCACATCGGCTGAACGGTCATGGCAAAGACCCAGGAAACCACGGTGTGGACGGAAACGGCGATGGGAATTACGAGCACGGCCATTATCGAAATGGCCCGGTGTAATCGCCGCTTTTGCGCGGGTGTCCCCTGCCAGCCGAGCGCAAGCCAGCGGTAGAGCCAGCGGCGGCCCGAAATGCGGTCACGCAGGAGCGCGATGTCCGGGATGAGCGGAAGATAGAGATAGATGCAGCTCGCCGTCAGGTAGAGAGAAATGCTGCAAACGTCCCACAGCAGCGGGGATCGGAAATTCGGGTGGCGGAGCACGTTCAGGACGCGGTCCGGCCGGCCCAGGTCCATAATCACGCTGCCAGCGCCGAAGAAAAGCACGAGCACGGTGATCACCTCCGCTGCCCGTGTGATCGGACGGCGCCACTCTGCATGACTGAGCCGCAGGATGGCGGAAATCAGTGTGCCGGCGTGGCTGATGCCGATGAAGAACACAAAATTCGTGATGTACATCCCCCAAAAGACGGGAACGTTCAGTCCGGTGACGGAGAGACCCTGCGAGAGCTGATGAAGCCACCCGAAGAATGCGCCGACACTGCAAGCCAGAAGGATCAAGGTCACGCGGTAAAACAGCCCGCTGCGCTCGGTAATGGGCCGGAACAGCACTTCTTCAGGATCGTGATGGTTATGCGCGTTTGCCACTCCACTCTCCCTCGCTCAGATAGAGGACCTTCGGGCGCGTTCCCAGCTCCTCGAGCAGCCGAAAGGCCCGTGCGCTGCGCGTGAGCTGAGTGACGCGGCTCTCGGGGTCGTCCAGGTCGCCGAACACCATCGCTTCGGTGGGACAGCTCTCCACACAGGCGGGCACATAGTCGCCTTCGCGGATGGTCCGCCCCTCGGCCTGGGCCTGCTCCCGGGCCAACTGGAGCCGGTGGTGGCAGAGGGTGCATTTCTCGACCACTCCTTTGGGCCGAATGGAGACGTCGGGATTGAGCATCTCCTCCCAGGGTTCTTCCCAGCGCGGCTCCGACCAGTTGAACTTGCGCACGGTGTAGGGGCAGGCGGTGGTGCAGTAGCGGCAGCCGATGCATCGCGCAAAGATCTGCCGCACAGTGCCTTCCGGCGTGATGTTTGTCGCATCCACCGGACACACTTTGATGCACGGGGGTTCGTCGCAATGCAGGCAAGGAACGGGGAGCAGCCGCAGACGGGCGTGCGCATTTTCGCCTTCCGGCAGCGGCAGAATTCGAATCCACTGGATGGCGCGGCCTTGATCCGATTGACCCGGCGTGGCGACAGGAATGTTGTTTTCGGCCTGGCATGCCAGCACGCACGTCTGGCAGGCGGTGCATTTCGCCAGGTCAATCACCATTCCCCAGCGGGCCATTTTTCTCCTTCATGCCGCAAGGATGCGGACGCGTTCACCCCACCAGCGGGGCCACGGACTCGATGTCTCAGAAGCGGGCGTCAACAAATCGGCCGGGTTCGCGCCTCGCCCCTTAATCCACTCTGTCCCGTGGGTACGGCCAAGCCCGATCGGAACCGCAATCACTTCCGGATGCAGACCCGCGCGGATGCGCACTTTTACGCGAATCCGGCCGTGAGGCGATTCGAGCCAGGCCCACTGCTGATCGTGGAGGCCGAACCGATTGGCGGTTTCCGGATGAATTTCCGCCCAGGTCTGCCAGCCTTCTCCCAGGTACTGCCCGAGGCTCTGCGACAGAGAGGGAGCTTCCGCGCCCGCACCACCGAGCAGGGGCAGCAATTCGAAGGGCTCGAGCACCAGCGGATACTGCGCGGATGATCCGCTGTCTTCCCGCAGCGATCCGACGGAACGGACTTGAGAAGGCCAATCCGGCATCCCTGGAGGCAGGAACTGAAATTTCTGCGAACCGGACAATCCAGGAGCTCGGGCCACGCTGGCAGGCGAAGGATCCCACCATCCGCCCTGCGCCCGCATTTGCTCCCACAACTCCTCGGCGCTCGCATAAGTGGGCGCCCACCAACCGGTGTGCTGCAGCAGGCGGTACCAGGCGGACTCCAGCGTCCCGGCAAACACGTAGCCGCGCTTTTGCTCCAGGAGGGCCTTCGACTGCGCAGCCACAAGCGCTGCGAAGTCGGCATCGGGAAACAAGTCCTGCAAGTTTCCACCCAGCGTTTTTGCCAGCGTGAGGAGTACGTCGCCGGGGTGGCGAACTCCTTCCTGCGGAGCTACGGCAGGTTGAACCAGCGACTCGACAGGAACAGGGGATCCCGGCGGCGCCGGGGCTTCGTCCCAGGCTTCGAGGAAGTGCGGCGCGGGCAGCACCAGGTCGGCAATCGCTGCGGTCTCGTCGAAAAATGAGGTGCAGGCTACGACGAAAGGAACGCGCGCGAGCGCCGCCGTCCACTGACTGCCTCCTGGGAACTGAACGCTGGGATTGGCTTCGCAGAGGAGGAGCGACTCGACGCGGTAGGGGTGGCCCTCCTGCACGGCCTGCCACAAGTCACCGGGACTGCTTCGCGGATGTGCCTCGGCCCCGCGCTCCTTGCGCCGAGGCGCAGACCCGATCTGTTGGTAAGCCTCGCTGGACGGACTCTCCCCGACCAACGTGCCTGCGCTTCCCATCAAGACGTTCAGGCAGTGGACGGCCATCGAGCCTGTCAGGGTGCCGGGCTGGAAACTGCTGGAAGAATCTCCCAGCGCGAGTGCAGGCCGGTTCGCGGCGAACTCCCGCGCCAGACGCAGAATCGTCTCCGCGGGCACTCCTGTCTGCCCGGCAACTTCTCCGAGCCGGAAGTGGCGCAGGATCTGTGTCCGGAATCCTGGAACTGTCTTGCCGGAGGAATCTGTCCAATCGTCGAAGCCGAGCGCGTTCTGCTCGACAAACTCGCGGTCGTAGAGGTTTTCTGCGATGAGGGCGTAGGCAATGCCCAGTGCCAGAATGCCTTCGGTGCCCGGGCGGAGCGGCACCCATTCGTCAGCCTTTGCGCCAGTCACAGAAAGACGTGGAGCAATGTGAACGAGTTTGCTGCGCAGGCCCTCGCTGGAATCGCGCCAGCGCGAAAAGGCCCGCATTACCCCCACGGGCGCGCCCCAGCCTTCCAGCAAGTTGCAGCCGAAATTCAAAACATACCGCGCGGACTCCAAATCGAGCGCAAGCTCACCGCGCGTTCCCTGCAACTGATGCACGGCTTCTTCGTAAGCCCTCAGACCGGATGGCACATTGACAAGGTGCCCGTTCGGAAAGGCGCTTAGGAATTGCTCCATCAGCCGGGCCAGGAGCCCGTCGCGCCGCCCGGTCAGGAAGACGAGGGCGCGCCGGTCGTCCGATTTCAGAAGTGGCGACCAGCGCGCCACCATCTCGCCTAGTGCGTCTTCCTAGGAAATTTTTTCCCAGCGGTGCGAGTCCCGGCTGCCGGCCTTGCGCAGCGGCTCGCGGAGCCTGTCGGGATGGTAGAGGAGCTGAAGGGCCGCGAGGGCGCGAGGGCAGAGACCGCCGCGCGTGATGGGGTGATCCGAATTCCCCTTCACATAGACGGCGCGCCCGCCGACCGTTCGTACGCGTATCCCGCAGGCCCCCCGACACCCCATACACGTGCTGGCAACCCAATGCTCGGGACCGCCGGGCGGGTGCAGTGGCGGTGTGAGCTGCTCTACCGCCGTGCCAATGCCTTCGATGGTGACGCCCGAGGCCACAATGCCGGCACCGGCCCCTGCGGTAGTTTGCAGGAAAGCGCGGCGGGAGACCTTTGGAAAGATTTGCTTCATCGCTTCTCCGCAGCCGTCTGCCTGGTTCGCAGGAATTCCAGCAGGTCGGAGACTTCGTCTTCCTGAAACCGCGGCCAGGAGAGCTTTGCTTTTTTCATTGTCTCGAGCATCACCGGGCCGTGATTCCACATCGCCGTGGCCAGATCTATGGCGGCCAGCTTTTCCTTCCAGGCAGCGGGATCCGCGCCGAGGGGCTTGCCGATCCCCGAGCCGCTGTGACAATCCGCGCAGCCCTTGGTGCGAAAAACCTGCTGCCCGCGAGGCGAACTTCCCCGCGCATCCAGAAACCGTTCCGAGAAAAGATAGGCGATCAGATCGGCCATCTCGCCCGGCGTGAATTGGGGCCGCGGGATTCCTTCCGCTTGCATCCGCGCCCACATCTGCGGCGAGTGGTTCCACATCAGGCCGGCGAACTGGCCGAGGGTTTGCGGGAAGCCTTTCCCGGCCAGGCGCGGGCCCTTCTGGAGACGGTCCGAGCCGTGGCAGCGGGCGCAGCCTTTTGTTTCGAACAAACGTGCTCCCCGCGCGGCCACCGGCAGGCTCAGGTGCACGGAGGGCGTGGAGGGTGTTTGCGATTGTATGTAGGCAATCAGGTCGGCCATCTCCGTCCCGGAGAAATCGGGCCAGGTAAATCCGCGCGAGGCCATCACCTGCTGCATCTGCGGGGCGTGGTTCCACATCGCCTGCGCCCAGACCACGGGATTGCGATAGGCCGCCCAGGCGCTCAGATTCGGCCCCGCCCGGCCGCCCGGCGCCTCCACCGAGTGGCAGGTCGCACAACGCTTCTCCTGCATCACGCGGCGGCCTCGCTCGGCCGACCCCGGCTCGTCAAACGAGCGCACGGAGTACAGGAAGGAGAAAAGATCGGTCATTTCTTCGGGGGTGAAGTGCGGCGGAGCGTGGCCTTCCAACTCCATCTTCTCCCACATCTCCGGGGCGTGATTCCACATTGCGGCGACAAGCTGAGCCACGTTCAGGTGTCCGCTGGGAAACCGGGCCAGATCCGGCGCGCGCTTCGCGCCTTCGCCCAGCACGGAGTGGCACGATGCGCAGCCTTTTTCGAAGAAGAGTTTCATTCCTTTCTTCGGGTCCCCGGGAACGAAATAGGCAGAGCTGCGGACCGCAAACCCCGACAGCAAGAGAAGCGTGAGACTGGCGGCCCACCAGAAGGAGCGCGAAAGTCGGCGAGCGGATATCATCGGTGACAATCGTTACAATCGTTTCGAATTTTTTGCTGTTCGTGACAAGCCATACAGTTATCCATCGTCGGCCGCCGGATGAGGTGCGGCTTCACTGCCGTGCTGCTGCCTAATTCTCCATGGCAAGCGGCGCAGTCAAGCTGGCCCAGCGTGACGTGGCGGCGGTGGGAGAAGTACACATGAGCCGGGAGGCGTGTCAGGCGCTGCCAGACCACTTGCTTCCCCTCGGCCGCTGCCTGGCGGATCTTCTCTTCCTCCGGGCTTTCCGTGATGGCGCTTTCATGGCACATCAGACAGAAGGCGAGGTCCGGCAGGGTGGTATTTGAAACTTGCCGCGATTCCAGGTGGCAGTCCTTGCAAGTGACGCCGGCATCGCGATGTTTCAGGTGGTTGAAAGAAATTTGCACGGAAGCGTTCGGACGCGACCACAGGGAAGAGAGCAGTGTCCCCGCCAGGAATGCAAACAAGAAGAAAAACCAGAAGAGTTTCCAGCCATTGGACAATCTCGGAGCCAGGGAATCCGGCATCAGTCCTCTACCAGGAGTTGAGGTACACCACCAGATCGTTCATCTCGCGCTTCTCGAAGCGCGGCCAGGCAACTTTCCGGCGCTCCATCTCGGCATACATCTGCGGGCCGTGCCGCCACATCGCACCGGCCAGCGAAACGGCGGAGTAGGTGCCCCTCCGCCCGCGCAAGTCGGGACCGCCCCGTCCTCCGCGCCCGTCGGGACCGTGACAATTGTTGCAACCCTTACCGGCGTACACACGGCGGCCCGCCTCTGCTACACCGGGCTCGTCGAAATACCGGAGCGCATAGAGATAGGCGATCAAATCCGCCATCTCGCGGCCTTCGAAGTGCGGCACCTCCACTTTGCGTTGTTGCAGCCAGTCGGCCATCTGCGGCCAGTGGTTCCACATCACACCGGCCATCTGCCCGAGTGTCCTCGGCATTCGCGGAAGCTGAGCCAGGTCGGGACCGATGCTGGCGCCTTCCCCTTTTACCGCGTGACATTCCGCGCATCCTTTTGCGCGAAACAGCCGTCTCCCGCGACGCGCGTCTGCGGGAAACAGATCGCCCGGACTGCGAGGGCCCGTGTTGATGCTGCGCACGTAGGAGAGCAGATCGCTCATCTCCGACTCGTCGAAGCGGGGCCAGGGCAGCTCCCGGCGCTCCATACGCTCCCGCATGGAGAGCGCGTGGTTCCACATCCGCTGGATCCACAGGATGGGGACATCGCCGTTTTCCGCGCGGGTCAGGTCCGGGCCTTCGCATTTGCTAGGTTTGCCTCCGCATCCTTCCGCCTGCCCCCGGCTGTCCACGGCATGGCACTCCGCACAACCCTTGTTTGCGAAAAGCAACCGCCCGCGCTCGGCCGAGCCGGGTTCGTACACGTAGCGGACGACGTAAAGAAATGCGAACAGGTCAGCGACCTCTTCGTCGGCCAGGTAGGGATAATTCGTGTGGGTCTGCTGGATGCGCCGCCACATCGCCGGGGCATGGTTCCACATCGCACTGACCAGCGCGTTGAAGCTGGCGTGCTCCTCGGGTACCAGCCGCAGATCAGGTGTGTTTGCGGGCGGGGCGCCGTCGAGCGGATGACACCCGGCGCAGCCTTTCGTTTCGTAGAGCCAGGCGCCGCGCGTTGCATCGCCAGTCAGGTAGGAAGCGAATTGCGCGTCTTCGAGCGCGCGCTCGCGCCAGCGGGCCACAAGAAGAAGGATGAAGACAGCCAGTGCGGCGGCCACGATCCAGAACCACAGTTGGTTGCGCTGGGCCGACGTCATCGCTCCCTCACCATACGAATCGCTAATGCGGATATTTCAGAGGACTGTGCTCGTGCGTCCCTTGCTGCTTCATTTTCTCGAACACGAATTCTTTTCCCGGCTGCACGAACGGGCTCTTCTGGTTGTGGCAGCCCTGGCAAGTATCCTTCTGCGGAATGACCAGCCCCACGGCCAGCAACTCGGCGCGCTTGTACTCCTTGTTTTGCAGGGTCATCCGATTCGGCTTGAGATATTCCGAGCCCGGCCCGTGACAAGCCTCGCAGCCCACCCCGGCCAGATCGGGCGTGGACTGGATGTCCCGGAAGCCGCCGGCGCGGCCGTAGCCCGTGGTGTGGCAGGCAAGACATTCCGCTTCGCGCGAATAGTCCTTGGCCGGATCCAGCCTGGCTTTCTTCTTGGCATCCGCCGACTTGCCCGGTTTGAGCTGCTCGTAGGCTTGCGCCATTTTCGTTTGCTGCCAGGACTTGAACTGCTGCAAATGGCAGGCGCGGCACTTCGAGCTGCCTACATAGCTGCCGTCTGCCAGAACTGGAATCGTGCCGAGCAGACCGAGGCATAGAGCACAAAACGTCGCAACCTTCTTCTGTATCCTCACCCGTCTCCTCCATCCGGCATCGTGTCTTTCGCGTACTGCGGAATCGACTGTCCGTGACTCAGAACCGGTACTCGAGCCCGAAGGAAAGGGCGTGGGCCCGGTAGCCGGGAACGTCGGCGCCCAGGAACACCGAGGTGCGCGTGCCCGAGTCGAGAAAAAGCATATAGGGCGCGATCCGGTCTATCTGGAAGTCTCTGCGGTCGTATCTCTCGAACCGGTACTCCAGCTTGTGCCAGAGATTGTCCGCCAGCCGCAGCCGGATGGAGCTCACCACCTGATGGTAGCGATTGTTCGTATCCGGATAGGGCTGGGCCGCGGTGACGAGGAAGCCCGCAAGGCTGGCCGAGCCCAGCGCGCGCGTCAAGCTGGATTCCCTGGCAGCCGACAGGCTGTAGAAGACATCGGCGGTCAGACGGTTTTTGAAGAGCGACGCATTGATGCCGGCACCCCAAGTGTCCACGCGCTCGCGCGAGTGACCTTCCCAGTCGTTGTTGGTGCTGTCGTTGGCCGCCGCCGTGGCGGACGCGGGGACGCGCTGGCGGGAGCGCTGGCTGCGGCGGAATTTTTCTTTTGTGTATTCGCCAAACAGAGAGAGTTCCGGCAGCGGAGCGTAGGTCAGGTCGAAGGACAGATCGTAGTTCCAGTCCTTGAGCAGGCCGTAGGCGGATTCCTTGTAGTCGTCCTGGGTCGTGCCGAACGACGCAGAGAAGCTCAGCGCGTCTGTGAAGCTGAGCTGGAGGAGGCTCTGTGCCCGTTCGCGCGTTCGGGCGGCCTCGTCGAACTTGCGCAGTTCGTGAAGCTGTCCCAGAGCTGTGGCGCTGATTCCCGCAATCAGCGAATCCTCATTGGCCTCGTAATGTCCGGGCTCTCGATCGGCGTGCCGGTAGGAAAGCCGGAAGAGCATCCAGCGGCGAGGATTCAAATCCAGCGCGGCGCCGATGGTGTGTTCGGTGGCCCTCTCTACATCACGATGCTCGCGGTCAAATCGTTCCCATTCGTAGTCGAGCTTGAAGAAGTGTCCCTTCCAAAATTCCCAGGAGCCGTCAAAGCCGAGACTTTGCCGATGGAAGCCATAGGGCAGGTTGCGGCGAGGCACCGCACTTAGGCTCTGGTCCGTGCGCTCGTAGGCGGGAAAGATGAGGCTGGGCGTGTCGTTGTTGTAGTCCTGCGAGCGATAGCGCGCCGTCAGCGTCAGCGCCTCAAAGGACTGGTTGGTCAGCGTGTAGTTCATTGCCAGCGTCTGCTTGCGGCCATCCAGGCTGGTGGCGGGCAGGTCCGGCACGCCTGAGATGGTGGAATTGATGGTGAACGGAAGGAATGTGTCGTTCTGCCGCATCCAGCCGGGCACGATGCTGGCCATCAGGCGCGTGGACTTTCCCAAATTGACAGCCCCGGCGATGGTGAAACTCTGGGCGGTGTTGTCTGGATAGAAGTCCAGGCGGCCGCGGGCGGCGTTGCCCGAGGCATCTGTCACGCGAAACGGGTTGTCCCACACAAGTTCGCCAACACGGTTCTCGAAGATGGAACCGGCGTAACCGACTTGAATGGCCCAGGTGCGGTTGAAATACTCTGTTTCTGCTTTCACTTCGTTGGTGCGGTAGTCGAGGCGTTCTGGAAGCTCAACCGTGTTTGTGAAACCGTTGGTCGTCGTGCCGAATGGCCTCAGCCCTGTCAGCTTCTCCCGCGAGTATTCCACCCGGAAGCTCCAATCTGTCGTCGGCGTATACAAAAATGCTCCGCCCCCCTTGAACCGTCGCAGCGGGATCCCCAGGGCTGGCGAGTCCGCCACCAAGGCGGCGAAATCTTCCGGGCGCGCCTGAAGCGCAGTCCGCACGGTCGCCGGGAGGGTGAAGACACCGGGCTGCGGTTCCGAAAAAGGGATTCGCGCAGAGTTGGTGAACAGATGCGGAGTTTGGTCCCAGCGCAAATCAAACCGGAATTGGCCGCTGCGGCCTGCGCGCAGAAGATAACCTTGATCCCGCTCCAGCGTCTCGCGCGTTTGAAAGCTGAAGAAATACGATTTGCCAAACAGCTCATCCAGATGGAGGCGGAAATTCTGGATGTAAAACCCTTTCGGGATATGCCGGTATTCTTCGAATTTGGAGGAATCGCGATCCCCGGCCAGCACGCGCACGCCCAATTCGATGCTCCCGCGCCGGGCCTCGTCCTGCGGGAAGGCGCTTGCCGTTACGAGCAGGCTGATCCCCGCTAGCAGGGCCGCACGGCGCAGCGCCAACCTGTTCCGCTTCTGTTGTTGCATCTCTTGCATCGTGCCTCCTCGGAATGGGCGTCGCTCTCTGACACGCCGCCCGGCAGCTTCACCGGTGGAACCGTGAGCCGGAGGGATGATTGGATCCGTGGATCTGTGAATGGCAATTCGTACAGGAGCGGTTAAACGCAAAACGAGAAGTGGCCGCCTGCGGAGTGGTCGGGTGCCGGGCCTCGATGTGGCAGTTCTGGCAGAGCAGCGGCGTTCTCGCCTTCAACAGTTGCGGGCGGCTCGAACCATGGGGTTCGTGGCAGTTCGCGCAATTTTCCATCACCGGGGGATGCTCCCAGAGGAAAGGACCGCGGCGCTCGGAGTGGCACTTGTAGCAATTCTCATTTACCGAGCTCTCGATGAGCTGCTTCGGATTCGGACTGCCGTGCGGATTGTGGCAGCTCGCGCAGGTCACTTTGCCTTCGCGGAAGGGCATATGGGAGGAGCGCATCAGTTGCGCGCGGCGCATTTGGTGGCACTGGAAGCAAACTTCCGCTTGTGTCGCCCGGGCAAACAGGCGGTTGTCTGTGAGCGGCTCGATGAACCGGCTGCGCGCGGCCGAGGCGCCCATCACCGAGTGGCAGGTCACGCAGGTGAGTCCGCGCGATTCGTGCGGGCTGCCCCTCCAAAACAGTTGCTTTCCGCGTTCGTGGCATTGCAGGCACTCGGAATTCTGGGCGTCGGGCGACACATGCGAGTTTTTGCCGAAGCGCACGATGTCCGTAAGGCTGCCGCCGTTGGCCACATGCGTCTCGCCGGGGCCGTGACATGCTTCGCAACCCCGAGTCTCGAGCTCCGTGCGCGGCGCCTTGAGCAAGATTCTGCCCATTGCCGTTCTGGCGAATTGCTGATACCGATCCTCGTGGCACGTCCGGCAGACCTCGGTTCCGACATAGCCGGGATCAATTGCACCTGGCCCTGTCTTTGTCGCCGGTCGCCGTTCCGCGCCGGCCGGAATGGTCAGCGGAGTTAGAAGCAGGCCAGCAAGGAGGGCGGATCCGACTCCCAGATAACTCATCGCCCAGCGACTCGTGAGAATCGTCAGTCCCGGCTTGCGAGCACCGCGTGACCTGATTACCTGAGCAGCTCCCTTCATTCCATTCTCCTTCCCACACGGAACGTGCCAGAGAAGCGAGGTGCTTGTTCTCCTGCCTCAGCCGGACTTCCCCGAAAGCCGAAAGCCCTCAAAGGCGAGAAATGCCGCAGTAAAGATGGCTACCCAGCTCGGCCACATCGGTATCGTTCGGCCTGCCACCATCCACTCGACCCCCAGAGTGAGCCGGATGGCGTGGCCCAAAGCGATCAACAGGAAGAGCACTGCGGCGGTCAAAGAAAATGCCCTTTGGCTCACAACTGCCTCCTCGGGCCTCTCGACTTGCTAGGCACCTGGGCAGCCACTGCAGGCAGGAGGAAAGTCCTCAACAGGAGAGCGCCGCAGGGGGTGTAAGGGTTGAGATGTCAGTCGGTTGCGGCAATCAAGGCAGAGAAAATTTGGACGAAGTTCCAAGTTGGACGGGAGTGGAAACTGTCCGAATATCAGTCGCTGTCCGAAATTCGGACGATGGAGGGCAGAGGCGGAGATGCAGAATTGCTGCGGCTAGGCGCTCACGCGGAAGTGGCGCAGTTTGCGATACAGTGTGTCGCGCGAAATCCCCAACAGTGCCGCGGCGCGTGTGTGATTGCCCTGGCAGATCGCCAGCGCGTGCTCGATGGCCG
>Ga0114945_10002119_pt1 | contig 11806 bp, 10 predicted proteins | sample OV2TP3_FD_87194 | JGI IMG/M metagenome (GOLD analysis project Ga0114945, IMG submission 87194) | Hot spring microbial communities from Beatty, Nevada to study Microbial Dark Matter (Phase II) - OV2 TP3 | ecosystem: Environmental > Aquatic > Thermal springs > Hot (42-90C) | place: USA: Beatty... | reverse complement strand
GCGCTTCAGCTTGCGGGCGCTCGATCCTGTGAGGTAATACTTGATCGGCGGACGGCCCGCATCCACCAGCGCCTGGATCGTGTTCAGCAGACTCGGCAGGCGCTGGATTTCGTCAATGAACACTGTCCGAAAGGCCCTTGCGGCAAGCCGCTCCTCCAACTCGGAAGGATTGCGCGCGAACTCGAGGTACGTCGGCTCATGGGCAAGGTTGATTGTCAGATCCGGCTGCAGGGTCTGGACCAGCGTGGATTTCCCGGTCTGCCGCGGCCCCAGGAGCAGAACGCTTTTTTTGGAGCGCCGGAGCAGCGCGGTGAGGTGTCGAGCAATCATGTGGTTATTTTACGCGGCATTCTAACCTTATGTCAACATATTATTAAACCGGGGAAATCTCCTCAGGCTCCAATAGGAGCGGGGATGATGAAGCAACACGTCGAAGAGTTAGAAGTGGCGCTGGGCTTTATCGTAGATAATAGTGCTGAGGTGGTTGAGGAATAATAGCAGGACGCCTGGATATTGGTATCGGGGAAACGAACGGGATTTTGAGAGCTTAGGGAGCGTCTCCTGATCGTATGCCGAAGCGGACAGACATCAAAAAAATTCTGATCATCGGGTCGGGGCCGATCGTGATCTCGCAGGCGTGCGAGTTCGACTACTCCGGCACCCAGGCGTGCAAGGCGCTGCGGGAGGAGGGCTTCGAGGTCGTCCTCGTCAACTCCAACCCGGCGACGATCATGACCGATCCGGAAATGGCCGACCGCACGTACCTCGAGCCGATCACGGCGGAGATCCTCGAGAAGATCATCGAGGCCGAGCGGCCCGAGGCACTCTTGCCGACCCTCGGCGGCCAGACGGCGCTCAACATTACCGTCCAGCTCGGGGAGCGCGGGGTTCTGGAGCGATACCATGTCGAGCTCATCGGGGCGACGCTCGAGGCCATCAAGCGCGCGGAGGATCGCGGGCTGTTCAAGCGCACCATCGAATCGATCGGGCTCGAAGTGCCGCGCGCCGGCTTCGCGCGCAGCCTCGAGGACGCGCGCGCGTTGTCGGCGACGATGGGATTCCCCTGCGTGATTCGCCCCAGCTTCACCCTCGGCGGGACCGGCGGCGGGGTCGCGTACAACACCGAGGAGTTCGAGCGGATCGCCGCGCGCGGGCTGGAGCTGTCGATGACCCATGAAATCTCCGTCGAAGAATCGGTCGTCGGCTGGAAGGAATTCGAGCTGGAGGTGATGCGCGACCGCGCGGACAACGTCGTCGTCGTGTGCTCCATTGAGAACGTCGATCCGATGGGGGTGCACACCGGCGACTCCATCACGGTCGCCCCGGCGCAAACGCTCACCGACCGCGAGTATCAAGAAATGCGCGACGCGGCCATCGCCGTCATCCGCGCGATCGGCGTGGAAACCGGCGGCTCCAACATCCAATTCGCGGTGCATCCGGACTCCGGCCGCCAGCTTGTCATTGAAATGAACCCGCGGGTGTCGCGCTCCTCGGCCCTGGCGTCCAAGGCGACCGGGTTTCCCATCGCCAAGATCGCCGCGAAGCTGGCCGTCGGATATACCCTGGATGAGCTGCCCAATGACATCACGAAGCAAACCCCCGCCTGTTTTGAACCGACCATCGACTACGTCGTCGTGAAAGTTCCCCGCTTCGCCTTCGAGAAACTCCCCGGGGCCGATCCGACCCTCACGATTCAGATGAAATCCGTCGGGGAAACGATGGCGATCGGCCGCACGTTCACGGAAGCGCTGCAAAAAGGGCTGCGCGGGTTGGAAATCCGCAAAGCGGGATGGGAGGCGCAGGGCGGCCTCTCGGCGGATCACTTGCGCCAACGGCTCGCCGTGCCGACGGCGGAGCGGATCTTTTATCTCAAAGACGCGCTGCTGCTGGGCTTCTCCGTCGAGGAGCTGGGGCAGTTGACCAAAATCGATCCATGGTTCCTGCGGCAACTCTATGCGTTGGTGGCGGAGGAGCGGCTGCTGCAGGCGGCGGCTGAGCAGATGCGCTCCTGCGCGCATGCGCCCATCGGCGGCGCATTGCAGGAAAGCGCCGCGGCCCTGCTGCGCCGCGCCAAATCGCACGGCTTTAGCGATCGTCAGCTGGCAGCGCTGTGGGGGCTGGACGAAGCGGCCATTCGCCGCTGGCGGCATGAGTGGCGCCTGTCGCCGACGTACTATCTCGTCGATACCTGCGCGGCCGAGTTCGAAGCGCGCACGCCGTATTATTATTCGACGTATGAGCAACCTCCAGTCGTTCTCGGTTCAAGGCTCGAGGTTCAAGGGACGGACCGCGAACGTTCAACCTTGAACCGTGAACCGAAGAAGCGGAGGGTGATGATCCTCGGCGGCGGCCCGAATCGCATCGGCCAGGGGATCGAATTCGATTACTGCTGCGTGCACGCGGCTTTCGCCCTGCGGGAGCTCGGCATCGAAGCGCTGATGGTGAACTCCAATCCCGAAACCGTCTCCACCGACTATGACACGTCGGATCGACTCTACTTCGAGCCGGTCACGCTGGAAGACGTGCTGAACATCGTCGAGCGGGAAGCGCCCGAAGGCGTGATCGTGCAGTTCGGCGGGCAGACGCCGCTCAATCTCACGGCGGGGCTGGCGGCCGCCGGCGTTGCGATCTTGGGGACGAAGCCGCAGGCGATCGATCTCGCCGAGGATCGGGAGAAATTCAAGCGGTTGCTGGATGAACTGGGCCTGCGGCAGCCGCCCAGCGGGGCTGCGATGACCCTCGAGGATGCGCAGCTGACCGCGCGCGGCATCGGCTACCCGTGCCTCGTGCGGCCGTCCTACGTCCTGGGCGGGCGCGCCATGGAGATCGTCTACGATGACGAGCAGCTCAACCATTTTGCGCAACGCGCCTTCGACGCCTCGCCGGGGTTTCCCGTGCTGATCGATAAGTTCCTCGAGGATGCCATCGAGGTGGACGTCGATCTCGTGGGTGACGGGCAGACCTTCATCGTCGGCGGGATCCTGGAACATATCGAAGAGGCCGGCATCCATTCCGGGGACAGCGCGATGGTGCTGCCGCCGCACACGCTCACCGAGGACATCCTGGAGGACATTCGCCGAGCGGCCCGGCGCCTCGCGGGAGCGCTGAAGATCGTCGGCCTCATGAACGTGCAGTTCGCGGTCAAAGACGATGTCGTCTATGTGCTCGAGGTCAACCCGCGCGCCTCGCGGACGGTCCCCTTCGTATCGAAGGCCATCGGCGCGCCGCTCGCCAAACTCGCCACCCGGGCGATGCTGGGCGTCTCGCTGCGCGAGCAAGGGTTCGTCCGCGAAGTGACTCCGCCGTTTCTGGCGGTCAAGGAATCCGTCTTCCCGTTCTCGCGGTTTGCCGGCGTGGACATTCTCCTCGGGCCTGAGATGCGCTCCACGGGCGAGGTCATGGGCATCGACGAGGATTTCGGTCGCGCCTTCATCAAATCGCAGATCGCCGCCGGGCAACTGCTGCCGCGCCGCGGAACGGTCTTCATCAGCGTCAAGAACCGCGACAAGCGCTCCGTCGTCCTGGTCGCTCAGCGGCTGGAGGCGCTGGGCTTTGAGCTGGTGGCGACCCAGGGCACCGCGAAGGTGCTGCAGCGCCATGGATTGCGCGTGCGGGCCGTGAAGAAAATCCACGAGGGCCGCCCGAACGTCCTCGATTTGATCAAGAGCGGACAGATTCAGCTCGTGATGAATACGCCGTCGGGACGCTTGCCGCGCGCGGATGAGGTGCAGATTCGCTCCGCCGCGGCGATGCTGGGCATTCCCTGCATCACCACGATCGCGGGCGCGGTGGCGTCGGTCAATGGGATGGAAGCGCTCTTGCGCCACCAGGTTGCGGTCAAGCCGCTGCAGCGCTATCATGAGTTGCTGCGAGCCTCGACGAACCCATGACGGATTCCGAACGCGCCCTCGCCGGCCGACGACGCCATCCCCGAGTTGCCCGCTCCTGGTGGTTGTGGTTCCGTCCCGCCGCCAGCGCGACCCCCTGGCAAGCGGCTCCCTTGCGTGACGTGAGCGCCGCCGGAGCGCGGTTTTTGTCCGAACGCGCGTATCCTGAAGGAACCGTGCTCCACGCGAAGCTGCGGCTGCCGACGTCCTCGACGGTGGTGCCGCTCACGGTCCGCGTCGCGTGGTCACGGCCGGTGGAAGGTCAATGGGGATTGACCGAACACGGAGTGGCGTTGGATCTTTCGGATGCCGCCGCGCGCCAGCGCGTGCTCGATGCGCTGAAGGGTCTCGCCTAACGAACGGAGCGCGTCAACGATGACACCGGACCAGCGGCGATTTGACCGCATCCCTCAGCCGTTTGAAGTCAAGTGTCGGCGGAGCCACGAGCCGTTGAAGCCCTGGATCGATACCCTCACGCGGGATTTAAGCGCGGCGGGCATGTGCGTGCAAAGCAACGAGCACTTTGAGGTCGGCGCGCTTCTGGATGTGCAGATGCAGCTGCCCAACGTCCCAGGCACGTTGCAGCTCCAAGGGCGCGTGGTGTGGCAACGAGGCACGGTCGTGATGGAATACGGCATCGAGTTTCTGGAGATTACCCCGGATCAGCAGGCGCAGATCGATGAGCTTGTTCAATTCCTCAAAAAACGCGACCGCGCTTCCGACGCCTGACTTACGCGTCCATCTCGGATCGCTCACGCTGAAGAACCCAGTGCTCGTGGCGGCCGGAACCTTCGGCTACGGCCTTGAGTTTGCGCGTGCCGTTCCGCTGGGTCAGTTGGGAGCCCTCATCACGAAGACCCTCACGCGGGTACCCCGAGCGGGAAACCAGCCGCCGCGGCTCGTTGAGACGCCTGCCGGCATGCTCAATGCGGTCGGGTTGCAGAATATCGGGTTGGAGGCCTTTCTTCGAGAGAAGCTGCCGAGGCTGGCCCGGTACGACGTGCCGGTGATCGTCAGCGTCCTCGGCGAATCGCTCGAAGATCTGCCCCTGATGATCCAGGCCCTCGAACGCGAGGCGGGGGTGGCGGCCATCGAGCTGAACCTTTCGTGCCCCAATGTGCAACGCGCCTCTGCCCTCATGGTGGCCCAGGATCCGCAGGCCACGGCGGCGATGGTGTCCGCGGCACGAGCGCACACGCACAAACCGCTCATTGCAAAACTCAGCCCCGACGTGACGGATCTGGCCCCCATCGCCCGGGCGGCCCAAGAGGCCGGAGCGAACGCGCTCTCCTTGGTCAACACCTTCACGGGGATGAGCCTGGATCCTGCCACGAGGCGCTCTCGCCTTGGGGCGCTCACGGGCGGTCTGAGCGGTCCGGCAATTCGTCCCCTTGCCGTCTACCGTGTGTGGTATACTGCGCAGGTTGTCCGTCTGCCGATCGTCGGGGTGGGCGGCATTGCGCGAGCGGAAGACGCGCTGGAATTTTTCCTCGCGGGGGCCAGTGCCGTGGCGGTCGGCACGGCGACGTTTGCCGATCCCCTCGCGGCCCTGCGCATCCTGCGAGGACTGACGCGCTATGTCATACGGCATCGCCTCCCATCGCTGGAAACGCTCCGCGGCGCCATCAGTCCGCCCGCGTGATCGGTTGATCGTCGCGCTGGATGCCACGGCGTTGGATCCGGCGCTGCGCATGGCGCGGCGACTGCGCGGGATCGTCCGCGCGGTGAAAGTCGGCAGCGCCTTGTTTACCGCCTGCGGGCCGCACGTGCTGCATCGCCTGCGAGCCTTGGGTTTCGACCTCATGCTGGATCTGAAGTTCCATGACATTCCCTCGACGGTGGCGCTGAGCTGCCGCGCGGCCGTCGCGCATCGCGTCTCGCGGCTGACCGTGCACGCGGCGGGCGGGCGCGACATGTTGGAAGCGGCCGTGCGCAGCGTCCGCGATGAAGCCAAGCGGGCAAAGCGGATGCGGGCTCATCGACCCAACGTGCTCGCGGTCACCGTGCTCACCAGCGAGTCCGTTCCGCCGGCCAGCGATCGTGTGGTTGAGCTGGTCGAGGTGGCTCTCGAAGCCGGGTGTGACGGCGTGGTCGCCTCGGCCCAAGAAGCCGAAGAGATCCGGCGAGCGTTCCCTCGCGAACGATTTGAGATTGTCTGCCCGGGCATCCGGCCATCGGGAGCGTTGCGCGAAGACCAGCGCCGCACCGCGACGCCTGCCGAGGCCTTGCGCGCGGGTGCCTCCGCGCTCGTCGTCGGGCGCCCCATTACCGCCGCGCGGAATCCCCGGTCGGCCGCGCAACAGATCCTCAGCGAGATGGAGTCCAGCGGCCGATGCTGACGCGCGATCAGCTCCTTGAGATGTTCCGGAAAAGCAAAGCCTTGCAGCGCGGCCATTTTGAGCTCTCCTCCGGGCTGCATAGCGGCCACTACTTCCAGTGCGCGCAAGTCCTGCAGCATACGAAGCAGTCGGCGACCCTCTGCCGGGAGCTCGCGCGCCGCTTTCGCTCGGCGAGGCCGAGCGTCGTCATCGGGCCGGCGATCGGAGGCATCGTCGTCGCGCACGAAACCGCTCGGGCGCTGAGGGCCCGCGCCATGTACTCGGAACGCGTCGATGCGGAAATGGCCATGCGCCGCGGCTTTACCCTGACGAAGAAAGACCGTGTGCTCATCGTCGAGGATGCGATCACGACCGGGGAGTCGGCCCGGAAAGTCGCGGAGCTCGTGGAGGCCTTCGGCGCGCGCGTCGTCGGCATCGGGACCATCGTCGATCGCTCAGGCGGCAAGGTGAAATTCCCCGGCTACCGCTACGTGCGCCTGTTCTCCTTCGCGTTTGAAACCTTCCGCCCTCATGAATGTCCCCTGTGCAGCGAGCAGGTCCCGTTGAGCCGCCCGGGTCGCGTCAAGCGCGCCGCCCTCTAAGCGCTCGATGCCCCCATGACGATCGCGTGTCTGCTGTTCTCAGCCCTCGTGCTCATCGGCGCGGTCTGGGTGGTCGTGCTCCCCAATTTGTTTCGGGCCGCGCTGAGCCTCGGGCTCGTCCTGTTGGGCATCGCAGCGCTCTTCATTCTGTTAGGGGCCGAGTTTTTGGCCTTCGTCCAAATCCTCGTGTACGTCGGCGCGATCCTCACCCTCGTGATGTTTGCCATCATGCTCACGGGCAAGCGCGCCGCGACGGAAACGCGGCACGCCGCCAGTCGGCGCTCGATCCCGGCTCTGGCGGCGTCGCTGGCGTTGTTCATCGTGCTGGTCCGCGCGACCTCGCCGCTGCGCGGCCTGACCGCCGTCGAGCAGCCTGCGCTCCTGAGCGTCATCGGACAGGAGTTGGTGCAGACGTTCGTGTTGCCCTTTGAGGTGATCTCCCTGCTCTTCGTCATCGCCATCGTCGGGGCGATTGTCCTCGCGAGTTCCCGATGACGATCATCCTGCTGCGGCTCAGCGCGGCGCTGTTCTCGCTCGGCGTCTATGGAATCCTGACGCGGCGCAACGCGATTGGATTGCTCTTGGCGGTGGAGCTCATGCTCAACGCGGCGGCGCTGAATTTCGTCCTCTTGAGCCGAACGTCCGGGCAGGCCCACGCGCAAATCTTCGCCTTGTTCATCATTGCCCTCGCCGCCTGCGAAGCCGTCGTCGGGCTGGCGATCATCCTGAGCCTCTTCCGCTGCGCTAAGACCGTGCTCGCCGACCAGGTCAACCTGCTCAAAGGCTGATGTTCCCCCATGCGGCGTCGACGTCGATCGCGATCTCCCGCGCCGTGGCCTCGCCCGCGCTGGTGTGGCTTCCGCTGCTGCCGCTGAGCGCCTTCACGATCTTGATTTTCTTCGGCCGGCGGCTTGGACGGTTGAGCGCGTGGGTGGCGGTGGCGGCGCTCGGCGGGGCGTGCGCGCTGGCGGGCTCTTTGGGCGAGGCGGTGCGAAGCGGGCGGCGGCTCGCGGTGGCCTGGCCTTGGCTGTCCGCGACCGATGCGCGCTGGAGCATGGGCCTCTCGGTGGATGGGCTCACGTGGCTGATGCTCATGATCGTGACCTCGATCGGCACGATGATCGCCCTCTACTCCATCGGCTACATGCACAATGATCCGCGCGCAAGCCGCTTTTTCGCGTACCTCTCGCTGTTCTGCGCCGCCATGCTCGGCTTGGTGCTGGCGGATCATTTCGTCCTGCTCTACGCGTGTTGGGAATTGGTGGGGTTGTGCTCGTACCTGCTCATCAGTTTTTGGTTTGAGAAGCCGGCGGCCGCCGCGGCGGGCCGCAAAGCGTTTTTGACCACCCGCATCGGCGATACGGGATTGCTGATCGGCATGTGGCTGCTGTGGGCGACGTGGGGCTCGCTGCGGTTCGATCAATTGGCCAACGCCGCCGGTCAGCTTGCGCCCGGGCTGTTGACGGCGATCAGCCTGCTGATCTTTCTCGGCGCGGTCGGCAAATCGGCGCAGGTGCCGCTCCATGTCTGGCTGCCGGATGCGATGGAGGGCCCCACGCCGGTCTCGGCGCTCATCCACGCCGCGACGATGGTGGCGGCGGGCGTGTATCTCGTGGCGCGCTCGGCCGTCCTCTTTACTCCTGAGAGCCGGCAGATCGTCCTGGTCATCGGATTGGTCACGCACCTCTTCGCCGGCATGGTGGCCCTCACGCAGACCGACATCAAGCGCGTCCTCGCGCACTCCACCATCAGCCAGCTCGGTTTGATGATGACGGCCCTCGGCATGGGGGCGGTCACGGCGGCGATGTTCCATCTGTTGACGCACGCCTTCTTCAAGGCCCTGCTCTTTTTGGCGGCGGGCAGCGTCATCCATGCGACGCATCAACAAGAGCTCTCGCGTCTGGGAGGGTTATGGCGCCGGATGCCGTGGACGCACGCGGTCTGTTTGATCGCATCACTCTCGATGGGCGGCTTCTTTTTCCTCAGCGGCTTCTGGAGCAAAGACGCGATCCTGCTCGCGGCCGAGCACGCGCATCCGTCGCTGATGTGGGGGTTGCTCCTCGGGGCGACGGTGACGGCAGGCTACATCGCGCGCCTGTATCTGCGATGCTTTCATGGGGCGGCTCCTGACCACGACGCCGCACATCACGCGCCGCATGAATCGCCGCTCATCATGGTTGCTCCCATGGCGGTCCTTGCCGTTGGAGCGGCGTTCGTCGGGTTCGCGGGCTCGCCGTTTCTCGGGCAGCCGCTGTGGCGCTTGCTGGGCGACCACGAGGCGCATGAGCGCCTTGATGCGGGGATCGCGTTGTGGTCCGGCGTCGCGCTGGCGGCGGGGACCGGACTCGCGTGGCTCATCGGATTTCAACGTCGCCAGCTCGTCCCCGCCAGCCTGCGGCCCCTGGGCCATCGCCTGTATACGTTGGCGGCGAATAAATTCTACGTGGATGAATGGTATGCGCGGGCGATCATTCGCCCGTTGCTCAGGGCGTCGGCCGCGCTGGCTCAAGCGGATCTGCGCGTCATCGACGGGGCCGTGAATGCCGCCGGGCGGCTCGGATGGGTCCTGAGTCAGTGGAAGGAGCGATTCGATCGCGTCGTCGTGGACCGCCTCGTCAATGGCGTGGCGAGCGCGGTTCGCGGCGCGGGCGGCAGCCTGCGCCGGATTCAGACCGGCCTCGTCCATCAGTATTTGATCACCGTGGTCGTGGCCGTCGTGATCCTCTCCGTGATCTTTCGACGCTGAGTGTCATGAAGAGCCGGAGCGTGAGTCGATGCTGACCTGGTTGCTGCTGTGTCCGCTGGTTGGGATGGGCGTGATCCTCGCGGTGCCGACGTCCTCGGCGAAGGCGATCCGGACGATCGCGCTCCTCTCCACGGGAGCGGCGCTGCTCATCGCGTTGCAGCTGTGGTTCGCTTTTGAGCCGGCCGCGCGCGCCATGCACTGGGTGCAGCGGCTGCCCTGGATCCCGCAGCTCAACATTTTCTATCACGTGGGCGTCGATGGCATCAGCCTGCCGATGGTGTTGCTGACGGCCCTGCTGGGATTTCTGGCATGCCTGGCCTCGTTCTCGATCCATGAGCGGCACAAAGAGTATTTTGTGCTCTATCTGCTCCTGGAGGTCGGCATGTTCGGGACCTTCCTCGCGCTGGATCTGTTCCTCTTTTATGTGTTCTGGGAACTGGTCTTGGTGCCCATGTATTTTCTCATCGGCATCTGGGGCGGCGGGCGGCGCGAGTATTCCGCGTTCAAATTTTTCGTCTATACGCTCGCGGGCAGCCTCGCGATGCTCCTGGGCATCCTGGCCTTGGTCTTGCGCGCGCACACCTTTGACCTGATGGAACTGGCGGCCCTGGGGCCGTCGCTGGAGCGCCCCTTCCAGCAGCTGCTGTTCATTGCCTTCTTCCTCGGCTTCGCCATCAAGGTGCCGATCTTTCCCTTTCACACGTGGTTGCCGGATGCGCACGTGGATGCGCCGACGCCGATCAGCGTCTTGCTGGCCGGGGTGCTGTTGAAGATGGGCGGCTACGGATTTTTCCGCATCAGCTACCCGATTTGCCCCGAGGCGGCGGTGTGGTTCTCCGGGACGATGGCGCTGTTGGGCATGATCAACATCGTCTACGGGGCGTTGGTGGCGCTGGCCCAGACGGATTTCAAGCGGCTGGTGGCGTATTCCTCGGTGTCGCACATGGGCTTTGTCCTGTTGGGACTCTCCAGCCTGACGCCGCACGGCATGAACGGGGCGTTGCTGCAGATGTTCAACCACGGCGCGATCACCGGCGGGATGTTCTTGCTCGTCGGAGTCTTGTACGACCGGACGCACACCCGGCAACTGGATGCGTTCGGCGGGCTGGGGGTGCTTGTGCCGGTGTATGGCGGGCTGCTCATGGTCTTTAGCTTGGCGTCGTTGGGCTTGCCGGGGCTGAGCGGGTTTGTCAGCGAATTTCTCTCCCTCATCGGGGCGTTTAGCGTCTGGCGATGGCAGACGATCGTCTCCGCCGTTGGCATCGTCGTGGCGGCGGCGTATATGTTGAAGGTCGTGCAGCAGGTGCTGCTGGGCCCGCTCAATGAGCGATGGCGCGCGCTGCCTGATGTGACGGCGCGAGAAGTTCTCAGCCTCGCCCCGCTGTTGGCGCTCGTGGTGGCCCTCGGCGTCTATCCGCTGTGGATGCTGCGCGTCCAAGAGCCCGCGCTGCTTGATCTGATCTCGCATATGCTTCCCCAATGAGTCGCATCGTTGCGGCACCGCGAATTCTTGTCCTTTACTGCCAGTAGGCGCATAGCGACGAGACGGATCATGGCGAGTATCTTGCTAGAAAGTCTGCGGGCGTGGTGGCCTGAGGCCATCCTCAGCGCGGGCGCGCTGCTGGTGATCCTGCTGGGAGCGACGCGGCGCGCGGGCCTCGCGTGGCCGGCGGCGTGGGTCATCCTCGCGGCGAGCGCAGCCGCGCTGTGGCGCGCTCCGGTGTCGCCGTCGACGGGCATCTTCTTCGACCTGATCATCTGCGACGCGTTCAGCGTCGTCTTCCGGTGGATCTCCGTGGGCATGGCGGCGCTGATCCTGCTCATGTCCAAGGCGTCGTCGGACCTCGATCGCGCAGTGCAGGGAGAGTATGTCGGGATCGTCTTCGGGCTGACGGTCGGGCTCATGCTCATGGCCGAGGCCACGCATCTGTTGATGGCCTACCTTGCGATTGAAGTGGTGAGCTTAAGCTCCTACGTGCTGGTCGGGTGGAGGCGGGACGCGCGCTCCGCCGAGGCGTCGCTGAAATACCTGCTGTTCGGAGCCCTGTCCTCGGCGATCATGCTCTTTGGGATGTCGCTGCTTTTTGGATTCACCGGCGAACTCTCCTTGGCCAAGATCGCCGATGCCCTCTCTGCCCTAAGCGAATCCATGCAACCTGGCGTGGTGGCGGCGGCGACATTGCTGCTCGCCGGGCTGGCGTTTAAGATTTCCATGGTGCCGTTTCACATGTGGACGCCGGATGCGTATGAAGG
>Ga0114945_10002118_pt1 | contig 11810 bp, 13 predicted proteins | sample OV2TP3_FD_87194 | JGI IMG/M metagenome (GOLD analysis project Ga0114945, IMG submission 87194) | Hot spring microbial communities from Beatty, Nevada to study Microbial Dark Matter (Phase II) - OV2 TP3 | ecosystem: Environmental > Aquatic > Thermal springs > Hot (42-90C) | place: USA: Beatty... | reverse complement strand
TCGATTCTTTCGGCAATCAACGGCCAGGGATCGAAGCCGCCGTGAACGTGAAGGAGCGTGATGAGGGGTTGATCTAAAATGATTTCTTTAAACGCAGATTTGCGCGAATCCAACGCGGATTCACCCGGATATTCTTGAGGAGAAAATCCGCGACCATCTGCATTGGATTTGCGAGAATCCGCGTTAAAAATAGCTTTTTCAATATCTATCTTTCGCCCCCTCCTTAAAAGCTGCGGGAGCGCCGCTTCGATCGCCTCGCCCCAAGAGCATCCGTAATATCGAGAGAACATCCGCGTGAGCTTTAAAAATTTCTCATCCAGGACAGGCCCTTGATCGATAACGGAGAGGATGGGCTTAAGCTGCTTGAAGAGACTCTTGTCGCGTACCCCCACGACAAAGCCAATCCGCTTTCGGATCCCAAAGGAGACCCACACCCTCGTGCCCAACATCACTGGGGGACGGAGGGCTTTACCAATCGTGTAGTCAAAAGGGCCTTCCACCGGGAGCCCCACCACCACCTGGGCAATCTTTTCTTTCATGAGATTAAAGCGATAATATCGTCAAACGCATGGGGTTTAGCCAGCCGCTGGGTGCTCTGCTGGAGGGTTTTAAACACATCCGGAGATGCCCCCCATTGCCTTAAGGCCTCAACCATCCCGTCAATCGTGCAACACTTAAGGCCAATCCCGTATTCTTTCAAAATCTGAATATTGCCTGTTTCCTGTCCGGGAATGGCGTTAAAGAAAATCAAGGGCAAGCCGCTGACCAGCGCCTCGGTAATGGATAAGCCTCCGGGCTTGGTGATCATCACATCCGAGCAGGCCATGAGCTCATCCATGTTGGGGACCAATCCGTAGACATGTAGAAAACCGCTTTTTTTTCTTTGAAGCCTTTCAAATAATTTTTTATTGCGCCCGCAGACCACAATGACCTGAAAATCTCTCAAAGCACAAGCAATGTCCTCCATCGGGCCCATCCCAAAGGACCCCGTGACCACCAGGGTGGTAAAAACATCTTCTTTCAATCCCAACTCTCTTCTCAAAACCCTTTTATCCCGTTTGATAAGAAATTTCTCATCGATCGGGATTCCGGTGACAACCCCCTTGCTCTCGGGCACGCCCAGTTGAAGAAGCCTCTTTTGGGTCAGCTCGCAGGCCACCGCATAACAGTCTATCGAGTCTTGGATCCAGATGCTATGCACATCAAAATCGGTGATCACGCAAATGATTTTAGATGAGATAGCCCGTTTTCGTTTGAGATAAGAGATCACCTCATTGGAAAGAAAATGAGTCGAAATCACGTAATCGAAATTCTCCTCTTTTAAAAAACGCACCAGGCGGCTTGTATTCAGGCCATTCAAAAGCCGCCGGATGATTTTGACCGGATATCGTAGAATTTTCCGATCCGCCAGACCAAAAAAGAAGCCCCACAGCCAAGGACATCTCGTCACCATGAAGGAATAGCTTCTTTGATAAATTTTCTTGAATAAAGGCAGGGTATAATCCAAGGCATCAACCAGCGTGACTTCCCTGTCCGCCCTTGAGCTCCCTTTTAAACCGTTAAAGAGAGCTTCTGCGGCTTTGGTGTGCCCGGCGCCAGCGGAGGCGTGAATGATGAGGATTTTCATACGGGAGGTCTTAAGGGCTTGCCTTTTGAAGGCGGGTGATGATTTGGGAGGCTTCGAGAAGATCCTGGGCAATAAAATCCGGTTGTCTGTGCCAATGGCGCAGGCTCTGACGTGTCTCCCGTCCCGACAAAACAAAAATGGTTTTGCAGCCCGCATGATGCCCGGCCAGGATATCTGAGTCCGTATCCCCCACAAAAAAACTCTCTTGGGCATAACGTAAATTTTTATGAATGGACTGAAGGGCTTTTTTGATCAATCCGATCTCGGGTTTGCGGCAGTCACACCCGTCATCGGAGCGATGAATACAATAGAAGACCTTCTGGATTTTGCCTTTATTCCGGGTCACGATTTTAAGCATATAGCGCGTGATCCGGTCCAATTTGTCTTTAGAAAAAATTCCCTTGGTCACACCCGCCTGATTCGAAATGACAAAAATGATGTAGCCCTGTTCTGTCAGACGCCTGACAGCCTCCAAGGCTCCGGGAAGAAATCGAAAATCCTGGACTTTGGTGACATAATTCCCGTCACCGGGAAATTCATTGATGACGCCATCACGGTCTAAAAAGACAACTTTTAGTGAATTATTTTTCTTCCTCTTAACGTTTATCATTCTTATTTTTTTTAGAAACCATCTCCCAGTATTTCGCATAACTCATGATCTGATAAAGCGAGGCAAAAAACGCCACCATAAATCCAATAAGCCCATCCTTATACCCTTTTTTGCCGATGTACGAACGGGGAAAACGATCGATCGTGCGCCAGACGGCCTTTCCCAGAGACATCCTGCGGTTGGTGGCGATCCATTTTCTTGCCTCCAGTGTGGTCTGACGATTCAGGCTGGCTAAAAAATGTTCGAAATCTGGATAGCCTTTGTGGATGATGTCTTTGGTCAAATGGCCTGTTTTCCCATCGAGAAAGACCCGGGGATGGACCTCCGCCTCCTCATAGCGGAACCGGCTTTTCATAAAAAGCCGGAGCTTGCCTGCCGGGTACCAGCCGCCATAACGGACCCAAGTATTGCCGATGTAATTTCGCAAGGGAATAGAAAAAGCGTGAAAGGGGGAGTTTGAGTTTTTTAGGGCCTCGGCAATTTCCGCCTTCAATTCCTCGGTGGCCTTCTCGTCGGCGTCAAGGCTCAAGACCCATTCGTTTTTGGCCTGGGCATAGGCCCAGTTCCTGTGCCGGCCTTCGTTATCCATCCTGCGCTGAAAGATTTTATCCGTGAAGCCCTTCGCGATGGCGAGCGTCTTATCCTGGCTCTCGTCATCCACAACCACAATCTCATCGGCCCATCCTTGCACGCTCTGAAGACATTCGCCGATATTCTTTTCTTCATTTTTGGTGATCACGACAACCGATAAAGGAATTTTGGGCATGGTAACCACGCATAAAACTCATCCCGCTAAAGGATGCTCTTTTAAGAGTGCCTCCAATCTTTGAACGCCCTCAGCCCCGTACTGGGCAGTTAACTTCTTAAGAAAATTTAAATCCACCTTCTTGCCCGATACATTCAGCACCCCAATCACATCCTGAATATCTTTAGGGCTGCCGGCAAAGATCTTTAACGCTATAAAATCTTCCTGACTGGCGATCTTGATGGAAGATCCCATGAATTGTGCTTCCTGGACACGATGAAACACTTCTTGAGTCATCCCGCGGATTCCGATCAAAAGATCCACTCGATTATGAAAATGGTCTTGAATGTTAAAGACCGCAGCAATCGGATCATCCTGATCGCCCCTTCGATATTCGACGATCAAACCCTCGACACGCAGATCTCTACAGAGATTAACAGCATCTTGGGAAGTAGGCATTGAAATCACCGCGTCAGCATCCAGGCTGGCGCGAACCATACCATAAAATGACGCCGCAAAAGCGCCAATAATGGCGTAGGGGATGTGCCGCTCATTGAGGATATCAATGACATCAAGAAGAAGTAAGGCGGACTGCCCGGGAGCCGTTGTTCTCATGCTTCTCATCATGATGGATTCTGTGTTGAGAAATCAATATCTTGTTTTCTTTCGACTTTTCGAATCAAAGACAATTGACTTAAAAGCTGGGAATGATAGTAAAAGGCCACTAGCCTCTCTTCCGGAGAAAGAGATTGATTGAGTTTGATGAGATCATGGTGGTCTTGCTGAAGAATCCTAGATTTCATGTCTTCCCAACCAGCTCTCTTAACGCCTCACACACACTCTCAATCTGTTTCTTGGATATATGAGGAAACATGGGCAATGACAAAACCTCATCCGCCACCCGCTCGGAGACGGGGAAATCCCCGCGTTTATGCCCCAATTCATAATATGCCTCCTGAAGATGCAGAGGAATCGGGTAATGGATTAAAACCTCAATCCCTTTCTTCTGCATGGCCTCACAGACACGATCGCGGTCCCGGATGCGGACGGCAAACGTCTGAAAGACATGCGAACGATCTATCCGGAGGGTGGGGGTCTGGATGCCGTTGCTTTTCCCCAGAAGCTCACAATAATATGCAGCGTGCTTCTGACGCATCTTATTCCAATCATCAAGGTGTTTGAGTTTTGCCAGAAGAACAACCGCCTGGAGGGTATCCAGCCGCGAATTGAACCCTTTGATCTTGTGGTGGTATCGTCCCGCGCGTCCATAATCCCGCAGCATCAGAAGCTTATCGTAGAATCCTTGATTATTGGTCACAACCATGCCGGCATCGCCGAAGGCGCCCAGGCCTTTGGTCGGATAAAAACTAAAACACCCCATGTCCCCCAATGAACCGATCTTTTGATTTTTGTACCGCGCCCCATGCGCCTGGGCCGCATCCTCAATCACCTTGATGTCATGGGCCCTGGCCAATTTTAAGATCTCATCCAAATCCGCAGCCTGGCCGTAGATGTGAACGGGAATGATCGCCTTGGTCTTTTCTGTGATGAGCTTCTCGACTTTCCGGGGATCCAGATTGCAGGTCTCTTCCTCTATATCTGCAAAGACAACCTTAGCCCCAGTATACGAAACGCAGAGGGCCGTTGCAATAAAGGTAAAGGCGGGTAAAATCACCTCATCTCCCGGGCCGATGTCCAGACTCGCCAAGGCCAGATACAGGGCATCGGTTCCGGAATTGACGCCCACCGCATACCGTACCCCGCAATACCTGGCAAAATCGGTCTCAAACTGTCGTTCCTCCTTGCCTAAAATGAAATCCCCGCGTTCAAAGACCCTTCGGAAACCCAAATCAATCTCGTCTCTGATGGCCTCGTACTCGCCCTTAAAATCAATGAATGGCACTCTCATAAAAGCTCTTCTACCTTTCTTAGCACGTCCTCCACTTCGATAGAATTCAGGCAACTGATATGGTTGCACTGGGCCCGGCGAAAGCGCCGGTAACAAGGACGGCAAACCAAATTTTTCTTAACCACGGCATGATTTTGGGGGTCCGGGGGATAAGGGCCATACACCCTTTCGTCCACTGGCCCAAAAATCGAGACGGTTTTACAACCAGCAGCGACCGCCACATGCAAGGGGCCGCCATCATTAACGACATTGGCGACACATCTTTTCAAGAGGGCCGCAAACTGATGAAGGCTCGTTTTGCCAGTTAAATCAAGACAAGGAGCTTTAAGGAGCCCCTGGATGCGACGACAAAGCTCCCTGTCCTTTTGATCTCCCATCAGTATAATCTTTGTCGACAATTTTTCAATTATTTTGTCGACTAATTTTGCGTATTTTTCAGCCGGCCATTGTTTATAAACCGCGTCCTTCCCCCAGCTGGCTCCTCCCCCGGGCACCACCCCCACCACCAGATCCCGCGAGGAAATCCCTTCTTTAAGAAACATCTGGTCAACCCATTGGTGGTCTTCGGCTCTAAGAGGGAACTCAAGTTGATTGATCGTGGGGGACAATCCCCATTCTTTCAACACACTCAGATAATACTCGACAACGTGCCGGCCTTCGTAACCATTCAAGGGGATCTTGGTGGTTAAGAAGGGACTACGATTTTTGTAGTTGAAACCGATTCTTGTCTTTATTCCCACAAGCCACATGAGGAAACTGGCGTTCCCATTTAAAGAAAGATCCAAAACCGCATCAAACCGTTCTTTTTTGATATCGGCAAGGATCTCTGAAAATTGCTTAAAAAAAGCCGGCTTCGACCTTTTGTAAAGATGGTGATATTCGTCACGTTCATAGACAAACACCTTATCCACTTTGGGATAGCGAACCAAGAACTCGGAGGTCCTCCGATTGGCCAGATAGCCGATAAAGCTTTGGGGCCAATGGAATTTGATGTTGCTAATTAAGGGAGTGGTAAAAAGGACATCCCCAATGCCGAAGGGATTTATAATCAGGATCTTGTGGGACATGGCTCTAGGGTCAAGGGACAAGGGGCAGGGGGAAGGGTCAGGGGGCAAGGGCAACCTCTTAAGACCCAACCTTCCTTGACCCCTTGCCCCTTGACCCTATTATTCAATTTCTCTTCGTTTAAGATTCTCCAAACGGGCTACGACCTCTTTGACCTTCTGCGACTCGCTGGTTCTGCAAACCAAAACCGCATCCGGCGTCTCCACGACCGTCAAATCTTTTAAGCCAATCGTCACGACCAGCCGGTCTTTGGCGAGGACCATGGTATTCTGGCAGTTTATCGAGATGTGATCACCTTGACCGATGTTTCCCTGCCGATCCTGGAGAAGCTTTTCCCACAGGGCCTGCCAGCTTCCCAAATCCGACCAGCCGATCTGGGAGGCCGCAATCGCCACGACTCGATTGGATTTTTCCAAAATTCCGTAGTCCACGGAGATCGAGGGGAAAAGAGGCCAGATCCTCTTAATGGTACGGCCATCTGCCTTTTTTAAATGACGATACATCTCCGGCAGGTATTGGGCAAACGCGTTCAAAATGACTTCCGTCTTCCAAAGGAACATGCCGCTATTCCATAAATATCTTTTTTGTTTGAGAAACTTCTGGGCCAACTTTAACGAAGGCTTTTCCGTAAATTTTTCGACCTTCAGGACATTCTTGCCGTATTCTTTCAGGGGACTAGTTTCCAGATATCCGTAGCCAGTCTCCGGCCGCGTCGGCACGATCCCCAACGTCACCAGGTACCCAGCCTCGGCCAGCGGAATCGCCTGACGCAAATTCTGCAAAAACACATTCGGGTGGCTAATGAAGTGATCGGATGGAAGAATCACCATCACGGTTTGGGGATTGCGGCGGTGGATCATACTGGCAGCCCAGCCAATGGCGGGAGCGGTATTTTTCCCTTCGGGCTCCAAAAGGATATTTTTCTGCGGCAGCGCAAGGCCGCGCAGTTGCTCACGGATTTGACGGCGGTAATCGGCATTGGTGACGATGAAGATGCGGGAGCTTTCCACGATCGGCTTAATCCGCCGCAGGGTCTCTTGAAAAAGGCTTCTTTTGCCGATGATCTTTAAAAACTGCTTAGGAAGATGCCTGCGGCTCAAGGGCCAGAAGCGCGTCCCCGAGCCGCCGGCCAGGATGACGGCGTAGAGGTTATTCCTTAATTCATTCGCTTGAGACATAGTAATCACTGTAGAAGGTTACTCATGTTACCAAGGTTTCTAAGGTTACTGAGGTTGCCTTTTGGATGTTGCACGAAGTTACCCGCGGTTACCGAAACCTTCTGTAACCTCAACTGACCTTGTTTAAAGTAACCTTGGCAACTTTGGCAACATGGGAAACGTTGGCAACCTAAAGCTTATTAACTCGACTTTCGCCTTAAACCCCCGCCACGGCCTCAATCTCCACCAACGCATCTTTCGGCAGCCGCGAAACTTCAACCGTGGCACGGGCGGGCGCGGTGTCGGATTTAAAAAACTCCCCGTAAACGGTATTCATGATGGGAAAGTCATCCATATCTTTCAGAAAGATCGTCACCTTAAGAACCTTGTCTAACGAGGAGCCCGCGGCCTCCAAGACAACTTTGAGGTTGGTCAAGACCATCCGCGTTTGTTCGGCAATGCCGCCGGTACAGATTTGATTCGTAGCCGGGTCAATGGCAATCTGTCCAGCGGTGAAAACCAAATGATCCGTGGCAACGGCTTGATGATAAGGCCCGATCGGCTGCGGGGCTTTATCGGCTTTGATAATTTTTTTAATCATAGCATCCTCCGAGTCTCTTTTGGGTGTGTATCGATAACATATCACCTCTTCAGGGTCAAGGGGAATTTTTCCACTTCAATAGAATCTCCCTTGACCACCTTTAAAATCTTCCCTGCCGATCCTTGATTAATGGCAATCTCCAAATAGCCTTTGCTGCCCACAATCGCCAGGAAATCTCCTTTTGGGGTCTCGGCGTAAGAGCGCGCCAGGCGGTTAATCACCTTGTTTTTAATTTTGATCCGGAAGCCGCCTCCTCTGAGGGTATTGAGGTGCTTTGGCTCAATATTGGTGATCAGATTGCCGAAATGGTCGATAGCGATGATCTCTCCCCGGATACCGATACGTCCCTTTTTGCGATCAACACCCGGCTGAGGCCAGTGGCAGTGCACAAATGTTCTTTGTTGAGGGCCGAAACGGGAAGGGGCCGTCCCCCGCGAAAGCCATGCCGCAACCGGAGCAAAAATATCCCTGCCGTGGAAAGTCTGGGAGAGCGGCTTCAGGAAATATCGGTCATTCGTGATGGCGCGGATTTCCGCGCCACGCTCCTCTTCCAGAACAGGCGATAACAACCCATTGTCCGGACCTACAAAAAAATGATCTCTGGTTTTGACAATGAGGGCCTTGCGCCGGGATCCCACCCCCGGATCCACCACCGCCAAAAATATGGTCTTTGAAGGAAAAAAACGATAGGCACTTTTGAGAGCCAAGGCCCCTTGCAAAATATCCTGAGGACAGATGGCATGGCACAAATCAACAACTTGAGCCCGTGGGTTGATCTTAAGGATCACACCTTTCATGATCCCCACGTAATTATCTTCCCAGCCGAAGTCGGTCAGCAGGGCAATCGTATTGGACATTCCACCTCTCCTAAGGCCTGTAGAGAATCATCTCATACCCGCGAAGTATACTCTCAGAGACCATCTGGATAATGTTCCGGGAATCGCCAAAATCGGCCTTGCCCAAGGCCATGTAATATTTATACCGATCCTCGATGGTGATGATCGCTGGGGCATAGCCACGACTCAAAAGCTGAGTGATCATAAAGAGTCTGCCGACCCGGCCGTTGCCGTCAAAGAATGGGTGAATCGCCTCAAACTCATAATGATCCAAGGCAATCTTACCGATAGGGTCATTCCCATAACGGTTAATCCCTTTAAGGAATCTTCCCATCCTCAAAGGCACCTCTTGAAAGGAAGGCAAAGGTTTCGCTGTATTTGTCAGGTTGACGGATCCTGTTCTATATTTGCCGGGTAATTTATTGCTGAAATTGTACATAACGATCTCATGAAGTTTGAGGATATAAAATTCGTCGATCTTAAAATTTGGTTTGAGGCCTTCTAAGATAAACTCTAAAGCATTCTTGTGATTAACCGCCTCCAGGACCTCAAATAATTCCTTGCCTTTGACCTTCTGGCCAGCCATGGCCATTTCTGTTTCCTTGAGGGTCATGCGACTGCCTTCAATGGCATTTGAATGGTAGGTCATCTCTAAGAAGAATTTCTCTTTAAGCGGGGGATGGGATTTTAAAAGGCTTAAAGGGTCTTTCACCTTCTTTTTATAATCCGAAACCACTTCCCTCAAATCAACGTATTCTTTAAATAACTGGTCAATGTCCCGGGACTGTGCCAGATGGGGTCTGACACCCTGATCCAACCAGCGATAGATTGTTTTATAGCTCACCTCCAAGCGCCGCGCCAGTTCTGAGCGGCTGACCCCCGTTGCCTTGAGAATCTGCTGCAATTTCTCCTGATCACTGAACAAAATTTTTGCCATCCGATAAACCTCTGCCATAGGACATAATTACCGTTTATAAGATAGTTAAAGTATACCATATGTCCTATCAATATTAAATCCGGACTTTTAGAATGTCCAATGCCTATTCACCCATGTTCCTTCTAACTCTCTTCCAGGTCTTATACCGGATTCTAAAAATCCTTGCCGGATGCCACCAGTACCGGCGCTGGACGGCCTTCCAGTCGGACTGGCTTAAGGCGTGGGCCCCAACCGCCTTCTCCATGACTTTAGGATGGGTTCCAAAATACACTGGAAACCGATTCAGGTCCCCATAAGAATATTCGCCCTGGCCCTGGTAGTCGGTCAGCGTTACGAAGCCAATACGCTCAGCATTTAATCGCCGCTGGGCCATCATCTGAGGAGAATGCACCCAGCCGTAATGGTATAGAAAACAACCCGTATTTTTTGTTTTCAGGGGCCGGCCGTCCTTTCTTCGAAAAGCCCAGGCATCGCCAAACGACTCGATTTGACCGTTATTCCTGATGATCCTGTCCTGTTTCTGGAACCAACCGGAGTCCACCCGGTAGCGGTAATAGCTCCCGTAAAAATGAAACCACTTAAGCCGCAGGGCATCTGTGTTCTCCTGCAGAAGCCTTTTCATACAATCAACCAGCTGAGTCAAATCGCTTTCATGAATCACCTCATCCGACTGAAGGTAAAAGGCCCAGTCCCCATGGCACTCCCTTAAGGCCGCATTGGTCTGATACGATAAGACTTCTTTCCCCATGGACATATCCCAGCGATTATGAATGATCTTAAGTTTAGGATTTCTGATCGATTGGATCAGCGCAAGGGTTTCATCCTGACAGTCACCAATATTCACGATGAATTCATCGCAAATCGGCAGGATCGATTGAATGGATTCCAAAATAGGATAACCGTACTTGACCGCATTACGGACAATGGTAAAGCCGCTGATCTGCATAGGCATCCTTATCCAGTCCTTATTGAGATTAAAACACCCGTTTCCGATGTTTCCAAAGTTTCCGAGGTTGCCGGCAACATTGGAAACATGGGCAACATTAACCCTAAGCCCTATGCTCTTTTCCCGCAGACTTCCCCATAAACCGCCAAAGTCTGCTGAGCCGTCTTACGAAAAGAAAAATGCTGCGCTCGTTTGAGCCCTTTGATTTGTAATTCTTTTTTGAGGGAGGAATCGCAAAGAATCCGCTTTATCGCCTCAGCGATATCCTCTGGACGATAAGGATCGACTTGGAAGGCTGCATCTCTCGCAATCTCGGCACAGGAAGAAACCCCAGAGGCCACAACCGCGGCCCCGCAACTCATGGCCTCCACAATCGGAAAGCCGAATCCTTCATAAAAGGAAGGAAAAACAAAGACTTCCGCCGTGTTGTAAAGATACCGTAAAATCTTATTTGAAACAAACCCGAGCCATTGAATCTCATTTTGGAGATGTTTCTCTTTCAGCGAAGCCAAGGCCTCCTCGGCAAGCCAACCTTTCATCCCTGCCAGGACCAATTTGCCGGAAAAATCATTTCTGGATTTTAAAAGCTCGAAAGCCCGCAGAAGATTCGTCAGGTTCTTGCGCGGTTCGATGGTACCGACAAAAAGGATAAAAGGCGACTTAACTCCGCGAGCGGCAAGAAACCGCTGGGCCAGTTGTCGTTCTTCTTCCTTAAGGAGATAAAACTCATCCCGATTGACTCCAGGGTAGATCACAACGGCTTGGCCGTCTTTGATAGAGAAATACCGCTTAAGATCACGAAGAGTGCTTTCAGAACAACAGATGATTTTGTCAGCCATTTGAACAATACGCTTAAATTGTTCCTCGGCCGTGCGGATGGTTTCGTGGGTATGCCCTTCTGGATAGGTCTTGAAAATCAGGTCATGAACGGTGACAACAATCTTTGTGGAATCGGCGAACGGCTTGAGATGTTCCGGGCTGGGGGCGTGGTACACATGGGCCTCCCTCAGCATTTTCTCCGGACCCCGCTTCAGACAATCCACTTTGAAGGAGAAATTAGGACTCCGTAAAAAAGAAATTCTTTTGGGAAAATGAAAGAAACCTTTCGGCGCGTAAAGGAGATACTCATTGGCGTGGTCAATGTGACTTAAACTTTTAACGAGCTCATAGGTGTATCGGCCAATTCCCGTGTAGCTCTTATTGAGAAAAGAACGACAATTGATAGCGATACGCATAGGAAATGACTCAAAACAACAGTAGAGTAGGAGATGGGATTACCCCATCGTCCCCTGCTTCAAACCGTGCGTGCGGATTTCCCGCACACGGCTTTCCTGTAACGTTGCCCCATTTCAGGGAGCAATTGAAGTTGCTTCTTTT
>Ga0114945_10002116_pt1 | contig 11822 bp, 8 predicted proteins | sample OV2TP3_FD_87194 | JGI IMG/M metagenome (GOLD analysis project Ga0114945, IMG submission 87194) | Hot spring microbial communities from Beatty, Nevada to study Microbial Dark Matter (Phase II) - OV2 TP3 | ecosystem: Environmental > Aquatic > Thermal springs > Hot (42-90C) | place: USA: Beatty... | reverse complement strand
CAAGACGTTCTTCGGCCCGCAGCGGGGGGTGGCGCTGACGGCGCTGGACGAGCGGAGCGGGTACGGGCGCTACCTGTGGGAGTGCGTGGTGAGGGCCTCGTTCCCCGGCGCGGTGAGCAACCATCACCTCGGCACGCTGGCCGGGCTGTATGCGGCGCTGCTGGAGTTCGAGGCGTTCGGGGGGGCGTATCAGAAGGCGGTGATGGACAACGCGAAGGCGTTTGCGAAGGCCCTGGCCGCGTGCGGATTGAGGGTGGAGGGGGACGCGGCGAGGGGATACACTCAGACGCATCAGGTGTTGCTCAACGCAGGGGAGGGGAGGGCGCAACAGGCGGCGGCGGCGCTGGAGGCGAACGGGGTCATCGTCAACCCGCAGGCGCTCCCGCAGGACCGGGGGTTCGGGGAGGCCAGCGGCCTCCGGATGGGGACGCAGGAGATGACGCGGTTCGGGATGGGGCCGGGGGAGTTCGAGGCGCTGGCGCAGCTCATCGCGGATGTACTGCTGAGAGGGCGGAACGTGGCCGGGGAGGTGGCGGCCCTCCGAGGACGGCATCTGGAGATGGAGTACGTGTTCAAGGACCTCTGAGAATCCGCTTGACTTCGCCGTTGGAGCAACCTATATATACCTGAAGAACATGAAGAACCCTTTCAACGGGAGGGCGGATGCCAGAGCAGCGTGCCACTCTTTTGAATGAGCCTGTTGTCCGCGTTGCTCTGAAGCAAGCCTGGCAAGATTCATGTCCTGGACTCAGTGGCGGCCATGAAGAAGGCGGCTTTACTCTGAGAGACCCGGAAGGCAAACTGAGCATTCTTCGCTGGCCTAAAGGCGGACAGAATGCGATTGTTCTTCCGTTGCACCCGAATTGTAAGATCGGCGAGAAGGGTATCGTGGCCACGTTTCACACCCATCCGAATACAGGGGGCGGTTTTCTTCAAGAACCGAGTGAAACGGACAGGCGTGCTGTAAAGGACGATCTTGACCTGAAAGGCGCGGGATACGAGGGTGAGTTTGTTGTCTCGCAACAGACGGTCTATCTCGTCACACCGACCGGCCAGGTGCGCGAAATGGGGACTACCACGAAGATTCTCTCAGAGGCATGAAGGAGGTCCACAGTGGCTACGGTATTGACGGCCGACGTGCTCCAGGACGATCTGGCTGTATCGCTGGCCAGGGCGCTGGCGGTGGCCAACAAAAAGGCCCGCGAATCGGGTATAGATGTGCCTCAAAGCCTCATCACCATCACCCAATGTTCTATCAACGGGGACTCGGTCTGGCGGATCAACTACGGCCCGAAAGACTACGTGGGACGGCGCGGCGGTGATCTGATCGTGGATGTAGACCCAACTGACGTGAGTATCAAACAGGTCCTTCGTGGGCAATGATGACAGGCTGCTCCGTCTGCGCCCATAAAGAATCCGCTTGACTTCGTCGTCGCCGGATCGTACCTTATCGCCGTTGATTCGAGTCGTTTTGACGACTTATTGCTGATGCTGTGGGGAAGGGGGTGCAGGGCATACAACGAGGCAGGCTACGCCGTGAGGTAAAGGTGTGGCCTTTTCTTTTTGTCCTGACCCGTCAGGCAGGGGGCCTGGCGATGGAAAAGGCGGCGGTTAGGGCTCGCGACTAAATAACTGTTACAACTTTGTTCCGCTTTCGCAGGGATTTCTCGGCGAAAGTGAGCGTTACTTGTTACACTTATTTTTGCGTGAGCCCTTAGCAAGCAAGAGAAACATCCTGAACGGCCTGATCGCCAGGCCGAGGCAGTGTAGAGAGACCCATCTGTGCGCCCTGCGGGGTGCAGCGCAGGTGGGTTTTTGTTTCACGCCAATCGGGAAATCTGAAAGCTGGGAGGTGCGTCATGCCTATAACTGCTCGTGACCTTGACCCTGGCCCAGTGAGTATATTCCTATCTTATCTTTTCCCTATTGGATTACATATCTCCAAGTTGAAAAGTTGAGATCAGGTGACGCGAGCGATGACCCGGTTTTTGACGCCAGCAATGTAGCAGAAAAACTCGCGGATGGCCGCCTTCAACTCCGGCAAGGTCTGGAAGAAAACATTGTGAAGGTTGCGCTCCCGCAGGACCGGGGGTTCGGGGACGCCAGCGGGCTCCGGATGGGGACGCAGGAGATGACGCGGTTCGGGATGGGGGCGAGGGAATTTGAGGCGCTGGCGCAGCTCATCGCGGATGTACTGCTGAGAGGGCGGAACGTGGCCGGGGAGGTGGCGGCCCTCCGAGGACGGCATCTGGAGATGGAGTACGTGTTCAGGGACTTGTCAAACGCTCCAGGACCTCCAGGATCTCCTCCAGTTTGAAGTCCTGGCTGAGATTGCGCAGGTGGGCGGCCAGCCGGCCTTCCTGCGCACCCAGCTTCTCCACCTCGTCTAAGGTCTTCTCCACCTCCGTCACGTTGGACAACTCCGCCGCCTGCTTCAGGCGTCCCCACAACGCCTCCGGCAGAACAATGTCCTCCAGGTCGAGGGGAGGTTCTTCAGAGACATCCACCGGCTCTGCATACTCGTATTCGACGTTCAGCAGTTGGACCAGGCAGGCGTAGACCTGCTCGGCGCGGAAGGGCTTGGGAATGAACCCGTCGAAGCCGGCGTCCAGGTATTGCCTCTTTTCGTGGTCCAGCGCAGAGGCGGAGATGGCCACGACCCTGGGGGCCTCCTTGCCCCTCTCCTCCCAGATGTGCCTTGCCGCCTCCATCCCCCCCATCACAGGCATGCGGATGTCCAGAAAGACGATGTCGAGGGCATCCGCCAGCACCCTTTCGACGGCCTGCCTGCCGTTTTCAGCCAGGCTCACCTCCACGCCGATATCGGCCAGCATCCTGGAGAGGACCTCGCGGTTCTCCACGATGTCGTCGGCCACCAGGGCAGAGACCCCATACCCCTGCTTCAGATGCTTGACCCGCGTCCACCGGTCCGCCTCCACAGAGGAGACCGGGGCCTGGGCAGGGGGCAGGGGGAGGGTGAAGAAGAAGCGCGACCCCTGCCCCGGCGTACTCTCCAGGTCCAGTTGACCTCCCATCAGTTCCAGCACCCGCCGTGAGATGGCCAGACCCAGGCCGGTGCCCCCCTTCCTGACCCCTTCCTCTGCCTGCGCAAACGGCTCGAAGATGGCCTTCTGAGCCTTCGGGGAGATGCCAGGGCCGGTGTCGATCACCTCGAAGAGATAGAGGGGAATTCCCCCCCTCATTCCCATCCACCTGTCGCTCCCATGAGGTCGCGACCCCTGCCCTCCCGTGGACGGGGGGATGAGCCCCCCCTGTGGTCCCCCCGTGGACGGGGGGACGGTTTCTTCCCCTCTAATCGGGGAGATTGTGACCCCCTCCCCGTCCACGGGGAGGGATGGGGTGGGGGCAGCTTCCTGCCTGCTTGCGGGCAAGGCAGTGACCCTGAGTGTGATTCCTCCCTCATCGGTGAACTTGACGGCGTTGCCCAACAGGTTGATGAGCACCTGACTCAGCTTGGCCTCGTCTCCATAGACCGGGATGCGCTCGGCCTGGGGCCGCTCCACTTTCCAGGTCAATCGCTTCTGCTCGCAGCGCAGCCGGGACATCACGTCCAGATTCTGCAACAACCCCTGAAGGTCGAAGTCCGAAGGGTGGAGTTCGAGGCGGCCGGCCTCGATGCGGGAGATGTCCAGCACATCGTTGATCAGGGTGAGCAGGTGGTCCCCACTGCGGTGGACGGTCTCGATGGCTTTTCGGTGGTTCGGGGAGAGGGTGGAATCGCGCTGGAGGATTTGCGCGTAGCCCAAAATGGCGTTCATGGGGGTGCGGATTTCGTGGGACATGTTGGCTAAAAAGAGGCTCTTGGCCCGATTGGCCCCCTCGGCGGCCTCCCGCGCCTCCGCCAACTCCACGTTCTGCACTTCCAGCGTCTCCGTTTTCTGCTGAAGTTCCCGGTTGGACTCGTCCAGGGCCTCGGTCTTCTCCCGGAGCTCCTGGTTGAGTCCGAACAGGTCTTTGTTTGCGGAGGAGAGCGCCGCGTTGGAGACCTGAAGCAGCTTGTCCCGCCGGAGCAGGCGCGTTGTCTGCCACGCAATGACGACGACGGCGATGCCCAGGGCGGACATCCACCCGATGCGCTCATAGGGCGGGTGGATGCGCAGGGTGACGGTCGCAGGCTTTTCCGAATAGACCAGGTCCCGGTCCACGGCCTGGACTTCGAAGGTGTAGGTTCCCCTGGGAAGGTCTTGGTATTCCACCTTACGGGCGTGGGTGTTCTTCCAGTCTTTGTCATAGCCCTTTAGCCGATACCGGTATATCATGGCCTCCGGGCGGGTCTTGAAATTCATCGCTCCGAACTCGAAGGCCAGAAGACCTGTCGTGGAAGGAATCGCCAGTTTGGATACGCCCTCGTAGCGACGATCGGCCACCACCGTCTCGATGAACACTGGAGGCGGAGATGGCCTGGGTGGGCGGTAGCGGGTCAATCCCTTGTCGGTGCCGAACCAGAGATTGCCTTCTCGATCCTGAAAGACCTTAGTCACGTTGTTACCAGCCAGGCCGTCGAGGTGGATGAATGTCTGGAAAAGATGGCCATCGTATTTGCTCGCCCCCCCGTTCGCGCCGAACCACAGATATCCTTCTCGATCCTGGGCAATCGACCATACCCAGCTGCCGGCCAGGCCGTCTGAGGTCGTAAAGGTGGTAAAAGGCGATACCGACATTCCGGTATTCGCCGCAGGGTCATATCGGGTGATGCCGCTCAGTGTGCCGAACCAGATTCGCCCCTCCCGATCCTCGAGCATCGACAGAACCCAGTTCTCTCTCAGACCATGCTGGACGGTGAAGGTGGTCCAGTTCTGCCCATCGTACCGGCTTGCGCCGAGCTGAGTGCCGAACCAGAGATGGCCCTTCCGATCCTGCAGGATTGTCCAGACTTCATTGTGGGTCAGGCCATCGGCTGTGGTGAATGTGACGAACGTTTCGCCATCATACCGGCTGACGCCTGCGCCGTTGTTGCCCGTGCCGAACCAGAGATTCCCCTCCCGATCCTGGAAGATGGAATGGACCGCGTCTCTGGCCAGGCCGTCTTCAGTTGTAAAAGTGGTGAAGGTTTTGCCATCATATCGGACTGTGCCGGACGAGGTGCCAAACCAGAGATGGCCTTCCCGGCTTTGAAGCATACACACGATCCCTGATTCCGCCAGGCCGTCTTCCTCGCGGAAGATAGTCAGGGTTTCGCCATTATACCGGGCCAAATTTATACCACCAATCCCGAACCAGAAATTTCCCTCTTGATCCTGCATCATCTTACTCAGGTTTCCCGCCTCGGAGGCGCCACTATACGGGAGGGTCATCCACGTCTGGCCGTCATAGGAGCTCACGCCATCGGTGGTGCCGAACCAGAAACGGCCTTCTCGATCCTGGAAAATGGAATACACGTTATTGTCAGTCAGTCCGCTGTTCTGTATGTTGAAGGTCGTCCACTCCCGGCCGTCAAACCGGCTCACGCCGCCGACGGCTCCGAACCAGAGGTTGCCTTCCCGATCCTTAAAAGACGACCAGACCACGCCACTGGTGATACCGGCTTGTCTGCCAAAAGTAGCCCACTCCCGGCCGTCAAATCGGCTAACGCCATTGCGGTAGGTACCGAACCAGGGGTTCTGTGTTCGATCCACTACCATGGAATACACCACGTCGTCGGCCAATCCGCTGTTCTGTGTGTTGAAGGTCGTCCACTCCCGGCCGTTAAACCGGCTCACGCCGCCGCCCCAGGTTACGAACCAGAGTGCGTCTTGCTGGTCCAGATCCATCCACATGATCTGATTGCTGGCCAGTCCGCTGTTCTGTTTGGTGAATGTGGTCCAGGTCCGACCGTCAAACCGGCTCACACCACCCTCATCACGAGACCCGAACCAGAGATGTCCCTTTCGATCCTGCAGAATAAATTTCACGCTATTGCTGGCCAGTCCGCTGTTTTGTTTGGTGAATGTGGTCCATGCCTGTCCTGAGCTTGTCGAAGGATCATACCGGCTCACACCGCCATCTCGTGTGCCGAACCAGAGATAGCCGTCCCGATCCTGGAGGATATGCGACACATTGTTGCTGGCCAGTCCGCTATTTTGCGTGGTGAAGGTCTTCCAGGTCTGGCCGTCATACCGGCTTGCGCCGCCGCCCCAGCTTCCGAACCAGAGATAGCCGTCCCGATCCTGAAGAATCGACCACACGTTCCCCCCTGCAAGGCCATCCTTCACTGTATAGGTGCGCCAGTGACCCATTCCACGCCCAGCGGACATCACCTTGCCTGGTCCCGCAGGCGCCACCTTGCCTGGTCCTGCGGGCGCAGAATAGAGCGCGAAACTATGTTGAATAGGACTGCCCGGTCTGTCTGTCCCGAAGGCCGCTCCCAAACTCCGTAAGGCTTCCTTCCACACCTGATCGCCCTGGAGCGCCTTCTCCTTGCCTGATACCTCGGATGGCATCTTTACCTCGAACAGCCGGCTGAAGATACTGTCCGGCGTCGCACGCCCGCGCTCTGAGAATTCCACCAGCCCGTGTCGCTTCAAGATGGGAACGACCTTTGCCTGGTACGCGGCCTCGAACTCCTTCATCCGATGGGGCGGGACCCAGAAGGAGAGCCGGGCCAGGGTGGGAGCGACCGGCCGGTCGCCCCTACGGTCCATTGCCCAGGCCGGGGAAATGCAAAGCGCAAAGTGCAAAGCGCAAAGCGCAAAGCGAAGAATCGCCAGGGCGAGCATTCGGTTAGGGAGATTCATGAAGCATTACCTCCCTGGATTACCCTCTCGGCCCAGCGAACAACGGCGGGGTTTCCCGGCATAATGTCTTCAGGAGGCATAGACTTCCTTACCTTCCCTCAGTACTGTTCGATAGATCAAGCCGATGTTGTCCTTGTGTTTCTCCAGGTCGGCGGGCGTTGCCACCAATATATCGAAAGGGACTCCCAACCCGCTAATCTGTCGATAGAGGAGTTGCGCGGTCCTGCGTCGGTGCGTGTCGTCGGGCATGATCACCAGCACATCGAGGTCGCTGTTCGGCCCCAGGTCACCACGGGCGGCGGAGCCAAAAAGGATAATTCTCAGGGGGTGAACGAGTTCAACGATACGTTGAACCAACTCGTCGATGATTTTTGGGTCAGGTTGCATGGTCAACCTCTACAATGGGCAATCACTCCGACGCCTCGCGGAACATGTCCAGGCCCTTGATGAGGGAAAGACACCCCAGCAGGACATCTCTTCATACGCCAAAAGATAACACCCCTTGAGACAAAAAACAAGGGCGACCAGACGGTCGCCCCCTTTGTCCAACCTGTCGCTTCCACAAGGTCGTGCCCCGCCGCCCTGAGCAGGAGGGGATCTTTAGTCCCCCCCGTCCGCGGGGGGACCATAGGGGGGCTAAAACGCATACTGTATCTCCCCCACCACGATCCTGCCTATTCTGGCCCCATCCACCATTTCAATGTGCTCATTGTCGAAGACGTTTGTGGCGGAGAGCCTGTAGGTGATGCCGTACTTCGTCCGGTAGCCGAGGTGAACGTCCACCACCGCGTAGGCCGGGACGGCGCCCACGTGGACGCCGGAGCGATAATCGAATTTCGAGACGTGGCGGAGGAAGACGTCAAGAGAAGCTCCTTTGATCAGGAAATCACCTGTCGAGAGACCGAGGTTGAAAATCGTCCGGGGCGTGTTGAAGGGTTGAGGAATGCCTCCGGCGTCCTCCAGTTGGCCGGCCTCGATAAAGGAGACATTGCCTTTGAGGACCACACGGTCTGTGGCGTACACGTCCACTCCCAGGTCGAATCCCCAAACCGGTTGTTTCCCAAAGTTGATGTTGGTCAGAGTCTGTTCCCCAGTTCGAGGATTCCCGTCTTCGTCCAGGGTGACAACCCCTCTGGCCAGGTCCCCGATGGGTCGCAGAGCACTGATGAAGTTTCTATTCCAGCTTTTGTAGCCGCTGAGGTCCAGGAACACTTTCTTTGCAAAGACCCCCTTCAGTCCGAGTTCAAATGTGATACTTTCCTGCGGCTTCAGTTTTGGAATACCGTCTGCAAATTGAGGAGGTAACGGGCCTCCTGTGGCGCTCCCAAACCTGAACCCCCTGCCGTTGCCTCTGGCCACTGTAGTCGGGCTGGTGCGAATCAGGACGCGCTGTTCAAAGATGGTCGGGTTTCTGAACGCCCGGTCGAACGTGACCCGGAAGGCAGCAACAGATTGAGGTTTGAAAATCAGCGCAGCCTTGGGGCTGATTTTCGCGCCATACACTTCATGAACATCCACGCGAGACGCTAAAATGACCCTGAGTCTTTCACTCAGCCCGGTCTCTGAGTGAGCATAGAGTCCGACTTGACTCACGGAGTTCTTTCCCTCGATACCTGTGACATTCGGCCTGTGCTGTCGAAAGTCAGCACCCACATTAAAGCGGGTGTTTTTCAGTTGTGGAATATCGAAATTGCACCGGCCGTCTGCCCCCCACAGGGACGATTTTCCGATCCATCCTGCCCTCTGCTGGGCCTCATCCGGCGGGACACCGGCCAGTCGGTTCTGAGCCCTGGTGTGCAAAAGGTATGAATCACCTGTGTCGTCTGCCATGCGATAGATATTCAGGTGTAGACCTGAGGAAGTATAGGTGACCTGCTGGTAATGATAGACCCAATCTATGATCTGAATTCGTCCTGTATTTACAAGATTGATCCAGTTATAGCGAGCCGCGCCCGCGTCAAGGCTCAGTCTGGATTTATCATCCGGGTAGTAAAACAGGCCCACTCCACTGCGCAGGGTGTTGGCGTCAAAGTCGGGATCATCGGTCATGGAGGCCGATCTGTCCGCGTTGAAAAACCGGGTGATCACCTCATAGTCGTGCGCCCTCTGATATTCCCCGGAGACCTTCCATCCCCACTTATTGCGCAGCCCCGCATGGCGGAACCGTCCCTTGAAGGCGCTGCGAGAGCCGCCGGCGACGGCGAAGGCCGTGCCCTGAGATTCTCTGGGGTCTTTCGTCGTGATACTGATCACGCCTGCAACAGCATCTGAACCGTAGAGGGCAGACCCAGGGCCGACAATGACCTCCACATCCTGGATATCATCCTTTGTAGTAGGATCAGTGGCTCCCACAGGTCCTCCTCCACCTGAAGGCATCGTCGAAATGCGACCGTCAATTAGCGATAGCATCCGGGTGTTCAAAACGGCATTGAGGCCCCTGGCGTTGAAGCTCTCATTCAGAATGCCCCTCTGAGTGTAGTCGATCCCCTTCACGTTTTTGATCGCGCTGACGAAGGTGTTACCCGCCGAATTTCTTTCTATCTCCTCCCCATCTACTTTGGAGATCGAGACAGGGGCATCCACGACGTTCTCCGCCCGGCGACTCGCGGAGACCACCATCTCCCCCATCTCATAAGGCGCAACCGCTATCCGAAAATCCACCTCCACAGACGCGCTGGCCACGACCACCACGCCTCTCACCGTCTCACCCCGGTAGCCCGTGAAAGTCGCCTTCACGGTGTACGTGCCCGCAGGGACGTTCTCGACTGCGTAGCGGCCGTCGGCCCCGCTTACCGCGCCTATCTTCTTCTTGAGCGTTGGACCGAGGACCTCCACCGTCGCACCCGCGAGGGGCTCTCCCCTGTCCTCCGCCGTCACGGTCCCGGCGATGCGGCCGGTCTGCGCGGAGGCTGCGACGGTCAGGGTGGCGATCAGGACAGCGGCATACAGCATCACGATTGGCCGGTGGACCAGCCGCGCGGAAAGGATGCAAGGTTTCATGGCGAGGCCCTCCTATCACGAAAAACGCAGGATCACGAAAGCGGATCGCGAAAAGCGCGAAACCAAACGCGAAAGTACGAAAATCACGAAATCCGCGAAACCACCCCACATCCACCCTGGAGGGGAAGAAGGGCTTCGCGTATTTCGCGCTCCTTCGCGCCTTTCGCGATTCCATGTTATGCAAAGGGCGTGCCGGATCTGAATAATAAAAGTAAGATATTATTTTACATAGATATTACAAAAATCGGGCGGATTTTACGGGATGTCCTCAAATCGTCAGGATTCTTACGCAGATGTCAGGATTCTTACGCCTGTGTTATGTTTTTTACATTTGCCGGGGAGAGACTTCATCGAGGACATGGAGGAACAGGGAGAGGGCAAGGCGGGAGACAAACGTGATAGGGGCGAGTCGCCGGGGCGAGTCATCGACACGCCCCTACGTCTCCTCCTCCTGCGCCGGGATGCCGAGGTGGCGCATGACGTCGCCGATGAGGTAGAAGGAGCCGGTGACGCAGATCAGATCGTCCGGCCCGGCCCCGGCGCGCGCCTGCTCGAAGGCCTGGACGGGGTCTTCCACGACGTGGAGGACCACGTCGGTGTCGTCGATCATCCGGAAAATGGCGCGGGGCTCCGCGGCCTTCGGGAAGCTGGAGCGCGCCAGGAAAGCCGCGTCCGCCTCCCGCTCCAGGACGCGCCAGACGCCGCTGATGTCCTTGTCCACGGCGATCCCGAAGACCAGGATGAGTCGGTCGTAGCGGAACCCCTCCCGCAGGGCGCGGACCAGGCTTCGCGCGCTCTCGATGGTGTGTGCGCCGTCCAGCACGACCGTGGGGCGCTGCCCGACCACCTGCATCCGCCCGGGCCAGGTCGCGTCCTTCAAGCCGCGTCTCACGGCCTCTTCGGGGATGGCGGCCCCCTCCTCGCGGAGCAGGTCGGTCAGCGTCACGGCCACGGCGGCGTTGGCGATCTGATGCTCCCCCATCGTGCGGATCTCCAGCCCTTCGTAGGGCCTCCCCAGCCCCACCAGATCGAAGACCTGTCCTGACCTGTCCCGCGACACGGTCTCGTAGCGGACCTCCCGCCCGACCTCCATCAGCCGCGCCCCCCGCTCCTGGCAGATGGACCGGATGGCGGCGATGGCCTCCTCCGGCTGCGGGGCGCTGACGACCGGCCTCCCCTCCTTGACGATGCCCGCCTTCTCGCCCGCGATCTTCTCCAGGGTGTGACCCAGGACGCTCATGTGCTCGAACCCGATGGAGGTGATGGCGCAGACCGCCGGGGTCACGACGTTGGTGGCGTCGAGCCGGCCCCCCAGCCCCACCTCCAGGACGACGTAGTCCACCTTTTCGAGGGCGTAGTAGTCGAAGGCCAGGGCGGTCATGGCGTCGAAGTAGGTCACCTCGCCGTGTTCCGTCCCGTGGACCTGTTCCATGCACGGCTTCAGGCGCTCCACATGCCGGACGAACTTGTCCTTCGGGATCATCCGGCGGTCGATCATCACGCGCTCGCGCATGTCCACCAGGCCGGGCTGGGTGTAGAGGCCCACGCGATAGCCCGCCGCGCGCAGGATCGCGTCCACGAAGGCGCAGACGGACCCCTTCCCCTTGGTGCCGGCCACGTGGACGCAGCGCAGGCCCGTGTGGGGGTTGCCCATCAGGTCCAGCAGGGCGCGCATCCGGTCCAGCTTGAAGACCCGCTGCTGAAACCCGGAGACGCCCCGGCTGGCGCGTTCAAAGTCGATCAGGCCCTCCAGATAGGCCACGGCCTCTTCGTAGGTCATGATGGCTCCCGTAAAGGATGGTGAGACGCATAGCGCATAGCGCGAAAGCCATTGGATTTTACGCTTTGCGCTCTGCGCTTTGCTGTTTGAAGTATACGCGAAACCCCCCGGCCTTGTCAAGCGGCCTCTGCCCGGACTGCGACATGGATGTCTCTCTTTTCAGATACTCGATGAGGCTCATTAGCCTCACAGATAAAAATAACCGGCATGGTTCAAGTGGGTGCTTTAGACAGTTCGGTTGTCGATAACGTTTAATCTATTAAAAAACAAAATATTATGATCCATATCACCTGAAGGCGTTTAGGGCT
>Ga0114945_10002114_pt1 | contig 11826 bp, 18 predicted proteins | sample OV2TP3_FD_87194 | JGI IMG/M metagenome (GOLD analysis project Ga0114945, IMG submission 87194) | Hot spring microbial communities from Beatty, Nevada to study Microbial Dark Matter (Phase II) - OV2 TP3 | ecosystem: Environmental > Aquatic > Thermal springs > Hot (42-90C) | place: USA: Beatty... | reverse complement strand
GTTCGCTTAACATCGTGCTTGCACGTTTCTCTCTGGAATGTCAAAAATCTAAGATTTTTGAGCACCAGAAAACTCTCAGTTTTCGATGCCTCGAAACGTGCCTGAAGTTTTGGCTCATTAACCTTCACTATATTGATGGCAACTTCTAACTTTTCAATAACGCCTGTTGTAGGCAGAACTTGATAAAGGCGTCGCAGACCAACGTAACACAAGATTAGTTCATTATGTATCACAGATACTGGAAAAGTAATAATCAGCTAGACTTTGATTAAGACTTGTGTTGCAAATGTTAATGAACTTGATAAGACAAGGATAAAAGTTATAGTTGAAATTTTTGCTTTCACAAATCTTTGATGATTTCGAAGATTATCATCGAGAAATTTTGAAAGAAGATTATTGGGTGTTGATTCACTTTTAATCATAGATAGAAATTTAGTTGAGGATAATTACAATAGATTTATAAATATTAAATTGCTACCTGACTATATGAACATCACATTTGTTGGAACGTCTATTACTCCTAACAAAAAACCAATTAATTTAGATACTCTTGCAGATGATGTATCGGTAGAAGATTTAAAATATTTTTCAAGTGTGGTAGAGAAAGTCACAAAAACTGATCCAATTTATTTCGATATGGGAAAAGGAAAATTCCTTAATTTCTAAGTTAAAGATGAAAAAATGATCTCAACTATGGAAACCCGTATTATAGGTATTAATTATACAAGAAGTCTTGATTCTACAAGAGGCAGGAGGACTACCGACCTTTTTTTGGATTTGTTTTATATGGCAAATCAGGCAGTAGTGGATGAGGCAATAGCTGAAACACTGCTTCCATCTTGGATACACCGGAATTTAGAAAAAGCAAATAGTTTAGGTAGAGAAGCCTATAATAAACCAAGTTTTTTAGGTTTTAGAGCATCTCAAAGAGATGGATTATTAATCCTTGAAGAACTTGCAAAAAAATTTGTAATGGGGCCAGTGGTAATATATCCCGACTCTCAAATTGAGGTTTATAATGCATTAAGAATCCCGCTTCCTAGAAGAAACTAATTCTTGAAGAACAAATAATTTAACATCACTTCAAAATAATCTCCACAAAAGCAGAGTAAGCTGGTCTTGTAATAAAAATACCTATCGTAACGCCAATTATTGTTGTTATTGCAAACCCTTTCAATAAGCCTGCTCCTGCAAATATTAATGGAATCATAGCAACAACTACTGTTAAATAAGCAAGCATAATTATTAAGAATGCTCTCTTGACTTTTTCTTTCCAATTATAAACAGTTGCAGTTTCTCCTTTTAAAGTCTCATCGGTTATTACAATTTGGTCATCAACTCCAGTGCCAATTGCAACCAAAATGCCTGCAATTGCTGCCATATCAATATTCCAGCCAATGAATGCTGCAACCATATAAAGTTTGTTAAAGGAATGAGGGAAGGTTTTATATATTACTTTGTATATACTAAGTAACACCATGGAAACTGTAACTATTAAGATGGAAGATAAGCTGCTTGAAGAAATTGACCAGAAATTAGAAGAACATAGATATAGCACTAGAACAGAATTCATTAGAGATGCAATTAGAGAAAAGCTTTCTGAACTGGAAAAGGAAAAAGTATTAAGAAATCTGGCTCAATTAAAAGGTTCTTCAAAAAGAAAAACATCAGATGATGAGTTGCATAAAGCAGGAGAAAAGGCATTTGAGTTATTAGAAAGAAAATTCAAGGCTAAATAAGGTCTTGAGGTCTTTTTGATTTTATAATATCATGAATTTTTTGGAAATGTCTATCCAAAGTAACCAATATTGATTTATTGTCTCTTGCGATAAGTGCATGAAGAGCATCTCTTTTCGGAATATTTCTTTTTAATGAGAGGTCTTTAGCTTTGCTAATCTGTTTTTCAGTTGATTCCACAAAAATAAGAATGGGTTTAAGTGGTTGTAGTATTTGATCGAGTTCATATGTAGAATAACCAATTATGTTTAATTCATAAATATTATTATCCGAATAAATTACTCTATCATTACTTTTTGTAATTTTATCCAATAGTTTATGTGACCAGTCTCCTTTAGGTAGATTGGGCTCGTTTCTGTTTTCAAAGAAATCTAGCCAGATTGAGGTGTCTAAGTAGTATTTTTGTGTCATAGAAACAATAAAAAATGGATATTCTTAATAAATATGTTGAAAAAAGAAAGAACGGTTTGACCACAAAGAATATGAGAGAAGGTTTATATCTTTGTTGAGCCAGCATTCTTCTCTTCAGAAACCATATATCATAATCATATCTGAATTATTAATGTTATGCTTAATCTAAAGAACTTAATCTAAAGGAAAACTATTATAAAGACTATTATAATAAAACTAAACTAAATATTCCCTTAGAATATGGAGTTCAGTCAAAATATAGAATGTGGAATGTGTGGCCTTGTAAATCATGAAGCTACTCTTATTTATCATGATGACTTAATTATATGCTCTCTGAATTATGAGCCGTTAAAAGAGCCTCATCTAATGGTTCTTCCTAAGAGGCATGTTGAGGGAATAAATGAGCTGCAATCTAATGAACTGAGGGCTATGTTTGATTATATTTACAAGTTAGAGCAAATGGTAAGGAAGGATTTCAAGCAAGAGGCATTTATTGGCATGAACACTGGCAGACTAGCAACTCAATCACATCTACATTTTCATATCTTACCATATTCAACTGGGTTAAGGGGCTTGTTCTCAAAGGCAGAAGGGAGCCCATTTAGAAAGAGGGTTTCTGATAAAGAACTAAAGCCTTTGAGGAATAAGATTAGGAGTATAATCGACGATGCTTTCTAATTTCTTATAATCTTGGCAAATTCTTTTGGCTCATAAGTCTTGCCTCTTAACTCAGGGATTGATTCAAAATGAGGCTTATTCAGAGTAAGAACATAGTCAGAATTTGTTACCTTAAATGTGGCAGCTATTGCAACATCTTGGTACTCTATAATCTTTCCACTAGTAATAAGGTATGCTAGATACTGGGCAGTTTTTTCAGCTATTTCAGAGTTTAGTTCTATCCACAGAAATTGCCCTAATATTCTTTTTGCCTCTGACACAGATTTCTTGAAGTCCTTTCTTAGATAAGATCCTGTAAGAATTTCAGAAATAGTAATAGTGCTTATAAGTATATTATGATCTAGGTCAATAATCTTTTTGATTAGCCTTATGACTTCTTCATTTTTCCTATCTATTTCTACGATTACAGAAGTATCTAAAACTATTTTCATTCTATTATTCCCAACCTTTTCAAGCGTTCTTTTTCATCTGACCTTAATTTCTTTAGAACAGTCAAAAAACTTTCAGGAAGAAACTCTTCAAAGTTATCAAAAACTTTTGAATCTCTTTTGCTTACCATAAGTAAGCTACCATGGAGGTTGAGTATAACTCTGTCTCCTTCCTTGATATGCAGCTTTTCTCTAATTTTCTTGGTTAAGGTAATTTGATTGCCCCTTGTCACAATAGTGTCCTCTAGCATATTAATACTCTAAATATTAGTATTTAAATATTTTACTATTTTTTATAGAGAACTTTGAATAATTCCTTACTTTGACATTTTCATTCAAAGTTCTCTTAGAGAATTTTGACTATTTTATACTTTTTCAAAATTCTCTATAGTATTTATACTACCTTGCAATTTAGACCTGAGAGAGGCTCTGTCCTAAATCTCGCTTTGCTCGGGGTTAGGTCGGTTCACATTTTGCTGTTAGAGGTGTCTAGTTGACACCTCCCCGTAAGGGACTTCCCCCTGTCGACTTAGCTGTAAGATATAAAAGATGCTCACAATGCTCGAACAAAGTTCGGCACCAACTTCGTTGGAAGTGACCTAACCCTATATTTAGGACAGAGCCCCCTGAGAGAAATACCTTTTTAAATAGTTAGATCTTTTTTCTCTTTTATGGATATATTATCTAAACTGAAATTCCTGGAGAACAGCCATGAATTCAAAGAGTGGAATAAAACATATAAATCACACTATCTAGTACATGCATTTAAGCTATTTGATGAGGCAAATAAAAATATTTGGCAGATAGGTTATTATGATAGGAGTTCAGATACTATTACAACCTTTGTTCTTGAAAATGGAAAAGAGATAAAAATTATTCCAAACCTGGAGATATTTAAGCAGGAAAAGGATGTTATTAAAAAGCTAGAGGTTTCTAAAATAAAGATTAATGTACAAGAGGCTTTGAATATTAGTGAGGCATTACTTAAGAAAGAGTATTCTGCAGAGGCTCCAATTAAGACAATGCTAGTGTTACAGACAATAGGTGCTCAAGTGTATAATATTAGTTATATAACACAGAGTATGAGTATAATAAATATAAGGATTTCATCTGAGAATGGTGATGTATTAGAGCATAAAAAGATAACACTAGCAGAATTAAAGGCTGGATAAAAATTATATCAAGACACTTAATAAAGCAAACTAGTCACCTTGTGTATGCGATTAATCCATTAAGAGGTAAATAATAATATAATTTGCACTACGCCTTTCTCAGAGGCTGTACGATTAGTCCGCTAAATAGAAACTTTAAATAAAATAATTCGCATAGTGGTCGCTCAGCTGAAGCTGAGCTCCATGAGTGCCAAAAGTCCGCTTATCGCCTATTGTTAAAAGTAAGTAGCGGACAGGTAGACAAAATGCACATAATAAAAACTACTTTCAGAACATCAAATGCTTACATATGGGAGATATAAATTTTAAAATGCTTAAACCAAAGACTCTTAATATAGGTTTTCTAGAGACTCACACGAAACTTGAAAATAGGCATTTAACTAAGATACTTAGAGTATCAAAAAATATCAAATTAAATAGTTATACAAGTGATAATATTGCAGAAAATGCAGAAAAGATAGACCTCTTTTTATCTTTTCGGTTTCCAGATGATTTTCTTAAAAATGCAAGAAATTTGAAATGGATGCATGCTTTAAGCGCAGGTGTTAATACTGTTATTCCAAAAATAAAGAATACTGGCATACTGCTAACAAACTCCTCTGGCGTTCATCCAATCAATATTGCAGAGCATGTCTTTGGTATGCTTCTAATGCATGCTAGAAAACTGAATCAAGCTTTATTATTTCAGAAAAAGAGAGAATGGAAACATTTCAAAAATGAAGAGATGCATGAGTTATATGGAAAAACTATGATTATTATTGGTTATGGTGCTATAGGAGAAAGAATAGGTAAGATTGGTAAGTCTTTTGGGCTCAATATAATTGGCGTTAAAAGAACTATTACAAGAAATAAGGCAAAGGCTAGGTATGCAGATAGAATTATTTCCAGTAAAGAATTAAGTGAGTATCTTCCATTAGCTGATTATGTTGTTATTGCTCTTCCATCTACACCAAGTACTATAAAATTCTTTGATAAAGAATATCTTTCAATAATGAAAGAAAACTCAGTTCTGGTTAATATTGGAAGGGGTGATGTGATTAATGAGGTAGAGCTTATAAAAGCTCTAAAACTAAAGAAAATATTTGCTATGCTAGATGTATTTGAGCATGAGCCTCTGCCAAAGGGGAGTGAACTCTGGAGCTTAGATAATGTATTCATAACAGCTCACTACTCTGGTGCAACCCCAAAATATATGGACAGAGCTATTGAAATATTCTGTAAAAATCTTAAAGCATATCTAAAAGGGAAGCCAATGCCTAATCTTGTTGATAAGGAGTGCGGGTATTAATCTATAATAACTTTTTTGATTTCCTCTATCTTTTCAAAAGCCTTATCATGAGTAACTAGTACTAAATTATACTCTTTTGCATGGCTTGCAATGATAACATCTGCAAGAGGAATAACAACTCCTTGCTTTTCATATTTATATTTTAATTCGGCAAGTATTTCAGCAGTTATATCAGTTGCCTTTAGACAATTAAATTTCTTGATAAAAGCAGTCTGGGTAGTTCTTGATTTAATGCTCTTATCAAACAGCCCATAGTAAAATTCAAAATAATTGATAAAAGAGATTGCAGGCGGCTCAATATGTATTGCGGTAAGATTATCAACAGCATCAACAATATTTTTCTGTTTAAGCTGAAGCGCTATAAGAATGTTAGTATCTAGTAAAAGTCCCATGGTATCACTTTAGATTGGGAAGCCGCACTCTTTTAGCAGGCTAGCTACTGTTTTTAGCATAGCATCTGCATCCTTTTTGCTTAGTCCAGGCTTACCTTTCAAGATCTCATCCCGTACCTTGGCGCGCCTCTTTTTGTATTCTTCTACCATCATCTCGAATAACCTGCCCATTTTCACATTGTCACGAGCAGCAAGGCTTCTAAACTCTCGCCATATATATTCATCAACATCCTTTATTGTTTTAACTGCCATTGTGGTAATAAAGTAATACTAGTATTCAAATATTACTCTTCTCCTAGTACCTACGCAAGTAGCATCTTTAATGTAAATATCAGCAGAAAGATTAGCTACTTGAGGATATATTGTCTCATAAAGGTGGTTAAGAAATACTTCCAAAGCTTTTATATATTACTTAAATCTACTAAACTGGTTCATCGGTTCATTTATACTTAAGGTTTAATAGAGTTAATACTGAAAATAGGACTAATACTGAACTAATCTCTATATTGTTGGGGTGTTTATGGTGGGTGTTATGGTGTTTCAACCTTTATATAAAGGAAGTAGGCTCATAGTAGGTGATCCTAGCGGTCATGTAGGGATAATTTCTCTCTGGACAAAATCTGCAGAGCTAGCCAAAAAAATAGACCCTAAAAAGTATGCAGTTCTTGGTCAGCTTTTTTCAGCTGAAAGAGGACTAGACTTATTGGTTAGGAACTTGCTTGCTAATCCTCAAATCACACATTTAATAATAACTGGTGTAGATTTCTCAAGATCTGGAGTTGTTCTTCTAGACTTTTTTGAGAAAGGTTTTCATAAAGGCAAAACAGATATCACTGAAAAACCGTGCTGGCGTGTTAATTCTCAATATGAAGGGTATATAGATCTTGACATTCCAGAAGAATCATTGAATCTATTGAGAGAGTCTGTTGTTGCTGTAAGAGTGCAAGATATAACAAAGATTGATTTTGCTTCATTTCCAAAACCGAAAAAGATAAGAGAAAAACAGGTTTTCATTAAAGAAGAAGAAAAGGGTATAAAATATGTCGGAGAAGACATAGGATACATTTTAAGAGGAAAAACTATTGGAGAGGTATGGCTCAAGATTCTAGATACAATTTTAAAATTTGGTAAGGTAAATACTACTCACTATGATGACAAACAAAAGGAAGTGATAAATATGCTTTCAGTTATAACTGATGAAGATCCATCTAATTTCAGGTTTGAGGAATATTTTCCAGGTGATGCTCAGCATATTAGGGAGTACATTCCCAGAATTACTAGAGATGTTAAAGGCGGTGTCTATGAGAATGAGTATACTTATGGCAGTAGAATGAGAAGCTGGTTTCATGTAGATCAGGTTAAAGGTGCAGTTGAAAAGCTTGTAAGACAATCTATATCAAGAGCAGTTGTAATATCTCTCTGGGATCCTGCACAAGACTTGACGATAGGAGGTTCTCCATGTCTTAATCATGTTTGGTTTAGAATCAGAGATGATAAACTGCATATGACAGCAATATTTAGAAGTCATGATATGTTTGAGGGCTACCCTGAGAATGCCTTTGGGTTGAGGATGTTGCAAGAAGAGGTCCGGCAGCAGGTTGTTGCAGGTTTAAAAGTAAAAGGCAAGGAAGGTGCAAACAAAGAAGAAGTAAATATAAGCTTAGGAAGCTTAGTAATTTTATCACAATCTGCCCATATTTATGATGATTCATGGGAAAGATGTCAAAAGATTGTAGACAAATATATTAGAAGGTATCAGTGGCATCTTAACGAGATAGATCCACGAGGAAATTTAATTGTAACAATAGATGACGAGCATATAATTGTAGAGCATACATCACCTGAGAAAGAGAGTTTAGGTATTTATAAAGCGAAAACTGCTATCGAAATGAGAGATACTCTTATTAGAGAGAACATTATTTCTCTTATACCTCATGCTTTAGACATTGGGTTAGAATTAATGAAAGCAGAAATTGCTTTAAAGAATGGCTTAGAGTACTTACAGGATAATCCAATAGACCTTAGTAAATCAAAATAAAAAGTCCACTAGATAAATAAAAGATATAATTTCAATTAAAAAACTTCAAAATTTATTTTCACTGTTATATTTACTATTATAATTCGCAATCGAGTGACTTTGTGTCTCCCATGTCCGCCTATTATTGAATTCCAGCTATATGTGGCGGACAGACAAGCATACAAGTTAAACAAACCCTAAAAAACCAAAGGTTTTTTGGGCACCAAAAATCCAATGGATTTTTTAGTGCTTTGCAAAATATAGCAATATAAAAAATAAATATGTAGCGGACAAGTATACGAGGTAAAGTAAATAGTTGCAAAGTATAACAATAAACAAAATAAATTCTTTAGCGGACAAGATAGACAAAATATATAAAAGTTGCAAAGGAAATTAATATAGTTAAAAATACTATAAAAACGAATAAAAATCATTTAAAGAGGTGTTGAAGTTGGTTAACAAAAACAAGAGGAATGAAAGTAAACCAATAAGCTACAGGACAGTTAAGATGAATACAACGCTTGATGGGTACATTATTAATGAACAGCAAGAAATAAAAGAAGGAATAAAAGATGAGATTAAAGAGGAAATAAGTTAGGAGTAAGAACGGTGGTAAGATGCAGGGGTATATTGCAGGTGTTTTGTTGAACTCTGAAACATTATGGCCTAGGAATACTTCTGTAGTAATATTTTTTTCAGGGTGTGATTTCAAATGCCCGTCATGTATTAAACCAACTATTATTGATTTTAAGGAAGAATTTCTTATTGATATTAAAGATGTAAAGGAGGTCATTAAAGCTAATTCGCATATCTCTAATTCAGTCCTGTTCGCTGGAGGGGAGCCAAGCCTTCAACGAGATGCGCTGCTGGAGTTAGCCAGATATTCAAAAATGCTTTCATTAAAAACAGGCATAGAAACAAATGGATCAAAGCCAATTGTGTTGAGGCAACTTATCAGGCAAGGACTCATAAATTTTGTTAGTCTAGATTTTAAGGCTCCTCTAGAGCCAGTTATCTTTGAAAAGATCACAAACTCAAAGACATTTTTTGTTGATACAGAAGAAATTCTTATGAATCTAAGAAGGACTTTGGCTATCTTAAAGAATAATAATGATAAGATTCAGTTACAATTTAAGACTACTATTATACCTAGTCTATTGTACAAAAAAGAGGAGATACTTAAGATGGCGAGAATTATCAGACATTTTAATAGCACATGGAAACTTGAGCAATTTAATCCAAAGGTTCCAACATTAGATCAAAATCTTAAGAATTTTAACTCTGTGAGCCCACAATTTATGGAAAATCTGAAAGAAAGTTGCTTAGAGCAGTACCCAAACCTGAGGATACAGATAGTTAGTTGTAATTAGAAAAATATTTTATTTCTTTCTAAAATAATTAATACACTTTTGTAATGTTTCATATGCTCTACTAAAATCTTTATTTTTAATGTAAAAGTAATCTGAGAAAAGTAATCTGAGTATAGGTAGACATTACAGAAATGGTAGATCTTACAGAAATAATACTTGTGCTTCTTCTTATCAACCACTTACCACGGCAGTAAAATAACCACTTTATTGTAGTTAAAATAGAAAGATTTAAAAAGGAATTACCTATACTACATTGTAGATGGTACAAAAAGTTAATGTTCATGGAGAATTCCAACAGAATTATATTCAAAGATGTACAGAAGTAGGAGAACCTTTAACTCTAACACAAATTAGCGCTTTGGAACAAACTATAGGACAGTTCTTTGGTTTTTCTAGTAATTCCATGTCATCTCTCACAATAGATCCATTAGCTAACCAATCAATGCAATCAATGGATAGAGCGATATTAGAAGAAGCATGCAAACAAGTTGGTTATCAAACGCCAACAAGACAGGCAACAGCTATACTTAATGTTATAAGAAGCTTTAAGTCTGAGCCCTATGGAGAACCTACAACAGATGCAGACGCCTTATCACTTTACAATAGAAGTGTTGAAACGATAAGACAATCAAGAAGTAGAGATCCTATAAAAAAGTGGCGTGGCGATAAGCCGAGTACTTATACTTTACTAGCATTTAAAGCGATTCATGCATATCTTTATGCAAGAGATATAATAGTTGAAGAGGTATAATAGTTGAAAATGAGCCTTTAAAGCTATCTAAATTAAGATAGCCAATTAAAAATTATGGTTTTACACTTTTTTGGAATAAAATTTAAATAAGTAGGTTCTATCTTTTCCTCTATGAAATACAGTAGAATGCATAAGAAATTGAATAAGAAAGCAGAAGGGATGTGGATTATAGTCCTTGTTGTAGTTATAATACTCATAATATTATGGCTTCTTCTCGGTTATGCTATTAGGCAGTGCTCTTACGATTCCCAATGTCCTGCAGATAATTATTGTGGCTCTGATTTCAAATGCCACCAATATAAAGTGGTTGAAAGGAATTTGGTTGTTACAGATTATTCTACTCCAGCAGCAATTGTGGCTATTGCAATAATAATAGGGGCAATTATTATAAGAGCAGACATATTTAATAGTATTAAGAAAAAATTAATGCCAAAATCCTTTATATACGCACATGGTCATGAGAAACACCAGTGTGATTATAACTGTGCAGAACATCCAATGTATCCACAATATAAGGGTATGCACTGGGTGAAGAAATAGAGCATCATGAAGAATCTTTGGTGTGTTTTAGAAAAACAGTCTGAGATTTTATAGTGAATAATATCAAAAAACTAATTGAACAATGGAAAAAAGAAGAAAAAATTCCTTTTTATGGATGGGATTTTTCTTATTTGAAAGGCAGACTGAAAGAAGAAAAGCTACCTTGGGATTATGAGGCTATTTCAAAAAAGCTTATCAAAAAATCAAAATCTGTTATCGACATGGGTACTGGAGGAGGCGAAATATTTTCTACACTTTCACCTTTTCCAAGCCATGCTGTAGCAACAGAAGGATATAAGCCTAATTATTATATAGCTAAAAAAAGATTAGAGCCATTAGGTGTTAAGGTTGTAGATTTTGAAGATTCTGATGTTGGAAAAATGCCTTTTGAAAATGAGGAGTTTGATTTAGTATTAAATAGGCATGATGCATTTAATTCGAAAGAGGTTTACAGAATACTAAAAAAAATGGAGTCTTTTTAACACAACAAGTTGGAGGAGGAAATCTTCAAGACTTAATCAATGAATTTAAAGCTACTACTGGTTTAAAGGAATGGACTTTAAGTTCTATAAAAAAGGATTTGCAAAAAGCAGGTTTCAAGATAATAAAGGCAAATGAATGGAAAGGTCATATGCAATTTAAGGATGTGTGCGCTTTAGTATACTATCTTAAATCAGTTCCATGGGTTGTGGAAGGATTTAGTGTTAGCAAGCATATTAAATATCTCAAAAAACTACAAAGAAAAATAGACAGTGGAGAAAAGTTAATCTACACCAGTGTGAGATATCTCGTTTTAGCGGAAAAATATAGTAAGCCATAAAAATAAAGCGTCGCAGAGCAACGTAACTCAAAATTAGTTCATTTTATATCGCTAGATACTGCAAATATAATACTTAGTTAGACTTAAGATAAAACTTTAATTTGCAAATATATTCTAAATTATTAAATGATTCGTTTGCAAATATAAGTTAAACATAGTAAATAAACAATTCTAGAATTAATGTGCAAATATAAGTCAATTATAAAAATAAATAAAATCTAG
>Ga0114945_10002113_pt1 | contig 11829 bp, 9 predicted proteins | sample OV2TP3_FD_87194 | JGI IMG/M metagenome (GOLD analysis project Ga0114945, IMG submission 87194) | Hot spring microbial communities from Beatty, Nevada to study Microbial Dark Matter (Phase II) - OV2 TP3 | ecosystem: Environmental > Aquatic > Thermal springs > Hot (42-90C) | place: USA: Beatty... | reverse complement strand
GTCCCCCCTCAAGAGACCTTTATCTATGAGTTCGATGCGGAATCTGTTGGACTTCATTTATACCACTGCCACGCCACCCCGCTCACCCAACGCATTCATAATGGTCTCTATGGCCTGTGGATTGTGGATCCCAAGGAAGGCCGCTCGCCGGCCAAGGAACTTTATATGGTCATGAACGGTTTTGATCCTAACTTTGATGAGGAGAATGAAATTTATGCCGTCAACACGATCGCCTTTCACTATAACCGACATCCCATTGAGGTCAAGCAGAACGAACTTGTTAGAATATACTTGGCGAATCTATTAGAGTTTGACCAAATTAATTCTTTTCATATCCATGCCACTTTTTTTGATTATTATCCGACGGGTACCCAAAAGAAACCCAGAGATTTTACGGACACGGTTATTCAAGGCCAAGCCGAACGGGGCATTATTGAAGTGCGCTTCCCCTATCCGGGGGAGTTTATGTTTCACGCTCATAAAACAGAATTTGCGGAACGTGGTTGGATGGGGATGTTTCGTGTTCTACCTCAAGAACCTTAAATCGATTCAACACTATGACTAACGAAAAAAATAAAAATTCAGTGACGAAACTCTCACTCGCCCTGATTCCCCTTCTTCTCTTAGGCGGTGTCGTCTATATTCTTTTATCTGGAGGCCCAACAAAAATTTTTCAAATAGATCTTCCACCAGTAGAAAAACTCCACGTCTTGCGCCACACCCTCGAAGAAGATACTATCCTCCTCGATTGTATCAATGCTGGTCCTGATCCTATCACCATTGCTCAAGTCATGGTCCGAGGGGCTTTTTGGTACCATGAGGTTTATCCGAAGCGTACCTTAAATCCTTTAGAAACCGCTCATGTCATTATTCCTTATCCTTGGAATATTGGAGAACCTATTGAAATTCTCTTTTTGACCTCAACTGGTCTTACCTTTGACTATGAAATTGAGGTCGCCTCTCTAACACCCAAACCAACCTTAGCGGCTTTTGCTCAATTCACCATGCTTGGCGTCTACGTTGGTGTTATTCCCGTGGCCTTGGGGATTTGTTGGTTCCCCTTTTTACGTCGACTGGGAAAAAGAGGCATGGGGTTTCTTCTTTATTTGACAGTGGGTCTTCTGACTTTCCTTGTTTTTGATGCTTTTATCGAGGGCCTTGAGATCGCTGAAAATCTCCCGAGCAATTTTCATGGTCCGGCTTTACTTATTCTTGGGCTGATTGGCGCGTATCTTTTTCTTACTGGAATTGAGGCACGTGTTCAAAAAAAAGGCAGAACAGAGGAAGGAATTTTGTTGGCTTGGCTCATTGCGCTTGGCATTGGACTTCACAATTTAGGGGAAGGATTAGCCATTGGCTCCGCTTATGTTCTGGGGGAACTAACCCTAGGGGCTTTGTTAGTTGTTGGGTTTACGATTCACAACGCTACTGAAGGCATTGCTATTGTTGCTCCTATCCTTAAAGAGCAAACCAAACTTAAGAGTCTTATTGGGCTTGGCCTTCTGGCCGGTGGACCAACCATTATCGGCTGCTGGATTGGGGCCTTTACTTATTCCCAAGTCTGGTCGTTATTGTTTCTGGGTATTGGGGCAGGCGCTATTGTTCAGGTTATCTTTATCATTCTTGGTCGTCGAACACTCACGGAAACATTAAGTCTTCTCAATGTCCTGGCGATGATCTTAGGGTATCTTCTCATGTATGGGACAGGTCTTTTGGTAGGAGGGTCGTAAGCGAAATATATTTCCTATTGACTTTTTGGCATTTTCCAGTTATATTTAAGTTAGCCTAAAAATTTATTTAGGAGTAAAAAATGCCTAGTGAATCTGTAGAAGATTACCTAAAACAAACGTATAAGTTACAGACGGAAACAGGCATGGTTTCGCTTTCTCAGCTTGCGGAAAAGTTGAAGGTTTCTGCCCCCTCTGTGACGCAGATGGTTAAAAAACTCGAAAAGGACGGTCTCATTGATTATACACCGTATCAGGGTATTGTATTGACAGACAAAGGAAAAAAGGTTGCCTTAGAGGTGATTCGTCATCATCGATTACTCGAACTTTTCCTCTCGGAGATCATGGGATACCCTATCGAAAAGGTTGATGCCGAAGCAGAGAAGCTCGAACATGTCATCAGTGAAGAATTTGAAGATATGATGAACGAACGTCTGGGGAATCCCAAAATCGACCCTCATGGCGATCCGATCCCCACAAAAGATGGCAAACTTTTTATCCAAGATTATCTCTCATTGTCCGAAGCGTCCGTGGGGGACAAACTGATTATTCGAAGGGTTAGCGATAAGGACCCTGAGATGGTGAAGTATATGCATGAATTAGGTCTTTTACCTAATGTGCGAGTCAAGATTTTGCACAAAGAACCTTTTGAAGGACCTTTAAAAGTACGCGTCGGTGACCGTGAGGTAAATGTGGGATTCAAGTTAGCTAGTTTTATTTTTGTCGATCGAGAATAAAAAAATCAACTAAAGAAATATGGTTAAGAAAATTAAAAATCAATTAAAGACCCCTCAAGGAAAATTTTTATTTCTTATGATGTTAGGGTGTATCTTATTTTTCGGATGGTTAAATTTGGGGGCGAGCAACTCAAATGACGTTATCGAAATTCGTGATATCGTCTTAGAGATTCGAGGAATGGCCTTTGCGGAAAATAATCCCACAATTCTTATTTCTCCCAAAGAAACCGTACGTTTTGTTATTTATAACCTCGATCCTGGGATGAAACACAATTTTAATATTGAAGGAACCGATATTAGCACGCCTCTCTTAAATTATGGAGAAAAAGAATCCGTCCTTTTTACACCCACCACTGAAGGTCAATGGGTTTATTTTTGCGCTCCCCATGCGAAGATGATGCGCGGCATTCTACAAGTAACTAAAAAACTCGCCCAAAAATAATTTTTAATTTCTAACCCCTCGCCTCGAAAAAAAATAGTACGGCAAATAATAAAAAAAGAGCGATGCTATAAGCACAACCTCCAGGCCGAGGATGTACCATGGCCATGGGCCAAGATAGTCAATAATGGAAGGCTGGGAGGGCTTGTGGCAAAGGTAGAGATAATTTGTTCCAAAAAGCCAATTAAAGAGACCGACAAAAAAGGTGTAGACGTTGGTGATAATCCACACACGGATAACCGACTGAAAACTAATGGGTCGTTTCAATCCGATGGCAAGAAAAATCACACCGACTAAAATACAACCGTGCGTGAGAAAAAATTTAAAATAAATGTAATCGGGAAACGTCACCCTTAAATCAGGCGTCAAAACCGCCTGCAGTGTTCCGCCTAATCCCCAAAAGTACGTAAGCTCCCACACCCACTGCTTATGCCGAAATAATGAATACGCAACCGTGAAAATAACCAAGTCACAGAGCTGAAGTGGTAACCCCCAACTGTAATGCCATAAATCCTTGGCGATGGCCCCTGCAATAAAAATAATTTCGTTGCCCAAAAGCACAACTGCCAAAAGAATACTCATCGGTCTAATCCATTGTTGAAATTTGGGGTGTCTCGCCACAAAGATATAACACAGGGCAACCAAAAAAATAATCGCAATCGTGGCGAGATGTACGGGGTCGAATAGCTGGAAAATTTTCTTTTCAGAGGTCATGGAATTTTACCACTTTCAATAATTTCTTTGAAGACATAGGCGCTTGGCCGAATGTCTCGCTTAAAAGTTTTATAATCGACCTCAATTAAACCAAAGCGCGGCTCAAAGCCTCTATCCCACTCAAAATTATCCAAGAGCGACCAGTAAAGGTAACCCACAACAGGTATCCCTTCGCTGATGGCTTTTTCGACCCCTTTCAAATGCTCCACGATAAACTGTGACCGATAACGATCATCGATTTCGGCCGTGCCATTTTCCGTAATGATAATCGGTTTATTGTATTTTTTTATCCACCGAAGGACTTGAAGTAATCCTTCGGGATAAAAACCCCAGCCCATTTGATTGACATGTTCGGCGTGATGGTGGACTAAGTTACAATTGTCGCCGAAAAATCCCAAGTCATGGCGAGGGTCATTGCTGACAAACTCGCGCTCATAATAATTGCCCCCAATAAAATCCAACGCATTGTTGATTCGCTTAAGAAAATAGACATTAAACATATAATGACGCCAAAGGACATTGATTTTACAAAAAATATTCGATTGTCTCGGACAGACCTCGAAAGGTCTTAAGTTGTGGGCAATACCAACCATGGGTTTCGATACATCATCATATAGTTCGTGAATAGCTTGATAAGCCCTCTTGTGTACGGCAATAAAGTTCTGCAGAGCCTTCATAGTTAATCGAAACGACCTTTTGCCCGGCGGCCATTTAGCGATTAAATAACCATAATACGCCAAAACAACAGGTTCATTAATAGTTATCCAATAGCGAACTTTTTCTTTGAGTGCAGCGACGATCTTTTTTACATAGCGCAAAAAGCATTCGCTCGCATGCGTATTAAGCCAACCGCCTTTATCAGCAAGCCACAAGGGATTGGTAAAGTGGTGCAGTGTCACGACCGGGATAAGGGATTTGGCTATGAGGGCATCAACAACTAGACGGTAATGGTCAATGGCTGTTTCATCGAATATTCCTTCTTGAGGTTCAATGCGGCTCCATTCAATCGAAAAGCGATGAGCGTTGTGAGAAAGTTTTTGAGCGAGGGTGAAATCCTCATCAAACAATTCATAATGACATATCGCTTGATCGGATTTCTCCTGGATACGGCCATCTATTTCCCATTGCCACCAGTCGTTATGGATGTTCTTTCCTTCCACCTGATGGCTGGAAGTGGCCGCCCCCCACAAGAAATCTTTGGGAAACATTGTTCAGGACTTTAAAACCGTCTAGATGAAATAAATATTCCTAAAAATTGGTCTTTCTGTATTTTCACGAATGGTCAGACAGGGAATTCCCAGAACCGTCGTTTCTTCTTGAGCACCTCATGAGTAAAATTTTCCTTCTTCATGGCTCTGATAATAGGCTCAATCTTCATAAGGTTTGGCCGGGCACAAACGACACTAAGGATCTGCATAGATAATTGTCTTTTTTCACCCATTTTTTCGACTTTCCGCCATTGTCAGGCGTGGCATTACCATGATAATTCCTAACAGAATACCGAACAAATGACGAAGTTGGGCAGAATAAAGTATGCTGTCAAAAAAAGCCTGCGTGAGAAACATCACTAGGCCTATCGTGGCACCCAAAAGAATATTTCTTAAAAACACATCCTGCTCAGCTTTCAAGTGAAAGTAGGCCTCTCTTAAAACGGTGAATAATATCCAAAGAAAAACTCCTAAGCCGCTTAGCCCCATTTCCGCCGTTAGTTGTAAAAAAGAGTTATGCACATAGGCATCTGTCCTTTTGTAGTAGGTATTTAATCCTATACCCAAAAGTGGATTTTGCTTAATCACTTCCAAGGCATCGGCCCAAAGGGCAAATCGACCATTACCAGAACAATCCCAAAAACCCTGATCCGCACAGGGCGTCATATTCTCCGTAATAATGGTCACATCTCTAATCGCCTTCAATCGCGGCATAAAGACAAACATAAAAATAATAATAATGAGCATTGATGTCCACAGGGTTCGTTTTTGTAAAAATCCAAAAAATATTAATCCTATTGCAAAAGCTATCCAAGCACTTCTCGAAAAAGTTAACCCTAAACAGATCAAAGAAAGAATTAATAAAAGCCCTTGCCAGATCGTGCGAATTGCTAAATTTCTATGTTGCATGAAATTCTCTAACCGAAATCGCTGGGAAGAAAATACTGTGACCAAAAAGGATAAGACTATGGCCAAATAGCTGCCAAAGGCATGTGTTGAACTCCAACTGGAGGTGACTCTGTTTCCCTCCATCACTCGGCCGCGCAGGAAGTCAGTTCCTGTCGAATATTGGACGATTCCACTAATGGAAACAAGCGTGGCGGATATTAAAAGAATTGAGATAAAGATATTCAGATGTTTCTTTGAACTAAAACTTTCAATAAACGCCAAAAATAATACGATCAAGGCTAGTTCCTTTCCCACAAAACCCCTTAAGCTTAATAGAGGATAAGAACTAACGAAAATAATGGAAATAAGTGATAGCCACAAAAAAACCATCAATGGTCGATTAAGACGATTCTCTATGGGCTTAAAGGAAATAAAAAATATTTGAATGAACTTCTGGAAACCATCAACGAAATGATTTCCATGAAGTCCTTTTATATTGAGAATTAAAATCTTTGTCCTTTTTAAGAGAAAGAGAAATGCGATAAAGCCCATAAAGCTCTCGGCAAGTGCGATGGAAATGGGTAGGAAATAAATAAGGGCATAGAAGGAAACTCTCGTTAATTTATCAATTGACATAAAATCTCATTCGAAGAGATAACCTTCCAGGAGGGGTTCTTAATAGGCGCCTCGTCCTCTGACAACAGCAGGAATCGTCCACAATAAAATCCGGAAATCAAGGCCAAAGGACCAATTGTTAGCATACCAAATATCCCATTTCACCCACCGCTGAAAAGTAAGATCGCTTCGTCCGCGAACCTGGGAAAGGCCTGTAATCCCGGGGCGGATAAAAAGTCGTTCCATGTGGATATGATTATATTGATTAACCTCTTCAAGGGTTGGTGGACGAGGGCCAACAAACGACATATCACCTTTAATGATATTAATAAGTTGAGGGAGTTCATCCAGACTGAATCTTCTTAAGAAAGACCCCACCCGTGTGACACGGGGGTCTCTTTTTATTTTAAACATAATTTTGTCTGGAACTTCATTTTTCTCCAATAAATTCTTTTTTAAATATTCCGCATTTTCAACCATAGAACGAAACTTATAGAGCCAAAATAATTGACCCTTTAGGCCGACGCGTTGCTGGCGGAAAAAAAATGGACCATTGGAATCTAGTTTAATTAAGATCGCAATGATGAAAAATACTGGGGATAGAAAAATCAACAAAACCAATGCTAGCACAAAATCAAAGAATCGCTTTAAAGCAAGCTCGGTTGGATGACGTTTTTTTACTTTGTAAGTCATCAAGGGAAGAATTCCTAAAAAATTTATTTCGAGCAGTTCCAAAGGTTCCTCTAAATTTTCTGGGACCACACGGATCCCTACATTAAATCTCTTTGCTTCCACCATGAGGTGATTGATCGCTTCACGATCATGAAAGGTCGTAATGATAACCTCATCAACAAAATATTTCCTTACCACAACATGAAAATCTAGAATCTTACCGACGACAGGAATATTTTTTATTTCTTCCTGAGCTTGGTTATCTAGAAATCCCACAACTTTGAAACCAAAATTTCGATTCTTCTTGACCTCTTCCAAGACTAATTTCCCAACTTGACCAGCGCCAACAATCAAAACGTTTATATTATAGTATCCTTGGGCAATCAGCTCTCTTAATAACAATCGTTTAATCGCCCGCCAACCGCTCAAAAAAATACATAAAAAGATAGTGCTACCGACATAAATTGCCCTAGAAAAAAAATTGAATTGGGCAAAAAAGACAACGGCCCCTATCAGAATACTTGTGGAAAGAACACTAAAAGTTACTTTCAAAATCTCTCGAGGGATCGTCACACTACGGTCAGAAAGATAAAGCCCTCTTCGTTTTAAAGACATCACCAAAAAGATATACCAAAGCACAAAAATGAAAGTATATTCCCTTAGATTAGGAAAAAGAAAATACCGTGAAGAAGATAATTCAAGGTAGTTATAGCGGAGGATATAACAAAGGGCAAATATCAATGTTATGAGAAATGTATCGACTAAGAAATAAATTGGATAAATTTTTTTAGAGTGGTACATCAATAACCTCAAACCTTTCTAAAACACTCCCGAAAAATCAGGACAAAAAAATAAAGCCCTTCGACAAAATAACGGTAAAACATGCGCTTGGGCTCCTGTAGAAATCGATAGAACCATTCCAAGCATAGTTTTTGCATCCACATGGGAGCCCTTTTGATTTTGCCAGCCAAGACATCAAAACTCCCCCCCACTCCCATCACAAATGGCACGCGCAACTGTTGAAAATATTTTTCCACAAAGAGTTCTTTACGCGGAGAGGAAATAGCCACAAATAAAATATGCGGGGCGGCCTTCTGAATTGCTCCAACAACTCCCAACTCATCTTCTGACTTCCAATATCCATTCCTGACTCCAACGATATCCAAGCCGGGATATTTTTCTTTTAAAATCTCAATAGCCTTAGAAAGAGATTCATCGACCGCCCCTAAGAGGAAAATCTTATATTTCTTCTCATCAGCCCTTTTTAACAAATCAAAAAACAAATCGATTCCCGCCACTCTCTCTTTTAAGGGTTTGCCCAATAGTCGCGATATCCACACAATCGGCATGCCATCGACATTGACTAAATCGCTCTTATTAATGATTTGCTGAAGTTGGGGATATTTATTCGCCATGACAACTTTGTTGACATTGATAACAACGTGTCTGTGGGGCCATCCTGAACGTATAAACTCATCGATCTTCTCAATCGTTTCCTGCCGCGTTAAGTTATCGATTTCCACACCAAAAAGTCGTACCCTCATACTGTTTCCTCTCCACCAATCAAGGAGGGCTCTGCTTTTATATCATTTTTTTGTTCTTTCAAATAACACGTCAGAGCATAAAACATCCAAGCACAGCTCCAACGCATATAGGGAATCCGAATTTTATACAAACGCCTCATTTGATAATAAAAATATCCTGTTGAATCCTGCATATTCGTCATCGTCCAATTCAAGACTTTCTGTACAAGGTCATGATATTCTTTCAAGAGATGGCTCTTCGATAACAATACCAAGAATGAAGCGACCGAATGAATATCCCAAGGATAAACCGCACGATGATAATACTTTGGCATACCGTAAGCGGTAAAGAAATTTGAGAGATAAAAATCTAATCCCCGAATCCACACATGATGGAAACTCCGATCGTTCGTATACAACTGGTAATCGTAAATCGCTTCTAAATTATAAGCGGTATGGAATCCATCAATCCATTTTTGATTTCTAGCCTCTCCATAAAACCAGCTTCCATCCTCATTTTGTTTGTTAACACCATATTGGAGAGATTTCCTCGCCTCTGACAAGAGCAATTCTTCTTTAGTTAAGGAATAAACCCTAGCCAAAAATTTGGATGCTAAAAAGGAGGTATTATAAATTCTCGAATGATCTAGTGGCGAATAAGAAAAGCAGAAAATCCCTCCAAAAAAACTTCGATTCAAATCCTTCAGTATAAAATCACAAATTGATCTGGCCACCTTCAAGAGATGCGCATCACCCGATAATTCATAAGCATCTAAAAGAGCATTCCCAACAAAAGTAGAGACAACCACATTGGGTGTATTATTGGGGAAATAAAAGGCGCGCGACTGCCAATCAAAATTATACCCCCAACAAGCCACACTTCTTCCTTTTATTTGAGAATCCAAAATATGCTTCAGCAGAAATTGAATATGTTGTTTGTCTTTATCATCGTCACGTATCTTGATGAGATTGACATAGCCGCTTAAGAAGAGAGCGAGTCCTTTCGGATTAAGCGTCGGCTCCACCTTCAAGAAATTTCTCAGATTTAAAGGTGAATTTTTGAAGAGTTGAAGCCATGCCAAGCGAAAGATGGCAATATAGCGAACGAAAAGTTTCTGAAAAATCCGAGAGTTAAGCCCATCGTAAGGGTCCCACCCTCGAAACTGTTGTTTAACACAGAAATCCTCTAATCTTTGAAAAGAATCATTAATGGATTTCACTTAAATTGACCTCTTGGGGCATTCCAATCTTCAGACTATCCATAATTTTGAACGTAGCTAAAGTTGTCGCATAGATTTCTTCGATGAGAATAGGATTTCCCTGACCCACTTTCACATGGTTCAGAAAAGTGGAAATCTCCTCTTTGTATCCTTTGCTACTATTGCTAATTTTCTTTTGTCGCTTCCCGCCCCGGTGAAGAGACGCATGTTTAAAATCCTCCATCACCCAACAATCTCCTCCCGAAAACAATTCCAGACGTTCTTTTTCTAAACCACGATCTCCCATGGCGGTATAGACGATGTGGCCAAGTGATCCTTGATCGAATTCAATGGTTACCGAGACATTATCATCCTTACGCCAGTAACCTTCGTGATTGATCCCAGAGGCAAAAACTCGTTTTGGCAAAGCTTCACACAGATAGACCATAAGATCAATAAAATGACAAATCTCACCAATGATTCTTCCACCACCGATTTCGGGATTCTGAATCCAATGTTCGGCTGGGATCTCTCCGGCGTTAATGCGGTAGTTCATGAGCAGTGGTCCGCTTAGCTCTTTCTTAATATGTTGGATTATAGGAGAAAACCTTCGGTTAAAACCGACGAAAACTATCTTTTGACCAGAATACAAAGAAGCAATCTCTTGCAATTCTTCTTTGCGCAGACAAAGGGGTTTTTCCACAAAAATATGTTTGTCTTTCTTGATAGCTTCACAAACCAATTCATAATGCGAATCATGCCGGGTAGCAATAAACACGGTATTGATGGCCGCTTGATTTAAAACATCATCGCGATTGGTTGAAGCTGTATTGAACCCAAATTTTTTGGCCACATTGGTGGCCGTGATTCCATTTAAGGTCATAACCGTGTCCAAAGAAATATCCCCAGTTTGCAAATATGGAAGCAAATGTCCCTGAGCGAAATTCCCAGCCCCAATAAATCCGACATTGATCTGTTTAACAGGATCACCTTTAATCTTGATTTGACGAATGAACTTTTCCTCTCTTTCGGATGGGTATTTGAGAAGGACCGCTAGGTGGTTATTCTCTTTATTTAAAATCACATCATAAGCGTGGAGAGCTTCCTCAAGAGGAAAGGTGTGAGTGATGAGGGACTTGACGTCTACGGATTTTGTGGCGAGCAAATCAAGAAAGGTTTCCATATTCCTTTTCTCTGTAAAACGAACATAGAAATAAGGATAGTCGATCCCTGCTTGTTCGTACATGACATCATATCGTCCAGGACCATAGGAGGTGGATATCTTCATCTCTAGTTCTTTGGTATAAAAGTAGGGTTCTCGAGGAACATCCATTTTAACATCTCCCACGACGATCATAACACCTTTCTTACGCAACAGCTCTGTGGCAAGGACGATGGGATCGTTGGTAGAGCTAGACGCGGTAATAATGACTTTGTCAAATCCCAAACCTTTTGTAAATTCTTTGGCAGCATTCTGCAGGCTAAGATCGTGGCGGTTAACAACATGTTGAAAACCGATTCTTCTCGCCAGATTGACTTGAAAATCAGCAATATCGATTCCAAATACTTGACAGCCATTGGCTCTCAGTAGTTGACAGGTTATCTGACCAATGAGCCCCAAGCCGATAACACAGAAATTTTCACCAATCTGTGCCTGGGCCTGGCGCACGCCTTGTAAGGCAATGGCCCCAACCGTTGTAAAGGCTGCCTCTTCAAAAGAAACATGCTCTGGTATTTTCACAACTAAATTCTGCGGCACAGAAACAACCTCAGCATGGGAAGCATAATCCTGCCCTGCGCAAGCGACCCTATCTCCCACTTTAAATTGACCATCAAAATCTTTTGACTCACGAACGATACCTGCGCAACTGTACCCTAGAGACTTAGGGGTATCGAGTCTTACCATGACTTTATGGATAGTGGATAACCAGCCCTCTTTTTTAATATTGTGAAGAACCTGCTTGACCAAATCCGGTCTTCGCTTCGCCTTTTCGATCATTGAGGCCTGAGCTGTCTCGATGGTATTTCTCTCTGTGCCAGCACTCAGAAGCGAACACATGTTTTGGATCAAAACATACCCTTCTGGCAACGCTGGCATAGGAATGTT
>Ga0114945_10002112_pt1 | contig 11830 bp, 9 predicted proteins | sample OV2TP3_FD_87194 | JGI IMG/M metagenome (GOLD analysis project Ga0114945, IMG submission 87194) | Hot spring microbial communities from Beatty, Nevada to study Microbial Dark Matter (Phase II) - OV2 TP3 | ecosystem: Environmental > Aquatic > Thermal springs > Hot (42-90C) | place: USA: Beatty... | reverse complement strand
TCTGGCGCTCCAGAATGCTCCTCTTCGTCGCATTCTTCCGCTGTCACCCCTTGGGGGATTGCCCACAATCCCCCAAACCCCCTGTGGTTGTATCGGAATTTCATCTTTGAAATTCCGATACAACAAAATAATACCCGGCCTTCGCATAATCATAATCCCTCAAACGGTTCAATTTCCTGTTTCTGATCATTTGACCTTCTCACCTTAAATCGTCAAAGAAAAATTTCCCTCCCCCACCAAATCCTTCAACTCATTCATTAACCTTTCACTTGGCGAGACAAAGAGATCTTCTCCAACGAGAATTTGCACGCTTTTATAGGCCTGGGTATCGAGGCGCAGATAGACCGGAATCCTTCCTGGGAAAAGAGACAATTTCTCTCTCAAATGATTGAGATTCGCTTGATCCAGAGAGGACAAATCCACATTGATGGATTTGACCGCCTTATAAACCTCTTCAATGGGCTTCATGTCGCTGGCCACAATCTTGGGGGAGTCTTCCCGGAAACTCACCCGGCCCTTGACCACCATCACCTCCCCTTCCTTGAGCATCCCGGCCACGCTGGCATAGCTGGAAGGAAAAACAAGAACCTCGAGCTCCTCCTCCATATCCTCCACCACCAAGATCGCCATCCGTTCGTTGGTTTTCTTGGTGGTGGTTAATTTCACGCTTTTAATCAAGCCCACCATCTTGATTTCCTGGCCATCCACGACCTTTTTCAATTCTCGAATGGAATAATCCGTAAAACCCTTGACCTCGGCCCGGTAATGGGCCAGCGGATGCCCGCTCACGTAAAATCCCAGCATCTCTTTTTCATGGAATAAAACCTGGGGCGGCGGCCATTCCTTGATCTCGGGGAGGGTCTCGTCTTCTTTCTTAAAGCCTCCCGGCGCCTTTCCCATCATGTCAAAAAAAGAAAACTGCCCGGTGGATTTTTCTTTCTGGACTTTTGCCCCAAGCTCCATGGCTTTATCCAAGATGGCCATCAGCTGAGAACGATACGCCTTAAAGCCATCAAAGGCACCGCATTTGATCAGGCTCTCGATCACTTTACGATTGACTAACCGCAAATCCACCCGTTCACAAAAATCATAAAGGGAACAATACGGGCCCGCTTGCCGATTCTCGATCATGGATTCAATCGCCCCCCTACCCACGTTTTTGACCGCCAGAAGCCCGAAACGGATCGTCTCTTGGTCCACGACATCAAACTGGACGATAGAGCAATTGACATCCGGAGGAAGAACCTTTATGCCCATCGCCTCCGCCTCCTTGACATATTCCACCACCTTATCGGTATTGTCCCTTTCACTGGTTAAAAGCGCGGCCATAAACTCGACCGGATAATTGGCCTTTAAATACGCGGTGCGATAGGTGATCAGGGCATAGGCCGCGGAATGGCTGCGGTTAAATCCATAGCCGGAAAAATAATCGATGAGGTCAAAGAGCTTGTTGGCTGAATCTTCCCTGAGACGGTTGGTCCGCTGGCAGCCTTCGACAAAGTCTTTGCGCATCTTTTCCATCTCCACGGGATTTTTTTTACTCATGGCCCGGCGAAGATGATCGGCCTGCGTCATGGAAAACCCGGCCACGCCCGAGGCGATCTGCATGACCTGTTCCTGATAAAGGATAATGCCGTAGGTGTCTTTCAAGATCGACTCCAGCTTGGGATGATCATACCGAATCCGGATTTCCCCTCTTTTTCGTTTGATGAAATCATCCAGCATGCCGCTGCCAATCGGGCCGGGACGGTACAAAGCCAGAATCGAGATCAAGTCCTCCAGGTTGCCTGGCTTGATCTTCTTTAAAAGTTCCCGCATCCCCGAGCTTTCCAGTTGAAATATGCCGAAACTATTGGCTTGGCCTAAAAGCGTGTAGGTCTTTTTATCATCCAGGGGGATTTGATTGATATCAACCTCAAGGCCACGGGTCTTTTTAATCAGCTTGCAGGTTTCGCTGATCACCGTCAGGGTTCTGAGGCCCAGAAAGTCGATCTTGAGGAGTCCGATTTTAGCGATGCCGTCCATGTCGTAGCCGGTCGTGATCTGGCCATCGCTGGTTTTAAAAAGCGGGACGTACTCGGTTAAAGGCTTATCCGAGATGACGACCCCCGCGGCATGGGTGGAGGCATGGCGGGACAACCCTTCCAAGACCCGGGCCACGTCAATGATCCGGGCCGCGGTCTCATCCTGCTTGTAGAGCCCATTGAGCTGCGGTTCGATTTTTAAAGCGTGCGCCAAGGTGATATTGGGATCCGCGGGAATCATCTTGGCAATCTTATCGACTTCTGCGTAGGCCACCCCCATCACCCGGCCCACATCCCGGATGGCCGCCCGGGCCTGCATGGTGCCAAACGTAATAATCTGGGCGACATTGTCTTTGCCGTACTTATGGGTGACGTATTCAATGACTTCATCCCGGCGTTCGTAACAAAAATCAATGTCGATGTCCGGCATCCCCATCCGCTCAGGGTTCAAGAATCGCTCAAACAAAAGCCCGTATCGAAGAGGATCCAGATCCGTAATCCCCAAAAGGTAGCTCACTAAACTTCCCGCGGCAGACCCCCGGCCCGGGCCCACCGGGATGCCGTTTTGCTTGGCATAGTGGATAAAATCCCACACGATCAGAAAGTAACTGACGAACCCCATCTTCTTGATCGTCTCTAGCTCATGGGTGAGACGCTGATCAATCTCCGGGTGGGAGGCGCCGTATCTCTCCTGAATCCCGTCCCGGCACAATTCCTCCAGGAATTCTTCCTTGGATTTTCCCACTGGCGGCTCATAGCGCGGCAGGTGAATGGCGTCGAAGCGCAACTCCAGATTGCATTTTTCCGCAATCTCCAGGGTGTTTTTCAGGGCCTCTGGAACATAGCTAAACTCCTGTTCCATCTGGGCTGGATCTTTAAAATAAAACTGATCGCTTTTAAGCCGCATGCGGTTGGGATCGCTTAAAACGGTCTGGGTCTGGATGCATAAAAGGGCTTCGTGGGCGGGGTACTGGCTTTGATCGAGATAATGGATGTCGTTGGTCGCAACCAGAGGGATCTCCAGGTCTTTAGAAATTTTCATCAAGCCACTATTGACCGGCTTTTGATCCGGAAGCCCGTTTTCCATGAGCTCCAGATAAAAATTCCCCCTGCCCAAAATCTGCTGGAGTTCGTCCGCGGCCTTGAGGGCGCCGGTGTAATTCCCCTGGCGGATATGCGAGGCCAGCTCTCCCCGTAAACACGCGGAGGTAGCCAGAAGCCCCTTGGAGTACTGAGATAAAATCTCTTTATCCATCCGGGGACGATAATAAAATCCTTCCAAATACCCTAAGGAGATGAGCTTCATCAGATTCCGATATCCAATCTCATCGCGGGCAAATAAAACCAGATGAAAAGACCCTGTTTTGCCCGCGGTCTTCTCCAGCCGGCTTCCCGAGGCCACATAGGCCTCGCATCCGATGATCGGTTTAACGCCGTGTTTAACCGCAGTTTGGTAAAATTCAATGGCGCCAAACATATTGCCGTGATCGGTCATGCCTAAAGCAGGCATCTTGTATTCAGCGGCTTTTTGAATAAGTTGGGAAATACGGCAAGCGCCATCCAGAAGGCTATACTGGGTATGAACGTGGAGATGGACAAAATCGGAATGGTACTGCATGGGGATAATGACTTGAATAAGGTCACCAGTCACACAGTCACAACGTCACACGTAAAAGCATTCACTCTAGAATTTCTCCTTCAAACATCTGACATGTGACTTTGTGACCTGGTGACATTGTGACTGAGGATCAATTCCTGAAGAATCACTCCCATTCAATCGTCGAGGGAGGTTTGGAACTAACGTCGTAAACCACGCGGTTGACCCCGGCGACTTCGTTAATGATGCGATTCGCAATCTTTCCCAGAAGCTCGAAAGGTAGCTTCACCCAGTCCGCGGTCATCCCGTCCAAACTGGAGACACAGCGGATCGCAATCGCGTTCTCATAAGTCCTCTGATCCCCCATGACCCCCACGGTCTTGATGGGGAGAAGAACGGCAAAAGACTGCCAGATCTCCTGGTACAACCCGGCTTTCTTGATTTCATCCAAGACGATTTCATCGGCCTCTCGGAGGATTTCCAGACGCTGTGGCGTCACCTCACCGATGACGCGAATGGCTAAGCCGGGCCCGGGAAACGGCTGGCGTTTGAGGATAGGATCGGGAAGCCCCAGTTGTTTTCCAATCAGGCGAACCTCGTCTTTAAAAAGCTCCCTTAGGGGCTCGAGGAGTTTCAATTTCATGTTCTTGGGAAGACCGCCCACATTATGGTGCGTTTTGATCGTGGCCGAGGGCCCCTGAATCGGGGAAAGGGATTCAATCACATCCGGATAAAGAGTTCCCTGGCCCAAAAACTCAACACCCTTGATCTTAGTGGCCGCCTCCTGAAAGACTTTTACAAATTCATCGCCGATGATCTTCCTTTTCTGCTCGGGGTCGGTGACATTTTGAAGCCGTTGGAGAAACCGGTTTGGGGCATTCACCGTATGGAGATTCATCTTAAAATTTCCTTTAAAGGTCTTTTGGACACTGGCCACCTCATTTTTCCTTAAAAGTCCATTATCCACAAAAATACAGTGAAGTTTGCCTCCTAGCGTTTTATGGATCAGCATAGCCGCCACCGCCGAATCCACCCCTCCGCTTAATCCTAAGACCACTTTCTTGTTACCAACTGTTTCTTTGATTTGCTTGACGCTCGCCTGAATAAATTTGTCCATGGTCCAGCGCGGGAGACAGCCGCAGATCAGGGAAAGAAAATTGTGAATCACCTGGCTTCCCCGCTGCGTGTGCGCCACCTCGGGGTGAAATTGCACGCCAAAGATCTTTTTCGTGTGGTTGGCGAAGGCCGCGATCGGCGCATTCAGGGTATGGGCGATTTTGACAAAGCCGGAGGGCACCTTTTGGATTGCGTCTCCATGACTCATCCAACAGGTGAGATTTGTAGGAAGATTGGCGAAAAGATCTTTGTTGCTGTCGACAAAAAGCTCCGCACGTCCGAATTCCCTGGCCTTGCTCTTCTCTACACTACCACCCAGCATATAGGTAATCGCCTGCATTCCATAGCAAATTCCTAAAATGGGTTTATTGAGCTTAAAAAGATCTTTATGGGGCAAAGGCGCGTCCTTATCATAAACACTCATCGGACCTCCCGAGAAAATCAATCCCTTGGGATTCATCTCTAAGGCTTCCTCGGGCTTGATCGTGCAGGGGACGATCTTACTGAAGACCCTGTTTTCACGAACGCGTCTAGCAATAAGTTGAGTGTATTGGGAGCCAAAATCCAAGACCAAGACGATGTCTTTAGGTCTGGCTGGAATTTTCGACACCCCAATAGAAAGCGGCTTCAGCTTAAAGGCGTGTCTTCTCTTAAAGGGCCACGGCTTTTTAAGTTTTCTTGTCTTTTTATGGTAGACTTTTTTTCGTTTTCTCATTTGCCCATACCCACCCGCTGGCCGACCTGGAAGACCTTACCCTCGGTTTGAATCGAAGGGGCGATGATGATTTCCACATCGTGCATCTGTCTTATATTGGAGACACCGAGCGACCCCATAGAAGTTTTCAAGGCCCCCATGAGATTCTGGGAGCCGTCATCCACCTGAGCCGGCCCGAATAAAATCTCCTTGAGGGTTCCGGTCGTGCCCACATGGATGCGGGTCCCCCGCGGCAGATTGGCGTGAGAGGTGGCCATACCCCAGTGGTAACCTTTTCCCGGGGCTTCCTTGGCCCTGGCGAACGCCGAGCCCACCATCACCGCATCCGCCCCCGCGGCGAAGGCCTTGCAGATCTCTCCCGCAATCCGCATGCCCCCATCGGTTATGATGGGGATGTATTTACTGGATTTTTGGTAGAAATAATCCCGGGCCGCCGCGCAATCCACCGTGGAGGTGATCTGCGGCACGCCGATCCCCAAGACGCCCCGGGTAGTGCAGGCCGCGCCTGGCCCAATCCCCACCAAAAGGCCCGAGGCGCCGGCCTCCAGTAACTCCAAGGCCACCTCATGGGTAACACAATTTCCCATCACGACCGGAATCTTGAGCTCTCGACAGAATTTAGGGATATCCAGAATCTTGTATTCGGTGGCGAGGTGCCGGACCGTTGCGACCGTCGATTGAACCACGAAGATATCACAGCCCGCCTCCTGGGCGATTTGGGCAAACCGTTTAGCGTTTTGGGGAATGCAACTGACGATGGCAGGGAGTTTTTTGGATTTAATTTCTCTGATCCGTTTGGCGATCAATTTCTCTTGGATGCCCTTAAGATAGACGTTTTGGACCAGTTTTGTCGCCTCAGCGGGATTGGCCCGGGCAATCTTGTTGACAACCTCTTCGGGGTGTTCGTAGCGGGTCTGGATGCCGTCCAGATTTAAAACCGCAATCCCACCGAGTTTTCCCATGGTGACCGCAAAGTGAACATCGACGACACCATCCATGGCCGCGGCCAGGATGGGCACCTCAAAGGTCATTCCGCCGATCCGCCAGCTGGCGTCCACTTCGTTGGGGTTAACGGTCACGGTGCTCGGGACTAAAGCGACTTCATCAAAACCGTAACAGCGCCGGGCGCGACGGCCGATCCCGATCCACTCTGCCATAAGAAAAAGGTCTCCCTTAAGGAAAGGTTAAATTGAAGTGATGGCTGTGGGTATCGTTAAGTACTTCATCGAAAAATTAGTTGGGATATACTATAATTACTTTAGATTAAAAGTCAATAAAAAATAAAAAATGGGGCCCCCACGGATCGTAGCGGGGGCCCCATTTGACATCAACTCCTTACCTTTATAAATAAAAAGATCTCCTCCCAACTATTCCTTCGACAAATTAATTTTTTCACTTTGCTAAAGGACTAGTGGTGAGCAGATTAAATCAAAAATACATGAAAAATTTAATCTGTCGAACCACTATCAATACATCCCACCTCCCGGCGGCATGCCGCCTCCCATGGCTGGCTGCTTGTCTTTCTCCGGTAGATCAGTGACCAAGGCCTCGGTTGTCAAAAGCAACGCCGCAATGCTGGCCGCATTCTGCAGCGCCATCCTGGTGACTTTGGTTGGATCAATAACACCGGATTCCAGCATGTCCACATAGGCATCCTGGTTGATGTCGTATCCGATGTTGATCTTCTCCTCATTTTTAAGGCGCTCCACAATGACCGAGCCCTCCAGTCCCGCATTGGCCGCCAGCTGACGCACCGGCTCCTCCACGGCCCGCATGATAATCTCGGTACCGGTTCTTTCATCGCCCTTATTTTTCTGAGCCAACTTCTCCAAGGTGGGCAAAGTTCTCAGCAAGGCCACGCCCCCGCCCGGGACAATCCCCTCTTCCACGGCGGCACGGGTGGCATGCAAGGCGTCTTCCACGCGGGCCTTCTTTTCCTTCATCTCGGTTTCCGTGGCCGCGCCCACGTTGATGATCGCCACCCCACCGGAGAGTTTGGCCAAGCGCTCCTGCAGTTTTTCTTTGTCGTAGGAGGAATCCGTGCTGTCAATTTGATTTTTAATCTGGTTGATCCGGCCTTTGATGTCTACCGTCTTTCCTGCGCCTTCCACAATCGTTGTATTGTCTTTATCGATTTTGACTTTCTTGGCCCGGCCCAAATCCGCGAGGTTCAGGTTCTCCAGCTTCAAACCCAGATCTTCGGTGATCGGCCTGCCACCGGTTAAAACCGCAATATCCTCCAGCATGGCCTTGCGACGGTCACCGTAGCCCGGGGCCTTGACAGCCGCGCACGACAAGGTCTTGCGGATGTTATTGACAACCAGGGTGGCCAACGCCTCGCCCTCGACCTCTTCACAGATGAGCAGAATCGGCCTTCCCGCCTTGGCCACCTTTTCCAAGAGAGGCAAGAGGTCTTTGATGTTGGAGATCTTTTTCTCGTAAATTAGAATGTAAGGATCCTCCAGAATACACTCCATCTTTTCGGTGTCGGTGCAAAAATACGGCGACAAATACCCCTGGTCAAACTGCATGCCCTCCACGAGTTTTAATTCGGTGGCCATGGTTTTGGATTCCTCCACCGTGATAACGCCGTCTTTGCCGACTTTGTCGATCGCCTCGGCAATCTTCTGGCCAATGAACCGGTCGTTGTTGGCCGCGATCGTGGCCACCTGCTCGACTTCGCGGGTATTTTTGTTGTCGATCTTCTTGGAGATCTTCCTTAAATCCTCCACGACCGTGTCCACGGCCTTTTCAATGCCGCGCTTCAAGCCCATGGGATTGGCGCCCGCAGTGACGTTTTTGAGGCCTTCTCTATAAATGGCCTCGGCCAGGAGGGTGGCCGTGGTCGTCCCATCCCCGGCGTTATCCGAGGTCTTCTCCGCCACTTCCTTGACCATCTGGGCGCCCATGTTCTCGAAGGGATCTTCCAAGTCGATCTCTTTGGCGACCGTGACCCCATCTTTGGTGACCGTGGGGCTCCCAAACTTTTTATCCAGAACAACGTTTTTGCCCTTGGGACCGAGGGTCACCTTGACCGCCGCGGCAAGCTGTTTAACCCCCTCTAAAACCGCCCGCCTTGCTTCCTCATTAAACATCAATTGTTTTGCCATTTTTATTCCTCCCTACTTCTTTTTTTGTTTTAAGATACCCTCGTGCCTTATCCTTATGATCATCCTGGAAGGGCCTGACTATTTAATAATCGCCAAAACATCGTCCTCGCGCATAATTAAAAGTTCCTCTCCTTCTTTTGTGGTGATCTCATTCCCACTGTATTTGCCATAGAGGATACGATCCCCTACCTTCAACTCCGGAGCCTGGACATGCCCATTATCCAGAACCTTCCCCTTTCCTACGGCGACAACTTTTCCTTCCTGGGGTTTTTCCTTGGCTGTGTCAGGAAGAACGATTCCCCCTTTTGTTTTTTCTTCCGGCTCTAAGGCCTTGACGACCACTCGATCAGCTAATGGTTTGATCTCCACTGTGACACCTCCTCCTGTTTAATTTTTGTGTTGATAACCGCTTTTAAATTTAACAGAAATTGTTGCCTTGAAGATTTTCATAGTTAGCACTTTTTCTGGTAGAGTGCTAATATATTGTCAATTTAATTTTTTGTCAAGGATTTTTTATATTCATTGACATGTTGAAACCATACGACGCAAACCTTCACCCTTTAAAGAGCAGCCACCTCCACAAGGGAGCGTATGTTATCTTTTTTCCTTTAACATCCTCCACTGCTTCATACTCCTCCGTTATGATCGTGGCTTCATTTTTATTGAGTTCGTCCATAGCCTTTGCCAAACTTCGTATCTCTCTATTCTTCGTCTTTGGATCATTTAGATTCCAGCAGACCTGTATCAACTCACCAACATTCTTCCCCTGCTTTACTACAAAATCCACTTCCCGGTGGTGCTCGTCCTTCCAGTAATACATCTCCATTTCGGGATGGAGAGCTTGCCTTCTCCTCAACTCAAGAAAAACAATATTCTCCACCAGCTTTCCTATATTCTCAGAGAAACGAAAGCCAACGGCATTGCACAAACCCGTATCTATCGAATAGACTTTTCTCGGGCTTTTCTCCTGTTCTCTGACTTTGAAGGAAAACCGCTTCAAAAAGAAGATAAGATACACGTCCTCAAAGTAGCCGGAGAATTTCTCCACAGTATCCGCAGATATTTTGAGAAATTTTTCCGTTGAGGAAAAAGTTGTCAGATTCCCCACATTGCTTAGGTAATACTTAATCAAGGACTTCATGGCCTGCGGTTTTCTTATCTTGAAACGCCGCAATAAATCTTTAGTGACAAGGTCCTCAAAGTAATTCAGGAGGATTTCTTTCTTCTGCTCTGAAAGCGCCACCTCGGGAAATGAGCCCCACTCAACATATTTGCGAAGCAATCCCTTAATGTCCGCTTCATGAGCAACAAGGCTTAGCTTATCCAATTTTTGAATACCATTAAACCCAAGAAACTCTTTAAATGACAATGGGAAGACGGATAAATCAAGATGCCTTCCTGTCAATAATGTTCCCAGCTCACGGCTTAATAATTTTGCATTCGAGCCAAAAATGACAAGCTTCGCTTTTTTCAGCTCATGCATCATCCTCACCCATTTCTCCCACTGCTCTATCTCCTGTATCTCATCAAGGAAAAGATAAAACTCGCCTTTGGGAGCAAGGAATTCCTTATAGGTGGAAAAAATCTCATCCATGAGCTTGGTGTCGAGAGAAGTAAAACGAGGGTCTTCAAAATTGGCATAGAGCAAATTTTCTTTTTTAACGCCTTGGCTCATTAACTCAGCACCCATCTGGCGCATGAGGAAAGACTTTCCAGCCCTTCGTGGGCCGGTGACCGTAATGACCTGGTTGCTTTTTGAAAGAGCCTTGAAGCGCTCCACGTACGCCTTCCTGGCAATGCCTGTTTCAATCTCCTTCCGCCAGAAGTTCCAGTCATTCAGGATTGAAAAAAGCTCATTTTTATCCATTTTGTTATGAGATATTAGTCAGAATTTATAAATTTTACCTATTTATAATAAATTTATAAAGCAAATTTGCATCACTGTCAAGAAAAATAGCTCACGCAACAGCCTGCTCTTCTAAAGATTCTCGGACTTGTCTGTTTGATGCCTGCACATCCATGCCTATCCGCTGATACAAGCTGTCAACTGCCATCTTCTTGTAGTTGGGTGAAAGATGGGCATACCTCAAAGTCATTTCCAATGAGCTGTGCCCCAGCAACTCTCTCACAGTGTTCAAATTCACCCCGCTCATTACAAGTTGCGATGCAAAAGCATGCCTCAAATCGTGGAATCTGAAATCCTTGATGTTTGATTTTTTAAGTGCACTTGTAAAAGACCTTTTCAAATCCACGAATGGCTTGTCGTTTCTGTTGGTAAAAACATAAGGGCTTTCAGGCTCTTTTCTAACTTCAATCAACGCCTGCTTTACCATTTCATTCATCGGTATGTGACGGGGCTTGTTGTTTTTTGTCTTCAGCAACTGGATGACTCCTCTCTTGAAATCCACGTCCCTCCACTTCAATCCAAGTATCTCACTTTTTCGCATTCCAGTATTGAGCGCTACTATAACAATGGGCTTAAGGTGCGGAGAGCAATTACTGATAAGAACAGGAATTTCCTCCTTCTCAAGATAACGCAACCTTTTGTTATCAACTTTCAGGAATTTGGTTTTCTCAACTGGATTCTGCCCTTCAAACTTTCCCCAGTCCACTGCCTTGTTGAACATGGCTCTAAGGCAGGAGATGTCTTTATTAACTGATGAAGAACACACTTCTTTAAGACGCTCTTCCTTGAACTTCTCAATCGATAAGGGCGTGATTTCGTGAAGATACTTTCGGCAAAAGAATTGCCCCAACCGATTGATATTAACTTGCGCTTTCCTTGCCCAGCCGCTGGAACAATTTAGTTTTAGATGTCTTTCAAGATATTCATTTGCAAAGTCCTCGAACATCACTTTGCTGTCTCTCTTGATGTCAAGAAACTTGTTTTCCGCAATTTCCAGCGTTCTTTTTTTCAGCACATTTTTAGCAAGCACCCTGTTGAAGCCTATCTTCTCCCTTATCCGCTTGGATTCGTAATGCTACTCGATGTAATACACAGAATTTTTGTCATTAAGCGAAATCGTGTTCTTGCAGTGCTTGCAATCAATTTTCCTGTTCTCTCCTCTCAACTCAAAATCCTTCCTACAGTGATGGCAATAAACCCTGCGATAGATTCCCATCTCTCACCCCCAATTTAGACATTGTACTTGAGTTTGGCAAATTTTCGAATTTGTCGTCGGAAAAGTCTCTCGGATCGCAAAAACAGGTTTTCGATACCACAAAATTGCTTTCTCGACGAGAACTACCTGAAAATACGGCCCAAAAG
>Ga0114945_10002110_pt1 | contig 11835 bp, 14 predicted proteins | sample OV2TP3_FD_87194 | JGI IMG/M metagenome (GOLD analysis project Ga0114945, IMG submission 87194) | Hot spring microbial communities from Beatty, Nevada to study Microbial Dark Matter (Phase II) - OV2 TP3 | ecosystem: Environmental > Aquatic > Thermal springs > Hot (42-90C) | place: USA: Beatty... | reverse complement strand
TCCTATTTCTTTGTTTGAACTCTAACTTGTAGACATTCTCAAAAATTGAATATAACGTATGCGATTTACCGAAGTTGGACGCCCTCCAAAAATTTCTCCTCGATTTTTCCCATATGGCTGAAAAATCAGAGATGAGAAATTTTTGAGAGATGGCGGACAATTTGGACGGAGAAACCTGCAAGGTTTCGTAGTCGGTAAATCGCTGTTATATTCGTCTGACCAAAGGGAAGACTTGATTTTTAGTGCAACGATGCCGAAGGCAAAAAATCAAAGTCGTCGTGTCTATAGTTTTTTATAGGGGTTTCCGCCGCCGTTTTTTTGCTTCTTTTTTCTGAAAAAAGAAGAGTGGGGGATTTCCATTGTTTTTTCGTTCTTTTTCTGAAAAAGAAGATTTATCACTGGACAAGTATGCACAAGCTTTATAAATATGTATAAATAAGCATATTTAGAGGTATTAAAATGGGGAATGGTAAAAGAACTATTACATTAAGTGTTGATAGTCAGATCTACGAAGATTATAAAAACATCTGTGACAAAAAGGGGTGTATTTTATCAAAGCAATTTGAGAATTTTATGGTTGAAGAAATCAAAAAAGAAGGTAAAAAAGATGGCAGATAAATCATTGTGGGCTAAAGAGCAGGAAGTAGATTTTTTCACAAAATCTTTAGAGGTTGCTTCTCCTGAACAATTATTTTATACAACGAAAGACAAGAAATATTATGCTTATTGGCCTAAAAATTACAAGGGAGCTAAAACCACTTTACAAAGTAGAAACGCTTTTATTGGAGCTTATACAGAAAAGTGGGCTTTAGAAATTCTAAAAGAAATTGCTAAGGAACTAAAAGCTTATGCTGTCAGAAATGTAGTTTGTGAAGAATTAGAATTAACCAAAGGTTCTCCTGCTGATGTTGCCATCTGCAAAACTGATTCTATCATTCAAAAACCAGAAGACATAATAGCTATTTTTGAAGTTAAAATGTCTGTTGTTTGGAATTGGGAACTTTTAAAAAATAACTCAAAATTTTCTTTAAATTGTTTAGGTGACTTTAAGACTCATCAAGGGAATCCCGGATTATTGCGTTCTGATAGCATGCTTAAAGCCATAGGAAAAAGTATAACAGTAAGAATTTCTTCTTTAGAATCTGCAAAAATCCCAATAATTGTTTTAGGCAATACTCCTGTAATGAAAAGCTATTATTCAAAAGTGGATAATCTCAAGAATTATGGAATCATCCAAGGTTTTTGGTCATTAAATCCGTCCCCATTGGATAATAATGGGGAGAATGTTAAATCAACAAAGAAAAAAGGATTTGTGCGATTCGATTCTTATGCAGATTTCAGGATTCAGCTTTTAGCTTTATTGAAAGAAGATATGATGTTCTTTGCAGGAATGAAACCTAAGAAGGAATTAGGAAAATTAATTGAGATAGCAAACAAAGAAGATACTTACGAGAAGAAAGGTGAAAAATTCCTAAATATCATGAGGGAAGCAAATGGTAAGTAAAAAGAATGGTACAGAAACAAGCAAGTTTGGCTCTCCGGGAAGGATTAATCATGACTCATCTAAGTTTTATAGTAGCCGTCTCTATGAAGGACTTCCAACAGAAAAAGAAAATGTAAAATTTGTAGAGAATAAGATAGAAGATAAAAACTTAAATAAAGTATTTTGTAAGTCAAGCGAAAAAATGAGTGAACTTCCAGATAACAGCGTTCATTTAATGGTTACTTCGCCACCCTACAATGTTGGCAAAGAATATGATGAAGATATGTCTTTGAATGAATACAGAGAACTTCTTAAAAAAATATGGGAAGAAGTACATCGTGTTCTTGTACCGGGTGGTAGAGTTTGCATCAATGTAGCAAATTTAGGAAGAAAGCCATACATTCCATTACATTCTTTTATCATGGAAGATATGCAAAAACTAGGTTTTTTGATGAGAGGAGAAGTTATCTGGAATAAAGCTTCTTCAGCAAGCCCATCTACTGCATGGGGAAGTTGGCTATCCGCAAAAAATCCAGTATTGAGGGATATTCACGAATATATTTTAATATTTTCAAAAGAATCATTTTCAAGAGCAAATCACGATGACCAACCAGCGACAATGACCAGAGATGAATTTTTAGAATTGACAAAAAGCGTCTGGACTTTTGGAGCAGAATCAGCCAGAAAAATTGGACATCCTGCACCGTTTCCAATAGAATTGCCATTAAGATGTATTAAATTATATACTTTTGAGAACGATGTCATTCTTGATCCATTTATGGGAAGTGGAACGGCAGCTATTGCGGCATTAATGACTAATCGTCGATTTGTTGGTTATGATGTTAATAAAGAATATGTTAAACTTGCTGAAAAAAGAATTAAAGAAATTCTTGAAGGGAAGAAACAACAGAAAATAACCGAGGTAGTTAAATAATGCTATTCCATTTATGGTTGCAAGTTTTGTATTTATCCCAAAAATTGTTTCATATATAGCATTAGTAGGATTAATTATCGCAGGAATTGCAGAATTTAGGCAAGGTCACATTGGAAGGTTAGGAATTGCGGGTAACGCATTTTTATTGTGGCAGATATTTTTTCCAATTTGGGCAACACTGCCTAATTGGTTTCAGTGGTATCTAAATATTGGGACAATTTTAGCAATTATAGCAATTCCATCATACTTATTTAAATTTTCTCTTCCAACAAAATTTTATAAGTTTGCATTTATTGGTTATGGTTCATTTTCAATAATATTGGCAATAATAATGCCATTCGTGGTATGACAATGGAAATTTTAAGTGCTGTAATTGGTGGAGTTGCAGGAGCTATTGTCGGGGCAATAGTGACATGGATAGGTATAACGTATCAAAATAAAAGATGGATTTTCACACCAGCAATTGAGATAAGAACAGATTCTATTTTGTCTGCATATAATGATTTTTTGGTTGCTTTTTTTAAGATAAATACTGCGGCAAATGTGGGGGAAAAAGAAGTCACTTTTAAAGAAAATATAAGTAAACCATTAGACGATTATCTTATCTCAATAAACAAAATTGATGTTTGGATTAGTAAAAAATCATCAGAAGAACTACGGGAAATTTTAGGCATTTTTAGAGCATTTAGCCATGAAATATTTACAGCAAAAGGCAAACAACCATCGCTAAAAGTTGATTCTTGGACTAAGTCTTCAAATTCATTAGAAAAAATGAAATCAATAGTTTCTCAAGAAGTTCGCTCTCTAGATTTAAGAAAATTTATTTTTTCTGTTAAAATATAAAATTTCTGTGAAGCAGACTATATGTCCGAAGGACTTAGGAAATCCCCCCTATAAATCCAAAAACGAAGTTTTTGCTATCTAGTTTTCTTTTCAAGAAAACTGCGCGCGTCTCTCCTATTGGGTGGGAGAAAAAATATTATTTCCTATTTCTTTGTTTGAACTCTAACTTGTAGACATTCTCAAAAATTGAATATAACGTATGCGCTTATACGCAGTTTTTCCGTTAGGAAGAATTGGGGTGGAGTGAGTGCAACGAACGAAACCGTATAAGCGCTGTTAGTTGCTCCGACTGAAAGGAGGACGAGCCAGAGTGCAACGTCCCGAAGGGCTGGCGAAGAGTCAGAAGGTCACTCGGTGTGGGACGGCGCGCTTTATTTCTTGAAAAGTTCAGGAATTGACTTATACACTTCAAGTCTAATCTTATAAAAATCAGCAACTCTGTTATCTATCTTGAAAGCACTGAGCATATCCGCATGTCCTCCCTCATGACTGTCCAAAAATATGTGTCTCTTAAGATAATACTTAAATTCAGGTAGTCCATGCGCTTGCCATTTTTTTGCAGTAAGAACCCTGGTGAATATACCCGGAAGTTCATTTTCACGAGAAACTATGGACATGACTCTAATTTCAGGTGATAAAGTTTTGACTTTTTTAATATAATTTTCACCTGCTTTTTTGATATAGGGAAATTTTTGTATCAGTGCATATTTATCAATAAAATGCCATAAGAATTGGGAATGGTCTCCTCGTTTATGATAGTCTTTGAAAGACAAATTTTCAGTGTTCAATTCTTCATCAGCCATTTTTTTCAAAGAACTGTTTTTTGGATTCAAGTTTACGGTCAACCTCAAAGAATCCGCAAATTCTAACGCGGAAAATGCAGAGAGAATCATTAGCTTTTGTAACTCCTTCTCATTCAAAGATTCCCAATTCAAACCAAGTATTTCTTTAACAACTAATTTATAGTCTTCCATATGTGAATTAAGTTTGTGAGCTTTATTAATTTATTGTTTTAGCGCACCGTCCGTTGGGGTGGGTGGTCGGGGGAAAGAGTGACCTTCTGATTGCAACTAACATAAAATTATCAATAATTTATTATTGATTATCTCCTTAAAGTATGGATAATCAATAAATTTATATATTGTAAAACATATCAAAAGTTATGAAGGTATTGTTAGAAAAACTAAAAAAAGAACTAAAAATTCGTAATTTTTCCAAACAGACTATTAAAGGATATATTTATTCTGTTGAGAGATTCCTTGATTTTGCTAAAGATAAAGAATTAAATGAGGATGTAGTTAAAGATTATGTTCAGATTAGTTTAGAGAACAAAAATCCCGTGAGTGTAAATAAGGATAAGTTTGCAATTCAATTCTTTTTTAATAATGTTCTGCGTCAAAAATTATCCCTTCCAACAATTAAGAAAAACAGGACAATTCCTGAGATATTGACTATGGAAGAGGTAAAAAGAATTATTGATTCTACAGATAACATAAAACATAAGCTTATTATAAAACTTCTTTATGGCTGTGGACTGAGGGTTTCAGAGGTTGTCGATCTTAAAATCGATAATCTAAATTTTAATGAAAGTTTAATACACTTAAAACTCTCAAAAGGCAGGAAAGATAGGTTTGTAAAAATTCCTGATTCTATAAAGAACGAGCTTAAAAATTATTCTTCCTTAAATAGGGATATACTCTTTCCTTCAAGCAGAGGCGGAAAATTAACAAAAGACACAATTCAAAAAATCGTTCAAAATGCCTCAAAGAAAGCAGTAATTAAAAAAAGAGTTTATCCTCATTTATTGAGGCATAGTTTTGCGACGCATTTGCTTGAACAAGGAACAGATTTAAGATTAATCCAAAAATTGCTTGGACATTCAGATATTAAGACAACCCAAATATATTTAAAAATATCAAATCAATCAATAAAAAATGTTCAGAGTCCGTTGGATAAGATAAACTTGTAAAATGGAAAAGGGTTATTATACAGAAAATAGTGCAATAATAATAAACAGAGAGCTCACAGAATTAGATCTTTTCTTAAAAGATTTCTTAGAAGTTTTGAAAAAGCATTCAGATTATCTCGTTGTTTCTGGATTTGTAAGTATATCAACAGGAAGAACAAGAGGTACAGAGGATATTGATATTTTAGTTCCTTTATCAGATGAAATAAAATTTAAAGAGTTGTTTGAAGATTTAATCAATAATGGATTCTGGTGTTATCAATCAGATAGGTATAAAGAAGCATATACTTACATAAAAAATTATGATAATATAAGATTTGCTAAAATTGATGAAATGTATCCTAATATTGAATTTGTGCCAATTGATGAATCAAGAAAAGCTAAGTATTTTGAGTTTACTCATCCACAAAAAATAAAGATAAAGGATTTTGAATTTAAAATACCTCCAATTGAATTCGAGATATTATATAAAGAGCTAATTCTAAGAGGAGAAAAAGACATTGCAGATGCAAGACATCTCAGATATTTTTTCTCAGACATAATTGATAAGAATAAATTAATTAAATATGAAAAAATTATAGAAAATGAACTAAAATGAGGATAAAAATTGAAAAATCTCCGGATAAAGATATTGATTATGTTAAATTATATGCCCTAAATTTAAATAAAAATCCAAGATTATTTGTCCAGCAAAAAAAATTTATTGAGAGCCAAATTAAATCAAGTAGAGAATTATTTAAAAAAAGATTTGGCAGGGGAAAAGAATTTAAGATAAATGCTAGAGAATATTTACGAAATATAGGAATTCTATAACATGCCAAGAAAATCAGTTCAATCTTCAGATTCCAAGCAGTATTATGTATTTAATCCAGAAGACGTTAAACAATCAGTAGAAATCGTAGAAAAACCAAAACTGGCTATAGATGATATTATGAAAATTGAAAAACCAACTAAGAAAAATCTTTCATTAAATAAAAAAATAAGAAAATCTAAATCTTTAGAAAATATTAACAAAGGAAAATATACTTTAATTATTACTGAAAAACCTCAAGCAGCTACAAAAATTGCGGCGGCTCTATCCCAAGGTAATGATAGGAGAGTAACCGATGGAGGAGTTTCTTACTACGAACTAGATAAAGAAAACAAAAAAATAATTGTTGCTTGTGCAGTAGGTCATTTATTTACTGTTTCTCAGAAAATTAAAGGAAGTTATTATCCTATTTTTGATATTGGATGGTATCCTAACTTTGAGGTGAATAAAAAGGATTTTACAAAAAAATATTTTAATTTACTAAAAAAATTAGTAAAAGAAGCTGATGAGATAACCATAGCTACTGATTTCGATGTTGAAGGAGAAGTGATAGGATTTAATATTGTTCGATTTATTGCAAAAAGGCAAGATGCAAAGAGAATGAAATTTTCTTCTTTAACTTATAGAGAAATTCAAGATTCTTATGATAAAAGATTACCTAGCATTGAATGGGGGCAGGCAATAGCAGGAGAAACAAGACATTTCATTGATTGGATTTATGGAATAAATTTAAGTAGGGCTTTAATGCATGCAATTAAATCAACTGGAAAATTCAGAAAAATGAGTATAGGTAGAGTACAAGGACCAACGTTAAAATTAATTGTTGATAAAGAAAATAAGATTAAAAATTTTAAACCACAACCTTACTGGCAGGTTTTTATAATTATTAGTGATGGAAAAAATAATATAGAACTGAAATATATTAAAGATATAACAAAAAAAGAAGAATTAGAAAAATTTAAAGGATTTGAAGGAAAAAAAGTAATTGCTAGTACAATAAAAACAAAAGAATTATTACAACCATTAGCTCCATTTGATCTAACTACTTTACAAACAGAAGCATATAAATTCTTCTCTATAACTCCGTCACAAACTCTTAATACTGCTCAGAAATTATACTTAAATGGTTTAATATCATATCCAAGAACTTCTAGTCAGAAAATTCCAGATGTTCAAGGAGCATTATCAGTTTTGAAAAGATTAGAAAAGCATTACTTAGAATTTGTTAATAAAGTAACTAGACAAAAACCAGTTGAAGGTAGTAAATCTGATCCTGCGCATCCTGCTATTATTCCAACAGGAAATTTTCAGATCTTAGAAGAAAATGATAAAAAAATTTACGAATTAATTGTAAAAAGATTTATTAGCTGTTTTTGCGATATTGCTGAGTTAGAGAATAAAAAAGTAGAGGTTAATGTTAATGGTTTAAGATTTTTAACAAAAGGAATGGAAATTATTAAGAAAGGATGGCTAGAAGTTTATCCAATGAAAATGGATGAGAAAGAAATAAAAGATTTCAACGGAGAAGTTCTTATTGAAAAATTGAGAATTGAACAGAAAGAAACAAAACCGCCTAAAAGATTCTCACCAGCATCTATAATCGCAGAATTAGAAAAAAGAAATCTTGGAACAAAAGCCACAAGAGCAAACATTATAGAAACATTATATAAAAGAAATTATATTGAAGATAGGCAAATTAAAGCAACTGAATTAGGAATTAGACTTATTGAAAGTCTAGAAAAACATTCTCCAATTATTATTGACGAAAATTTAACTCGGGATATGGAGAAAGAAATGGAACTCATAAGAAGTTCAAAAAAAGATTTAGAAAAAAAAGAAGAAAATGTATTAAAAAAAACAAGACAAATAATAACTAAAATCTCTGATGATTTTAAAAAACAAGAAAAAGAAATAGGAAAGGAATTACTAGAAGCTAATAACCTAATTTTCGAGAGAGTGAAGGAAAATAATAATCTAGGAATTAAATGTCCAAATTGTAATGAAGGTGAGTTAGTTATTAAGTTTGCCCCTAAATACAGAAGTTATTTTATAGGATGCAACAAATATCCTGATTGCAGTCAAACCTATCCACTACCTAGGTCATTAATAAAAAATGAAGCAAATAAAAAATGTGAGTTATGTGCATGGCCAATGTTAGTCTCAATAAAAAAAGGAAAAAGAGCCTGGATTTTTTGTTTTAATCCTGAATGTCCTGGAAGGAAAAATGTGGAGAATAATAAAACTTAAATAATCCTCTTATCTTATAATACTATGAAAACAAAAATAATAGTTATTATAATTGCTGGATTTCTACTTTTTAACGTATTTACTCTCTCTGCAATAAGAAAAACCGGAAGTCAGGGCGATTATTTTCCTATGAATAATTTCAAACTTGAAATTGATGGTATAATTGTTGCAGGATTTAAAGAAATATCTGGAATTGAATCAGAAACAGGAATTGACCCAAGAATAAATGTAAGCACAGATAAAAAAATTGTTCTTAAAAGAGGATTTGTTAATGACCCGGCTCTTAAAGAATGGTTTGATAATGTATTAAATGAATGTGAACTTTTTGATTCAGGATTTAAGACTTTTGGAAAAAAATCGCGAGGCTATACAATAACCTGTGCTCCACAAAACGAAAGAAAATCTGGTTCCATAATTGTATTGGATCGTTCAGGACAAGAAGTGATGCGTTATAATTTTTATGAAGCATGGCCAACGAAATGGAAAGCTCCTTCTCTCGATAGTAAAGGGGATACCCACATGATTGAAGAACTTGAGCTAGCAATTGAAAGAATAGAAAAAGCTTAATACGACTATATTTTTAATCTTATTAGTTTATAAGTAATCTTGAAAAATGTAAAAATTGTTGTATTTGTACCTGTTAATTATACAGAGAAATTGTTAGGAGAACTTTGAAAAAATGGAGGAGGCAGCATTGAAATTATTCATATTGCAGTTTTATTACAAAAGGCAAGGAAGATTTAAACCAAATAATAAAGCTAAATCTTTTATTGGCGAAAAAGATAAAGTTGAAAAAGTTAATTAATGTAGAATAGAATTTATTTGTCCAAAAGAAAAAATTAAATTTATTATTGAAAAAATTAGAGAAATACATCCTTACGAAGAACCTGCGATAGATATCTTGCCTTTAATAGATGAAGAAGAAATTTAATTTAAGTTAATCTCTTGGTGCTCCTGCAGTAGCTGCTGCATTAGCATCTTCAAAGATGTGGACTTTGCAATTATCATCTGTTAGTTGTTCACCTCCCATACCAAAGACGTATTCACCGCTTCTTGCTTCTACTTGTCCATCTCCATCGAAATCAATATTTACTATTCTTCCAGATTGTGGTTCAATGAAAATAATTGTTCCATCAGGAGCATGAACATCTGTGATTGCATGAAAAGCAGGATAAGCTGTTGCAAAATTATATCCTGTAACTGGACCTCCAGCAGCACAACCAATAAGAGTGTAAGTTGCATTATAACCAAGAGTTGTTAGATTTCTTTCTAAATCATTGGCAAAATCATCACAATCATAAACCGTTGCATTGTAGGGTGTATTATTAACTCCTGTTGCTGTTACATCTCTCGTGAGATTTCTAATGAATTCAGCGAGTGGACCTGTAGTAACAGAGATGTTCGATGGTATGAAAGTAACATTTGTACCAGGAGCTGGCTCTTCTTCCATTGTGAGTTCGCCTTTTAATCCAATACATTCGCCTATTACTCCTCCTGATATTCTACAATTTTCAATTGATGTTCTTGTACATCCGCTATCTGTACAGCAGCTAAATGTGTCACAGACATCTCCAATACCATTGCCGTCACTATCTTCTTGTTCTATATTTGGATTATTAGGACAATTATCTATTGAATTAGAAATTCCATCATTGTCATTATCACCATTTAATAATTCACAAACATTTATTTTACATCCTAATTCACAAGACTCTCTGTTATCTCTAACATTTTGAATACATATTTTTTTATCATTAAGTGAAATGCTCACACATTTTCTATATTCTTCATTAGCTTCTTTTCTGCATCGTTCTTTATCCCCTCTGTTTAATTCATTACATTGTATTAATTTGTTATCTTTAGTATCTTTGCAGGATTCTCTATCACTCGCAAAATTTTTGTTACAATCATCTAAAGCAGTTCTAGGATTTCTACATTCTCTTCTACATTCATCTTCGAATTTTTCTATAAAATTTAAATCAACTATATTCAGGAGATCTCCCCCAGCTATAATAAATCCTGTTAAAATCAGAATGCTTACAATAAGTAAATTATATGACCTCATTTTATAATAATTTTAGTATGATTATATTTAAATATTTTTTTATGATGGAATAACTAATAAAACCACATGATTAATATATCAATTACAATTTTATAGCTAAATTATAAAAAACATATTACAATTACTAATACAGAAATATTGTTGAGATGTTATACTACAATATAGTATTATTAAATCTCAAAACCATCTTTTTTTTCTTATACCCTGAGAAATTATCTCAAAATTTAGAGAATTTTCTGGCATTGAGCGATGTTTCCTTATAATCGCTCTTCTCTTCCCATTCTTAACTTCTAATTGTATAATACATTTACACCAATATTTTAGAATATCTCCGCCAACTAAATTAACTCCTGCTTTTTTACCTTCATTCCTTTCTTCTTCAGTAAGAAATTCGCTATACACTTGTCCTGTTATTAAAATTGGAATATTTTTCAAGATAGCTATTTCATGTAATATTTTTAATTGTCTAGCTAAGTCAGAATTTACTTGTTGTATCTCACTAAAACCTAGCTTTCTTGCATTTGCTAATTCTAATCTGTACAGCATAGTCATGCTATCAACAATTATTAATCCAATATTTTCAGATCTAAATTGTTTTGATAACTTATATAAAAATCTTTTTTGTTCTGAAAAATTTATTGGTTTTAGAATAATTATATTTTTTAATATTTGTTCTATTGAACTTCCTGAAATTTGTTTTAATCTCTCAACAGAAAAACTTCCTTCTGTATCAATAAACAGTATTTTATTATTTAATTTTGCATTTTGTGCAGAAGCTAACAATACAAAATTAGATTTCCCAGACGCAGGCTGTCCATATAATAGTGTAATTATTCCTTTTTCGTAACCCCCTTCTAACCACAAGTTTAGATCTCTGCTACCTGTTAATATTTTCCCATATTGTTCTAATATTTCTTGAATCATTAATGTAATATAAAGTATTTTTTGATATTATAAATATTAAGATATATAAAAGTATATAACATAAATTAATCTAAATTATTAATGGTAGTTTTTAATATTAAATTCTTCTCTTTATAAAATTCTTCTTTCACAAAAAGTAAGATATTATTTTACAATAACAATTATTATAAGCAAGCGAATCATAATATTTTTATGGTTAAACGAGTAATATGTTTTGCATTAGGAGGTCATATTTCTACACAAAATGCAAGTTTTAATAGGTTAATAGAGAATTTACATCCAGAAAATTATCGTTTTTTTGGGACAATAGATGGGTTTCATGCTTTTGAAACAGGTAATATTTGTGAGCTGAAACCTGGACAAATTCCAAAAGGAGTCTCTGGTTTTTTAGCTGGTGCAGGAAGGTATACTCTTTTAGATAAAAATGGAGATTTAGATAAGAATAAGTTGGAGAAGGCTATTGATTTTTTTAAAAAAGGAGAATTTAATATTGCAATTGGAAGTGCAGGAGATGATCATGGACAACAAATGGCTATTTTAAGAAAAATATTAGATAGAAAAG
>Ga0114945_10002109_pt1 | contig 11845 bp, 12 predicted proteins | sample OV2TP3_FD_87194 | JGI IMG/M metagenome (GOLD analysis project Ga0114945, IMG submission 87194) | Hot spring microbial communities from Beatty, Nevada to study Microbial Dark Matter (Phase II) - OV2 TP3 | ecosystem: Environmental > Aquatic > Thermal springs > Hot (42-90C) | place: USA: Beatty... | reverse complement strand
TTTTCTCCAATAATTCTCCGAGCTCGCGCAGCGCGTGCTGGGCCTGCGCCACCGCCAATCCATAACCCGGGACAAAAACAACCGAACGCGCGGCCTCCAAAATCAAGTAGGCGTCCTCGGGTTTAATGGGTTTCGCCTCGCCCTTAACCGCGGTTCCTTTTTGGCTGACCGCCGACCCGAATCCGCTAAAAAGGACATTGGCTAGCGAGCGGTTCATCGCCTTGCACATAATCTTGGTTAAGATGATTCCGCTGGCGCCTACGAGAGATCCCGCCACGATCAGCACGCTATTGATGATCACAAAACCCGTTGCCGCACCCGCCATGCCGGAATAACTATTCAACAGCGAAATCACAACCGGCATATCCGCGCCGCCGATGGGGATAACAACCATGATCCCCAGAATGAGCGCCAGCACCACAATCAAAAGAAAAACAGGATAATTGTGCACGGGATCCAGGCAGTAAATCACCCCGCCCGCCAAAAGCACCAATAGCAAAATCGAATTGACGATCTTTTGACCCTTAAAAAGAATGGGTTTACCGCTGATTTTTTCTTCCAGCTTGGCCCAGGCCATGATGCTGCCGGTAAACGTCACGCCGCCGATTAAGACCGCGAGATAGGTGCTGATCGTCGTCAGGGCTGATGCCTCGGGACGATAGTGGTACGTCGACCAGCCCACGAGCAGACTCGCCAGCCCGCCGGAGCCGTTAAGAAGCGCCACCATCTGCGGCATCGCGGTCATCGCGACCTTGAGCGCTATAAAGACCCCCATCGTGGAACCGATGATCAGTCCCACGATGATCCACTGAAATTCCAAACCTTTTGAGAGAAGAGTCCCCACAATGGCCAAGAGCATCCCCACCGCGGAAAGACAATTGGCCCCCCGGGCCGTGGCCGGGGAGCTGAGACGTTTCAATCCAATGACGAAGAGAACCGAGCCGACGATGTAGGAGACGCTGATCACAACGCTGAGATTCATTTCGAGCCTTTTTTCGTTTTAAACATTCCCAGCATCCGGTCGGTGACGACGTAACCGCCAACGACGTTGATGGTGGCAAAGACAACCGCCAGAACGCCCAGGACCGTGCAAAACGCGCTGCCGGGGGTCAGGCCCGTTGCCAAAATGGCACCGACAATCGTGATCCCCGAAATCGCATTGGAGCCAGACATAAGCGGGGTGTGCAAAATGGAGGGGACTTTTGAGATCAGCTCCACCCCCAGAAATATGGCGATGACAAAAAGGAAGATCAGATCCAGAAGAGTCGTGATGTCTAGATGGGTTTCCATGGATTGCTCCTGATTTTTAACGTCACAAGGTCACAACGTCACCAGTCACATGTCCATTAAATTCCATCTTGTGACATTGTGACTTGTGACCTGGTGACCCTATCAGATTTTAATTTTTTCTCAGCCTTTCATTCCAAATCCGCCCCTCATGCGTCACCAGACAGCCTTTGATAATTTCGTCTTCTAGATTGAGCTTAAAGGCCTTGATTTCTTTGTCCCAATATTCTTCGATGAAATTATGGAGGTTGGCCGAGTACATCTGACTGGCGCAAACCGCCGCGCGTCCGGGAAGATTCCCCAATCCGACAACCCGAACGCCCTGGATTTCAATTTCTTCATTGAGCTTGGAACCTTCCACATTGCCGCCGGTTTCAACCGCCATGTCCACGATGACGCTTCCGGGTTTCATTTGGGTGATCATTGGATTGGTGATGATGCGCGGCGCTTTCTGCCCGAAGACCTGAGCGGTTGTGATGACGACATCGGAGGCGGCGCACACCTTGGCCATGCCTTGGCGCTGCTTCTCGAGTTGCTCTGCTGTCAGGGCCTTGGCGTATCCTTCTTTCGTTTGCCCGGTTTCGCCCAGATCGATTTTCACGAATTTGGCTCCCAGCGATTGCACTTGCTCTTCCACGGCCGGACGGGTATCGAAGGCCTCCACCCGGGCCCCCAGACGCCGTGCCGTGGCGATGGCCTGAAGCCCGGCCACTCCCGCGCCGATCACAAAAACGCGGGCCGGCGTGATGGTTCCCGAGGGGGTGATGAGCATCGGAAAGATTTTCTTGAGGCGCTCGGCTGCCAGAATCACACTGACATATCCGGCCAAGTTGGCTTGGGAGCTTAAGGCATCCATTTTCTGGGCCTTGGTTGTGCGCGGAATCATTTCCATGCTGATGGCGCTGATGTGATGCCGGGCCAGTTCTTCGATCAACGCTTTTTCGTTGAAGGGATCAAGGAAACTCACGTGGATGGATTCTTTTTTAAAGGAGGGAATCTCTTCGAGGGGAGGCTTACGCAAGCGAAGAATCAAATCCGATGAGGAAAGAAGGCCGCGGCGCTCCGATTGAATGGCCGCGCCGGCTTTTTTGTACTCTTCATCGCTGATATGGATCGGGACTCCTAGTCCGGCCTCAACCGTCACGTGAGCACCCAAGCGAACGAGCCGCTCCACGGAAGGGGGGATTAAAGCGATGCGTTCCTCTTGAGGGTGAGTTTCTCTAGGGACTCCGATATTCAAGGAAGGCCTCCTTAAGGTCTAACAAAGACAATGGGACTAGAATATCAAAAAGCAAAACAAAGTCAAGAGACAAAACACGATTATGGCTTGTTTCCCCAGAAGAGCTAAGGTAGAATACACCAGCGCAGGGAGGGAGGTGAGGTGGAAATGGGGGCGTGTGTCATTGCGAGGAGGAGCCGGCCTTGCCGAGCAGGCGAGGCAGGCGTTTTTAGCGACGACGAAGCAATCTTTTAAAAGATTGCTTCGCCCAAACGATTGATTGACGATGGCTCGCAATGACACTGAGGGTAGGGTTTAAGGGGTTAGAGAGTTAGAAACGGAGACACCAAAGAGGAGGGAATTTAAGATGAATACTTTTTTTATGTTTGGGAAATATACACAGCAGGCCGTCAAAAATATCAGCGCCGATCGAACCCGCAAGGCCATCAACACCATTCAAAAGCTGGGGGGCCGGGTCAAATCGGTTTATGCCCTCTTGGGTGATAACGATTTGGTTTTTATCGTGAATCTCCCCAGCGCTGGCCAGGCCACCATCGCCTCGATTGCCCTGACCAAAATGACCGGGATCTCCTTCAAGACTTCACCGGCGATTCCCGTCGATGAATTTGATCAATTGGTCAAGAAGATGAATCCGTAGGGATTCTCTTTATTTAAGTGGATCAAGTCTTGTATAGAGATTGTACGGGAAGGAGAAATAGGATATGGTTCGGCTTCCAGAAGGACAATCCGTGGCGCAAATGGCTGAAAAGGCTTTAAAGAAAGCTGTCAGAAACGTTATATCTGAGCGTAAGCTGCGGGGTCAACCCCTTATTGTTTGGCGTGATGGTAAGGTCGTTAAGATTCCTGCCAAACAATTAAACAGATTCTAAAAGAGAGTTATGGAATATGACGTTTCTGTTAGGAAGCCCTGAAAGACCGTTGCGCGTCGCCATCATCGGCAGCGGCCCCAGCGGCTTTTATGCCGCTGAGGCCCTGCTCGCCGCCACCATAAAAATCGAAGTCGATCTGTACGACCGGCTGCCCGCGCCTTTTGGTTTGGTCCGTTATGGGGTCGCGCCCGATCATCCCAAAATTAAAAACGTCATTAAAGTGTACGAGAAAACTGCCAACCATCCGCAGTTTGCGTTTTTGGGCAATGTGATGGCTGGAAAAGATATCAGCGTACCGGAGCTGCAACGTTTTTATGACGCGATTATTTTTACGTGCGGGGCCCAGACGGACCGGGCTTTGGGGATTCCCGGAGAAGATCTTTCCGGCAGCACCACGGCCACCGAGTTTGTCGCCTGGTACAACGGTCATCCCGAGTACCGCGACCGGAAATTTGACCTCTCGCAGGAGGCGGCGGTCATCATCGGGCAAGGGAACGTGGCCATGGATGTGGGGCGAATCCTTTCTAAGACGGTTGATGAACTCAAGACCACCGACATCGCTCAGCACGCCCTGGAGGTCTTAGCCGAGAGCAAAGTCAAAGAAGTTCATTTGATTGGTCGTCGGGGACCGGTGCAGGCGGCCTTCACTCCACCGGAGATCAAGGAATTCGGCGGGCTTAAAGATTGCGATCCGGTTTTGGATCCTGCCTATCTGAATTTAAATCCCGAAAGCCAGATCGAGTTAGAGGATCCCAACGGCGCCGTCCGCAGGAGAAACTGGGAGGTTTTGAAAGAATTTGCCAGCCGTCCGACCCCCACCAAACGAAAAAGATTTGTGATTCATTTTTGCAAAGGACCCAAGGAACTCCGCGGCAACGGCCGCGTGGAAAAGGTGATTTTGGAAAAAAACAAACTGGTAGGATCGCCGGGGGCGCAGCAAGCGGTAGGAACCGGCGAGATGGAAGAGCTCGCCTGCGGGATATTTTTCCGCAGCGTAGGCTATCGGGGGGTGCCCATTCCCGGAGTCCCCTTTGATCCTAAAAAGGGGATTTTTCCAAACGTGGGGGGAAGAATCCTCGGTGACGATGGCAAAGCTCTCCCCGGGCTTTATGCCTCCGGCTGGATCAAACGCGGGCCCTCGGGAGTCATTGGCACCAATAAACCCGACAGTGTCGAGACGGTTAACAATCTTCTAAGCGATGTCTCCCATCTCTGCGAGTGTCCGATGCCCCAGAGAGCCGCGGTGATGGATTTTCTAAAACAAAAGCATGTGAGATTCGTCAGCTTTGAGGATTGGAGGAAGATCGATTCCGCGGAGATGGAGAGGGGAAAGCCTCTTGGGAAGCCCCGCGAGAAGTTTATTAAAGTGGAAGAGATGCTGGCGGTGCTTGGCTGAACTACTCCAGCACACAGTCCGTGGGAGCGGTGGTTTTCATGAGATCGGATGTGGCGGGGTTGTCTTTGAGATGTTGGATGATGGCATCGCAGCCTACCCGGTGATGATAGGCTCCCAGGCTCTCGCCTTTTTGGCCGTTCGCCTTATAGAATTTAAAGAGCGTATCGAGCACGACCACCACTTTCTCTCGAGGAATAGACCGCAGATACATCGTTGATCCATCAGAGGAGATGAGCGGCCCCCCCTGATGACGGCCGTCTTCGGTTCCCATCAAGCGTAGTTGATAACGATTCAGCCCCGAGCCAACTAGTCCAATCGTCTTCGTTGAAGGTCGAAAGCACTGACGCTCGCAGCCGGTGATGCCGATGGATTCCGCGAGATCTCCCCAACCCATGGCTTCCAACTCATCCAGAAGCTCAGGCTCAAATTTTTCAGAATCGGTGTAGGTCAAGCGGCACGTATCCCGCCCTACACAGGCGCCGGAGAGCAATCTCAATCGGGAATACGGTTTGCCGTTTCGCAGGCCGTAACCATACTTTTTTAAGACGGCCTCGAAATCCTTTTGGGCCGCTGTCGGGATATTCGTAAAAAGCGCGTCTTGATTCGGCGTGATCATCATCTCAATCGGGTATTTCAGCATCAGGTCCCGCACCATGGTTTTGAGTCGGCCGTTGGGGCCGGCATCGCTGATGCGGCCGTTTTCGATGAAGGCCCCGTAACTGAAGAGACCGTTCGAGGGCTGGGTGATCCATCCGTGATGGAGCTGACGATCGCCGTAGTCGTGATGGGGATCAGGCTTTCTTAAGGGAAATCCCAGGATAGCGCTGACTTGATCACGGTACCAATCAATCCCCTTGACCTTGACAACATATTTCATCCGAGACCAGAAGCGGTTCTGCCGGTCTCCCCATTCCTTATGGACTTTGACCACAGCATCCAGGACGGGCAAAAGCTGCTCCTCAGTGACTTGGCACAAGGGTGCACCCAGCATGGCGGCAGTGGGTTTTCCATTCCGTTCCCCTTGGCCGCCTCCCACGTAAACTTGAAACTTGGTCACTTTGTTTCCCTCGACAATGGGAGCCACCGACAGGTCGTCGGTCTTAAGTTCCACGCAGTTATCAGGAATGATTTTTCCGGTCGTGGGATGGCGGTGAACTGCAGAAAAGGCGATTTTGAACTTGCGATTTAAAAGCTGAGGGCCGTAGTCAAAGGATTGCTCTGGCCGGCGCAGATAATGGGGATCGATCGAAAAGATTTCAATAAAAGGATCCAGGGGCAGACGAAAATATTCTCCGACTTTTTGAGCCCAAGCGTTGGCATTGAAGAGATCGGAAAATCTCGACAATGGACACCCCAGGACGTTGCGTGTGTTGTCCCCGCAGCCATTTAAGCTGTACAATCCGCTTTCCGCCAGAGACTTAACGATATCGACAATCGCGTTTTTCTTGACCCAGTGAAATTGAATGTTTTGCCGGGTGGTGAAGCGAACAGAGGTGTGGTGTTCAGTGTCGGCGGTGTATTTCTCAGATAATTCATCCAAAAGGAGCCATTGCTTTTGATTGATGGGCCCTCCGCCAGGCACGCTCACCCGGATCATGTACATCCAATCTTTTTCTTCGCCGGTTTTGGCGCGGTTGAATTCCAGATAGATGCCGTGGGACTTGGCGAGCTGTTCGGATTCCCAGATGAGATCGGGCTTGTCGTCCCGAAGATGCTGGGCGAGCTCTCCGCGCACGCCGCTCGAGTTGAGTTTGTTGATCTCCTCCTTGCAGAGCTGCTCGGGGGGAGTACGAAAATTGGGGTTAAATGATTTTTTCATAGGCGCTTATATTTTTTAGTAATATAATATCTCTTGAGTTGTCTGGAAGTCAATCCTTTTTTAGGACGATTCTGATGAATAATCCCTCAGCAATCAATTATTCCGGCCGGTGGTGGCGCAAAACCGATGACGATCGTGTTTTGTGCTTCTTGTGCCCCCGGCATTGCACGCTCGCCGAAGGCCAGCGGGGTTTTTGTTTTGTCCGGCAAAACTTGAACGGCCAGATGGTCTTAACGACCTACGGCCGCAGCAGCGGCTTCTGCATCGATCCCGTCGAAAAAAAGCCCCTCAATCATTTTTATCCGGGGACAAGCATTCTCTCCTTTGGAACAGCCGGATGCAATCTCGGCTGCAAATTCTGCCAGAACTGGGACATCAGCAAATCCCGGGAATTCGACCGCCTGCTGGATCAAGCCACGCCCAAGGCCATTGCCCAGCGTGCCCAAGAATTGGGCTGCCGCAGTGTGGCCTTCACGTACAATGACCCCGTGATCTTTGCGGAATATGCCATCGATGTCGCGGATGAGTGCCGGAAGCTCGGGATTCATCCCGTGGCCAAGACCGCGGGCTACATTACGGACGAAGCCCGTCCGGAATTTTACGAGCACATGGACGCGGCGAACGTGGATTTGAAAGCCTTTACCGAGGAGTTTTATAAAAAATTAACCTTAAGTGCTTTACAGCCGGTTTTGGATACCCTGCTTTATGTTAGACACAAAACGAATGTTTGGTTGGAAATCACCAATTTGGTGATTCCCGGAGAAAATGACACCGATCAGGAATTCCACGAGATGTCCGAGTGGATCATGAAAAACTTAGGAGCGGATGTGCCGTTTCATTTTACCGCCTTTCATCCGGATTTTCGCATGATGGATCATCCGCCCACGCCTCCCTCGACGTTGACGCGGGCCAGAGACATTGCTCTCTCCAAAGGTTTAAGATATGTTTACACCGGCAACGTCCACGATCCTCAAGGTTCCAGCACGTACTGTTCTCGGTGCAAAGCGCTTTTGATCGAGCGGGATTGGTACGAATTGGGCGAATATCACATCAAAGACGGTCGGTGCGAGTCCTGCGGCACGGTGTGTCCGGGATACTTCGAAGACACGCCGGAAACTTGGGGCCGCCGGCGTCTCCCTATTCGGATGAGCCATGTTCACGATTGATCAGACAGTCCTTCTCGTCATGGATGTTCAGGGAAAGCTTGCCCGGAAGATGTATGGAAAAGAAAAACTTTTTCGTAACCTACAGGCCCTGATCCAGGGGGCCCAAATTTTAAGTATTCCCATCCTCTGGACGGAACAGGTTCCGAAGAAAATCGGTCGTACCCTTCCCGAATTTGTCAAAATGCTGGCAAATTCAAAACCCATTAGAAAGGCAAGCTTCAGTTGCGCTTTAAACAGAGATTTTATGGAAGCCCTCCAGGGGCTTCATCGAAAACAGATTCTGGTTTCCGGCATCGAGGCGCATGTCTGCGTCTATCAAACTGTGGTGGATCTTTTGGAAAAAAGATATGAGGTGCAAGTGGTAGCGGATACCGTTTCTTCCCGCAAGAGGGAGAATCGGGATCTTGCCTTCGCTAGAATGAAAGAACTGGGTGCGAGTCTTACAAGTGTGGAGATGATTTTGTGTGAACTCTTGCGTACAACCGAGAACCCGAAGTTTAGGGAGATTTTGAGATTGATCAAGTGACCTCCCCACCCGCTGATTTAGTCATTGCCCCTGGTTTTTTGCGGGATTGGCGATGGCCAAGGTGATTGACAAATAAACCATGTTTTTCGTCATACCTCATTTTGCGGTGTCCACACAGCAGGATCGTTTGATCCTTAAACGTACCAGGGCAGTCGGATTGTTTGAATTATTTTGTCTACTCATAGTGTTTGTTTTAGTTTGTATTGTTTTTATTGCATTGATGGGAGTTCGTTCTTTTGATGATCCTTTTGCGATGTGGCTTTTTTTCCTGCCATGCCTTATCGTGAGTGGAGTTATCGCTTTCCCGCTTTATAGGGCGGTGCGTACGATTCAAGGCAACTGGTTGTTCATTCTGGATCGTACCACTAATGAAATTCTGAAGAATGGAAAACGCATGGGCTCGGTCACCGATCTTGAAGGGGTTGAAATTCAAGAGTTAGGTGGTGAGTCGTCTTATTATTCGCTTAGTCTGATTCTTAAAGGTAGAAAACCAATGACCATTGATTATTCCGATTACTGGTCTGAAATTGATCGGACAGCCCAAGCCATTTGCAGTTATACTAACTTAGGTTCTCCCAGTTGGAGGTATCCCAATCCCATCCCTTTCAGCAGCTTTAAATGGCGCTGGCCTAGGTGGCGCAAAACAACGAAGATGTATTCAAAATTTAACTTATGAAGGAGACCTTATGACACGCACCAATGAACAAAAGACCAACGCCACGGTGGCGGCCTTATTGGAAGAAAACCGCATCTTTGCGCCACCCAAGTCCTTCCGCGAAAAAGCCAATGTCAGCGACCCGTCGATCTATGAAAAGGCCCGGAACAACCCCGAGGCCTTCTGGGCCGAGTGGGCCGATAAACTTGATTGGTTTAAGAAGTGGGATAAAGTGTTAGAGTGGAATCCGCCTTTCGCCAAGTGGTTTATCGGGGGAAAACTCAATGCCTCTTATAACTGCCTCGACCGTCACATCAAAACCCCTCTTAAGGATAAAGCCGCCCTGATTTGGGAAGGCGAGCCCGGAGATCAAAGGACCCTGACGTACGGGGATCTTTACCTCGAGGTCAACAAGCTGGCCAATGCCATGAAGTCGCTGGGAGTCAAGAAAGGCGACCGTGTCGCGATCTATATGCCGATGATTCCGGAAACGGTCGCGGCGGTTTTGGCCTGCAGCCGGATCGGCGCGGTGCACACGGTTGTCTTCGGAGGGTTTTCCGCAGAGGCTTTGAAAGACCGGATCCTGGATGCGCAGGCGAATCTTCTCATCACCGCGGACGGAGGCTGGCGCCGGGGGACGATCGTCCCTTTAAAGAATACGGCGGATTCCGCGATCAAAGACTGCCCCAGCATCAAAAACGTGATTGTGGTCCAACGCGCCAACAATGAGATTCCCCTCCAGCCGGGACGCGATCATTGGTATCACGATTTAATCAAAGGAGCTGATTCGTACTGCGAGCCCGAGAGGATGGACTCCGAAGACCTTCTTTTTATTCTGTACACATCCGGCACAACCGGCAAGCCCAAAGGCATCATCCACACAACCGGCGGTTATCTGACCGGAGTCACGGCCACGACGCATTGGGTCTTTGATTTAAAGCCAGAGGATGTTTTTTGGTGCACCGCGGATATCGGCTGGGTGACGGGGCATAGCTATATCGTCTACGGCCCTTTAGCCAACGGGGCGACCGAGATCATTTACGAAGGCTCGCCCGACTGGCCCGAGCGCAACCGTTTCTGGAAGATCATCGAAAAATACAAGGTGACGATCTTTTACACCGCGCCCACCGCGATCCGGGCGTTTATGAAATGGGGAACCGAGTGGCTGAAGGGCTGCGACCTTTCGAGTCTGCGTTTGCTGGGCAGTGTGGGCGAGCCCATCAATCCCGAGGCGTGGATTTGGTATCATAAAAACATCGGTCAGGGACGGTGTCCTGTCGTTGATACGTGGTGGCAGACCGAGACCGGAAGCATTTTGATTTCGCCTTTGCCGGGAATCACGGCCTTGAAGCCGGGTTCAGCCACCCAGCCGCTTCCAGGAATTGAAGCCAAAGTCGTCAATGATGAAGGCAGGGAGATTGGGGTGGGAGGCGGATTTCTGGTTTTGACCCAGCCCTGGCCTTCGATGCTGCGCGGTATTTACGGCGATCCCGAACGCTATCAACAAACCTACTTCGGACGGTGGAACGGAAAGTATTATTTTACCGGCGACGGCGCCAAGAAAGACGAAGAGGGATACCATTGGCTCTTAGGCCGCGTGGATGACATTATGCTCGTTGCCGGACATAATATTTCCACGATGGAAGTGGAGAGTGCGCTCGTGGATCATCCCAAAGTCGCAGAGTCTGCGGTCGTGGGCATCGCCGATGAGATCAAGGGCCAGGCCATTGCCGCGTTTGTCACTTTAAAAGAGGGAAACAACCCTGCTAAGGAAATTGAAGAGATGCTGAAGGCCCACGTCGTTACCAAAATCGGGGCCATTGCCCGTCCCAGCAAAATCATCTTCACCCATGACCTTCCCAAGACCCGCAGCGGCAAGATTATGCGCCGGCTCTTGCGGGATGTGGCTGAGGGCCGGGCCCTTGGCGATGTCACAACTCTGGCCGATGTGGGCGTCGTGGAGGCGTTGAAGAAGAAGTACGAGGAGGAGGCGTAGGGGTGCAAGAATGAGAGAGGTAAAGAGATGGAGAGGCAGAGAAAAGGAGGCGGCCATTAAAAAAATACTCGTTGTGGATGACGAAGAGGATATTCTTCAATTCACTCAAAAGATATTGGAACGGGCAGGGTATTCGGTTAAGATCGCTGGAAACGGCGAACAGGCTTTCAAGATTGTTAAAGGGGATTCTGTAATCGATTTGATCATCCTCGATATTCAAATGCCTAAGATGAACGGCTATACTTTTATATCTCAGCTTAGAAAAATGGAATATCATAAATTGACTCCGGTTTTGGTTGTAACTGCTTATCCTGAGACAGAACCCATCTTTCGTCGAAAAGGGGTTAAAGATTATCTCATCAAACCCGTCAAGCTCCAGGATCTTTTGGATAAGGTCAAAGCGATTTTGGGAGATTAGAGCGAGAGGTTTTCTCATGAGGAGTTTAAGGAAGGGAAAATTCGATGAAACGACAAGGACTCATTTTATCCATCTTCTTTCCATTAATCTTGTTAATCAGAAGTGGTTTTTCGGCTGATGAGGCCCAGATGAAAAACTCTCAAGGAGGTGATCCTATGAAAATAACGAGTCCTGCTTTTCAACACAATCAAATGATTCCTGCCCAATTCACCTGTGAAGGGGATGATGTGAATCCGGCTTTGGAGATTTCCGGGATCCCTGCCCAGGCCCGATCTTTAGCTTTGATCATGGATGATCCGGATGCGCCCATGGGAACTTGGGTTCACTGGGTTGTTTTCAATATTCCCCCGATGGAAAAGATTGAAGAGAACAGCCGCCCCGGCCCGCAGGGAATCAATGACTTTGGGCGTTTGGACTACGGCGGGCCGTGTCCCCCCAGTGGAACGCACCGGTACTTTTTCAAAATCTATGCG
>Ga0114945_10002108_pt1 | contig 11851 bp, 11 predicted proteins | sample OV2TP3_FD_87194 | JGI IMG/M metagenome (GOLD analysis project Ga0114945, IMG submission 87194) | Hot spring microbial communities from Beatty, Nevada to study Microbial Dark Matter (Phase II) - OV2 TP3 | ecosystem: Environmental > Aquatic > Thermal springs > Hot (42-90C) | place: USA: Beatty... | reverse complement strand
TGTGGATCGTGGGATGCTCGTCAGCCGCCTGCACCAAGCCGCTTAGCCACTCGCGGTCGACGACGGTGTCGACGTTGAGCATCACCACATACGCAAACGCCTCCGAGAGGGCCACCCGAATCGCGGCATTGTTGCCGCCGGTCCACCCCCGATTGCGTGCGAGCGTAAGGTGCCTCGCCTCGGGGGCGAGCTGCGCCGCCTGTTGTCGCTGTGCCGCCGCGCTGCCGTTATGGACGAGGAAGACCGTCGTCAGCGAGGCCGGATAGCTCTGCGCCTTCAAGCTCCCATAGCAGTCGGGGAGAAATCACTGCACGTCATCGCGATGGGCCGGCACGATCACCGCGACCCGTGCGCGCGGCTTCCACGACCACTCGCCTGCCATCGTGGCAGCAGGACTAGCGCTCGGTGGCATAGTCGTGATGCGTTGAGAGCTCCTCGAGATTATGACGCGCGCCGGCATGATGCGGCTGAATCCGCAGTGCTGCGGCGTAATGCGTCAGCGCATCATCCACCTGACCCTGGATGGCCAGCACGTTGCCCCAGTTGTTGTGCGCCTCGGCGAGGTCGGGCTTCAGGCGCAGCGCCTGCGCATAAGCGGACACGGCTGCGTCGAATGCGCCTTGCTTGGCCAACGCGTTGCCGATGTTGTAATGCACATCGGCATTGCGAGGATCCAAGCGCAGGGCTTGCCGGAGATACGCGTTCGCCTCTTGATGGTGCCCTTGCTTGGAGAGCGCGATGCCGAGATTGTTGAGGGCTTGCGCGTACGTAGGCGAGAGGCGCACGGCCTCAGAGAGATGGGTGATGGCTTCCGGAAGCTTGCCTTGGATCATGAGGGCATGGCCCGCATCGTTGTGCGCTTGAGCATAGTCAGGCTGTAGGCGCAGGGCGTGCGCATACTGCACCGCGGCGTCGTCAAACCGGCGCTCGCGTGTGAGGGCGCTCGCAAGTCCATTGTGGGCTCGAGGATTATCGGGTCGCTGAGCGACCGTGACGCGCCAGATCGATTCTTCGCTGCGATACTGCGCGTTGCGCCGGACGGTGCCGATCGCTAACGCCGTCACGGTGACGACCGCCACCGTGCACGCCACTCGGCTACGCCACGGTGCTGCAAGCGGCAGTCGATGCAACAGACCCGAGACGCCGAAGACGACCAGCGCCACGATCGACGCAAGGGGCAGATACATGCGATGCTCCGCGGCCAGATCGGCAATCGGCAGTACGCTGGAGCTGGGAGCCAGCGTGAGCAACAACCACATCCCTAAGAAACCGGCTGCCGGGTACCGTCGCCACACCCACGCCGTCAGCCCGACGAGCCCCACCATCATAAGGAGGGGAGGCGCGATCTCCTGGAACGTCCGCGCCACCGGCCACCAGTAGTCCAAGACCAGAGGATGCGGCCACAGAGCGAGCTTGAGATAATGTTGGATCACGCCGGGCTGAGTGAGCACGTAGTCTTTCCATGTGATCCCTGTCATCGCAAATCCTGCGGTCGGCTCAAAGACGCGCGAGATTCTCGTCAGCAGCATGGCTAAGACCACCCAGCTCGATGCCAGCCCCGCATACAGCGTCCATCGCTGACGAAGAAGCTCTCGGTACGATCCTGCGAGAAACACGCGATCATAGAGGAACACCACGATCGGAATCGTCACCATGATCGGCTTCGCCCCCATGCCCGTCAGACACGCGAGCACGGCCAGCAGCCTCCATCGACCGGCAGGCGACGTCGTCGCCGCCCGCAGCACGCTGTAGAGGGTCAGCAGAGCGCACATCCCCGCGAACGACTCCGCCCGCTGGCTGAGGTAGGTGACACTCTGCGTCTGCAACGGATGCACCACCCAGCACAGGGCCGTCACCAATGCGAGGACATCCGCCGAGGCGCCGTACCGCTCCCGCAATACTCCGCTTTGGCACGTTCGTCGCACGATCCCAAAGAGCAGCAGCGCCGCTACCAGATGAATAAGAAGATTGAGCGCGTGATAGCCCCACACATGCAGGCCCCCGAGCGCATAGTTCACAGCCAGCGACCACTCGGTCACCGGCCGCATGGTCTCACTGAGGATGTCTCCTGGCGGCCAGAGTCGGCGAATGCGGGCGTTCTCGAGAATCGACAGCTTGTCATCAAAGAGGAAGGGGGCTGCCAAGCTATTCAGATAGACGAGGCAGCCGGCGAGCAGGATCATGCAGCCATAAACCTTTGGCGTCCGGTTCATGGCAGGCGTAAAATACGACGGTGCATGGAACGCCTCGACCCCACCTCTTGCGCGTCATGCGGAGCGTCTCTCGACGCGTCGGCGGCATTTTGTTCTCGTTGCGGCGCGCGCTCGCCGACGACGCTGTCTTCCGCGTCGAGCCAGTGGTACCACAATATCTGGTTCGTCCTGATCATGCTGTTTCTGGTGCTGGGGCCGTTCGGTCTTCCGCTGGTGTGGAAGAACCCGCGGTTCTCACGGCGCGGCAAGATCATCCTGACAGTGATCACGGTGGGTTATACGCTGTTCCTCGTGTATGGAACGATGGCGGCGGTCCGAGCCATTCTCAATCGGCTGCTTGACTCCACTGCCCCTTGGGCCTTCTTGGCTGCCGACAACGCGCTCACCGGCATGCGCCACCATGAACCGCTATGCGATGCTCTCGCTGCTGCTCGTGGCACTGCCGGGCTGCGTCCGTAGTCAATTCAGCCTGGCGACCCACCAACAAGAGTACACTTTCACCTCCACCGAGAAAGAAGTCGCGATGGGACGGCGGATTGCCCGTCACGTCATGGAGGAGATCGCCCTCGTGGCGGATGAACCGTTGCAGGAGCGCGTCCGGTCGATCGGGCAGCGGCTCGCGGCCGTCTGCGATCGGCAGGAATTGGTGTACACGTTTGCCGTCGTCGAGGACGAGGACGTGAATGCGTTTTCCCTGCCCGGGGGATACGTGTTCGTCCATGAGGGGTTGCTGAAGAAGACGGCGAGCGACGATGAGTTGGCGGGGGTCCTCGCGCATGAGATCGCGCACATCGCAGCGCGGCACGCCATCAAACGCTATGAGGGAACCCTCGGGGCCCAGATCGCGCAACTGGCCGCCCTCGCGGCGCGCCAAGGCGGAGCGGGACAAGGCCTTGGCATCGCCATGCAGTCCGTGCAGCTCGCGTATGCCAGGCAGGACGAACTGGAAGCGGATCAGCTCGGGGTGAAATACATGAAGGCGGCCGGCTTCGATCCGAAGGCCATGCTCACCTTCTTGGAGAAGCTGCACGACCTTGACCGTCAGAAGCCTCGCTATCTGCCGCGCGGTGTCGTCCGCCCGCACTACGCCCTGACCCACCCCTACGTGCCGGAACGCCTGCGCACCGTCAAGGAAGCGCTCTTCGGCGTCGCCGATTACCTCGACTACCTCAATACGCCCAACTGACGCGGCGACACGCGAGCCCTCACCCGGACCGTGCGTCACTGAGCACGCGGCCGGCCATCGCCCAGTCCGAGCGTTTCACATCGCGGAACACAATCCACACCTGCTCCGGGGTCACTTGGGCAATCTCGACGAAGGATTGGGTGATCCGCTCGACGAGCTGCACCTTCTGCGGCTGACTGCGTCCTTCCAACCATTCCACGGTAATGACCGGCATATCAATCTCCTCTTGTTGAACTATGGGTCATCCCAACACCCCGGGAGGCGGGTGACGCGGGCCGGGGCGGCGGCCGAGGTCCTTCGCGCCGCCGCGAAGTTCAGATTTTTCTCCGCAGGTGGGTCGCTGATCGAGAAAAATCTGCTGAACGGCAAGCGAAGGCCTGGGCCGCTCCACCAGACCCGCCTCGCAGAGGTTGTCGGGTGGATTCTAGGCATCCACGAGGGCCTGCTTGGGACGCACGTGCGCGTGGCGAAGCGCCGCGCGAAGCTGGCCGACGAGAAACAGCGATCCCGTCACGACAATCGCATCCTCGGACGACACCGCGTTCAACAGATACGTGTAGGCATCCACGGGATCGGACATCACGTGGACGTCCGGGCAGAGCGGGGCAAGCCGCTGGGCGAGCTCGACGGGATCCAGCGCGCGCGGATGGCCGCTCTTCGTGCAGGTGGCGCTGATGGCGAGCTTCCCCAAGCGCCGGCCGATCGCCTCGATCGATTTATCGGCCGACATGCCGATCAACAGATGGATCGTGCGCCCGCTGCAGAGTTCGGTGATCGTCTGCGCCAGCGCCTCCGCCGCCTGCGGATTATGCGCCCCGTCCATTAGGACGAGTGGAGTGTCGCTCACGACCTCGATCCGCCCCGGCCATTCGACGGCTGAAAGCCCCCGCTCCACGAGGGAAAACGGCACGCCGATGTCGGAGAGTGCTTCCAGCGCCGCCACCGCCGCGGCGGCATTGTGCGCCTGGTGCCGGCCCACGAGCGGCACCTGCAGCGAGTCATAAATGCCGCGCGCCCCGGTTACGGAGAGCTGCAGGCCTGAGAGGTCGTGCTGCTGAATCTGCACGGTAATCTCGCTGCCGCACGCAAGCAGCGGAACGCCCTGCGCCTCGCACGCGCTGCGCAGCACCGCCATCACCGCCTCCGATTGAGGCACCGTGATCACGGTGTGATGCGGCTTGATGATCCCGGCTTTTTCTCGCGCGATGGATTCCGGATCAGGGCCGAGCACGTCGGCATGGTCCACGTCGATGGCGCCGAACACCGACACCGCCTGCTCCACGACGTTGGTCGCATCCAAGCGCCCCCCAAGCCCCACCTCAAGAATCGCGATCTCCACCTGCCGCTGGCTGAAATAGACGAACGCCGCGGCTGTCAGGATTTCAAAATAGGTCGGGGGCTGCTCGGGCCATGCGTGGCGCATCTGCTCCGCGGTCGGCTTGAGCTGCTCGATCAGGGCTGCGAACTCTTGCGCCCCGATCCAGTCGTCCCCGTGGCCTGAGCCGGCGGATGGAGCGATGCGCATGCGCTCCCGAAGATGCTCCAGATGCGGCGAGGTGTAGAGGCCGACCCGCAAGGGGCTCTCGCGGAGCATGGCATAGAGCATCGCACAGATCGAGCCTTTGCCGTTCGTTCCCGTCACGAGGATGGAGCGGAACCGTCGCTGCGGATCGCCCAAGCGCCGGCAGAGATCCTGCATCCGCTCAAGTTTCACCGCCCGCATCGCATCCGGCTCGTGCGTCCGCTCATAGTTCACGAAGCTCTCCAGATACGCCACGGCTTCCTCATACGTCATGACCGGCTCCCTTCTATTATGTTCCGCGCTGTTGCCGCTTGCGCCACGCTTCGAGGATGCGCCGCAGATCCCCTTCCGCCGAACGAACCACGAGAGCCCCCACGAGGAGCAGCAGCGAAAATTGCCACGCCTCCTCCGGCCCGACGAGCAGGCCCGTCTGCACATCCTCGGCCGACGTCAACTGCTCCTGCCAATGCTCGATCGCTTTGTTGAGCGGCCGCTCCAACACATCGAGCGAGGAGACTTGGTGGCGGTACTTCAGCGACGGAAATTGAATGCCGCGCACGAGCAGGAAGGTGGCGACCGCGTCATCGGTGACGCGCAGATCCTTCTCAAAATCAAATCCCTCAAACTGCGGGGAGAACGTCGGCAGCACAATCGACGGCCGTTCGATCACGACTTGCCCTTTTCGGACCACCGTATCCCCTTGGTTGAGCGAGGACTCGGCGAGAAAGATATAGGGAACGGTGGTCGACTCAAACGTAGCCAGCTCCTGCAGCCGCAGCCGCACGATCTCCGTCCGCTGACGAGCGTTATCCCACAGTTCTTGGATGTCCATTGGAATCCTGACAGGGGTTAATGGCGAAAATGCCGCACGCCCGTGAAGCACATCGCCAGCTGCGCTCGATCGGCCGCCTCGATCACCTCGGGGTCGCGGATCGAGCCGCCCGGTTGAATGACCGCCGTGATCCCTGCCTGAGCGAGCACGTCGATGCCATCCGGAAATGGAAAGAAGCCGTCGGAGGCGGCGACCGCTCCGCGCGCCCGCGCGCCCGCCTTCTGGATCGCGAAGCGCACCGACCCGACACGGCTGGGCTGCCCTTGACCGATGCCCACCGTCGCAGCCTCAGCGGCCAGCACGATGGCATTCGATGGGGCGTGTTTGGCGACGCTCCATGCAAAGAGTAAGTCGGCGCGCTCCCGCTCGCTGGGCGCTCGACGCGTCACCACCCGCAGGGCATCGGCCGCCACCGTCGAGCGATCCGCCTCTTGCCCCAGCCAACTGCCGGAGAGCTGGCGCCATTCCCACTCGCGCGGACGACTCGGAGGCCACTCCATGGAACTCACACGAAGATTCGGCTTGTTCGCGAAGATCGCGAAGGCGTGTGGTTCAATGGAAGGCGCCATGATGACTTCAAGGAAGGTCGCACACAATCGCTCGGCCAGTGCCACATCGATCGGTCGATTAAATCCCACGATCCCGCCAAACGCCGACTCGGCATCGCACGCATAGGCGCGCTCATACGCGAGCGAGAGATTCGGAGCGCTCGCCACCCCGCAGGGCGCGTGATGCTTCACGATGACGCACGTGGGCGGCTCAACGTCCAGCAGACACCGAAACGCCGCATCCACATCGAGGAGGTTGTTATACGAAAGCTCCTTGCCTTGCAGTTGGCGCAGAGTGCCCAGTCCCCACACGGGATCGGTCTGCGAGAGATACCACGCGCCGTGCTGATGCGGATTCTCGCCGTAGCGCAGCGCTTGGTGTTGCTGCAGCGTCATGGTCATAGCCGCGGGGAGCGACGGCTTTCCCTCGTGCCCGGCATCCGGTGGACGGTTTGGCTGCGCGACCTCGTCCAAGTAGCCGGCAATCCGGGCGTCATAGGCGCTCGTGAGTTGAAAGGCGCGAATGGCGAGGGCGTGCGTGAATGGTTCCGGCAGCCCACCGCGATCGCGTTTCAAGGCTTCGGTCACCGACGCATATTGTTGCGGATGGCTGACCGCGGCGACATGCGCGAAATTCTTCGCCGCGGCGCGCAGCAAGGTGACCCCGCCGACATCGATCTGCTCAAGGGCCTGTGCCAACGACGCGCCTGGCTGTCGAATCGTCTGCTCAAACGGATACAGATTCACGACGACGAGATCGATCAGCCCCGCTGCACCCACCGCGCGCACCTGGGCGGGATCATCGCGGCGCGCAAGAATACCCGCATGGATTTTCGGATGCAGCGTCTTCACGCGTCCGCCCAACTGCTCGGTGATTCCTGCGAAGGCTTCGAGGGTTTTCACCCGCAGCCCCTGGGCCGTGAGGAATTTCGCGGTTCCTCCGGACGCGATGAGCTCAATGCCATGATCCGCGAGGGCTTTGGCCAACGCGTCCAGTCCCGCCTTGTCGTAGCAACTCAACAATGCTCGCTTGACCGTCACCATGACCCGCTGTCACGTCGTAACGCGGCCCAGAGCCAGCTCTCGTCGGACGAGCCGGCGAAAGGCCTGGTGCAGCCGACGAGTCACCGGCCCGGGGCGCCCGGTCCCGATGAGACGTCCGTCGATGCGCGTCACCGGCAACACCTCTTTGATCGTGCTGAGCAGCAACGCTTCATCCGCGTTGTACAGGTCGTGACGCGTCAACGGGATTTCGTGAACCGGCAGCCGCAGCTGGTGCGCCAGCTCCATGAGGACATCGCGCGTAATGCCTGCGAGCAAGCCAAGCCAGCACGGAGGCGTGAGCAGAGCCCCACGTCGAATGATCGCGAAATTGCTGGCGGTGCTTTCGGTCACGGATCCCATCGGATCCAGGAAGAGCGCCTCATCGACGCAGCGCAGGTGAGCATCCGCTAAGGCCAGCACACTTGCGAGCCGCGCGGAGTATTTGACTTGCGGGTTGATCACACCGACGGGGAATTTCCGAGTGGGCACGACGACGATGGAGATCCCTTCGCGGTACGCCAAGGCCGGTGGGAGCAGGACCGGCTGAACCACGATGCTCGCGCGCACCAACTGCGGACCGCGCGGGATCAGGGCGACTCGGACGATCGCTTCGCGCACACCCGCGCGTTGCAACGCCCTCGTGAGTTGTCTGCCCAACGCTCGTCGAGTCGTGGGCAGCCTCAGCCCCAGCGACTGCGCCGAAGCGGTCAAGCGTTCCATGTGAGCGTCGAGACGGAACAGGCACCCCTCATAGGCGCGCAAGGTTTCAAAACACCCGCTGGAGAGGGTCTCCGGTGCCTTGCCAAGATGAAGCTCAGAAGCCGGCATGGAAAGCGACCGGCGTTCGCTTGCGCTGACCCGTCGCTCGCAGCGATCCGCCCACCTTGCGCAAGGCGTGCATGAGCGCCGCCGCCTTCGCCAAGGTTTCTTGGTATTCGCGATCCGGCTGCGAGTCCGCGACGATCCCTGCCCCCACATGCAATGACAACATCTGTCGCTGGATCACCATCGTGCGAATGACGATGTTCAGATCCATCGTGCCGTCAAATCCCACGTAGCCCAATGAGCCGGTGTAGAGGCCGCGTGGCACAGGTTCAAGTTCTTGAATGATCTGCATACAGCGGACCTTCGGACATCCCGTAATGGTGCCGCCGGGAAATAGGCTGCGGATCACCTCCACGGCATCCGCGCCGGGGCGCAGCGATCCTGCGACGTTGGAGACGATATGCTGCACGTGGGAATACTCTTCGATGGTCATGAACTCTCCCACGCGCACCGACCCCGTCGCGCACACCCGCCCGAGATCGTTGCGCGCCAAATCAACGAGCATCACATGCTCCGCCCGCTCTTTTTCGCTAAGCAGGAGATCCAAGCTATGCATCGCATCCTCGACCGGGGTGGCGCCGCGAGGCCGGGTTCCGGCGATCGGACGTGTTTCGATGCGCCCCCCATGCACCCGCACGAGCCGCTCAGGCGATCCGCTGACGACCGCGAGATCGTCCCAGGAGAGAAAACACGCAAACGGCGAGGGATTGATCCGGCGCAACGCCTGATAGAGCGGCCATGCGGGAGCCGACCAGGACATGGTGAATTGCTGGGACAGATTCGCTTGAAAGATGTCCCCTGCTCGAATGCATGCCAACGCGCACGCCACCATAGCTTCAAAGGCGGCCTGTGTCGTCGTCGCGCGCAGCGAGGTCTCCGACGGCCACGGCGGCTGGTCGTCACCGGTGCCGGCGTCGGCTGAGGAACCTTCCTGCGTCTGACACCAATCGCCCCACTGATCGATGACGCGATGGAGCGCGCTTACGGCCTCGCGATGAGCCGCGGACGCCGGGCGATGCGGATCGACGACGCTCACCACCCAACTGCGCTGTCGCCGATGATCCACGAGCAGATTCACCCGCATGCCGCACCATCCCATCTCCGGCAGCGCCTGCTCCTGGGCATGGGGCGGCGGCAACCGCTCGATCCATCGGTTCAGCTCGTAGCTGAGCCACCCCATCAGTCCCACAACACTCGCAAACGGCTGCCCCGGCGCGGCCTGGTAGCGACGCAAGAGTGCTCGCAGCGCTTCCAGCGGATGCGCGCGCCAGCGATGCGTCGTGGCACTGGTGCGCCACTCGATGCGATCCCCACGCGCGATGAGCGTCATCCACGGATCAACGCCCACCATCGACCATCGGCCGGTCACCGCATGGTGGCGGGCGCTATCGAGCCACATCACCGGACAATCCGCCGGCAGTCCGCGCACAAACAGGGAAAGATCGGCAGCGCCATCGAGCGACGCGAGATAGATCGTGAGAGGACCGTGTGGAAGCTGCGTGATGGGGGCGGGCCGCGTCATGGAGTTATTCTAACATCGTCACCGTCGGGACGCCAGCCACGCAGCCGAAGACGTCGCCGCGGCTACAACTTGATAAGCAGCAGCTCCATCTGGAGAAGACGGATGTGGGATTTCATCCCGGTGATTTCTTGATCCAGGCGGGTGGCACCGCTGAGCATCTCTTGCAGTTGCTGCTCGTATTTGGCGCGCTCCTGGGCGGTCCAGGTCCCCTCGGTATTGCGAATGGCTTTGCGCAGCTTGGCCATCGAACGGCCGAGACCGGCGCGCTGGGCTTGCTTCGCCCGCAGTTCTTGGGCGGCCATCGACAGGGCCAGCTTGAGCCGGTCGCGATCCGGCCGCATCAGCTTGCGCGTCTCCGCGGTCTTGCGCCGCGCGGCCTCCGTGGCGGTCGCGAGGTCTTTGCGCAATTGCGCGGTCGTCCGATCAATCGTCGCCCGTTTCAGCGCCAGCTCGCGCTGATACGTCTCGATGCGATTCGTCAGCTCGCGATGCTTTTGGAGGACCTGGACGAACGAGGGATCGGCCCTGAGCACATTCCTGGCGAGCTGGTCACGATTGGTCGGCGAGCATCCGGGCGGCATGCCCGCGAAGGAGATCCCGAGGAGCAAGAGGAGCCAGCGCATCAGCCATGTCCCCGCACCCGACGCAGCGGTGCTGGGGTGGTGGGGTCGATGAGGTTAGTGGAGCAAGGCGTACGACGGCTCAATGCTCGCCGTCCGCGATCCATTCGTACTCACCGTTTCTTCCTTGTAGGTGAACAGCTTGCCGGCGAAATTGCGCAGCGTCCACACGCCGTCTTTGACGCTCACCACGTAGTTGGGCATGAGCGGGATTTTCCCGCCCCCGCCCGGCCCATCGACGACGAACGTCGGGACCGCGTAGCCCGTCGTGTGCCCGCGCAGCTTCTCGATGATCTGCAGCCCCACGGCCACCGGCGTGCGGAAGTGTGCTGTGCCTTTCACCGGATCGCATTGATAGATGTAGTACGGCCGCACGCGACTCTTCAGCAACTCATGGAACAGCTTCTTCATGATGGCCGGCCGATCGTTGATCCCTTTCATCAACACCGTTTGCGACCCCAGCGGCACCCCACTATCCGCCAACATGCCGCACGCCCGCTTCACCTGCGGGGTCACCTCTTTGGGATGGTTAAAGTGCAGGCTCATCCACACGGGCTTGTGCTTGGCGAGGACCTGGCAGAGCGACTCGGTGATCCGATAGGGCAAGGTCACCGGGTTGCGCGTGCCGATGCGCACGAACTCCACGTGCGGGATCGCCTTCAGCTTGGTCAGGATCTCGTCCAAGCGCTCATCCGAGAGGGTGAGTGGATCTCCGCCCGAAATGAGCACATCCCGAATCTTTCGATGCGCCTTGATGTAGTCAATCGCGTGGTCGATGTTAATCGACTTGCTGAACCCGGCACTGGTGCCCACGACCCGGCTGCGCGTGCAAAACCGGCAGTACATCGAGCAGACCTCGACGACCAGCAACAGGACCCGATCGGGATAGCGATGCACCAGCCCCGGCACGGGCATGTGGCTGTCCTCGCCCAGCGGATCGATCATGTCATTCGGGCTCAGCCGATACTCATCTTCCACCGGCACCGCCTGGCGCCGAATCGGGCAGGTCGGATCATCCGGATCCATCAAGGCCGCCCAATACGGGGGAATCCCCATGATGAATCGGCCGGAGCGACGCGTGACGGCGTGCTCTTCCGAGGGGGTCAGACGAATCACCTGGCACAGCTGCTCCACCGTGTGGATCCGGTTGGCCATTTGCCACCGGTAGGTTTCCCATTGGTCCAGAGGAACATCGTTCCATAAGGGAATTCGTCGATACGCTTCCACGCTCACCATCCTCCTGTTGTCTCCGCCACTCGCGTCGCCACCTTAGCTCACCGCAAGCCCACGTGATGAGGGGCGAACGCCTGAGAGGGGATCGTCGTCTTCCGCGCAGTACCTGGGAACGGATGCGAGCGGCGATGGCGCGCCATGGCCAGCTCCACGATTCGCTGAATCAACGCCGCATGGGAGAATCCGGCGGCCGTCGTCATCACGGGAAAATTGCTTTCCATCGGGCTGAGGCCCGGCAAGGGATTCACTTCGAGCACGAACGGAGTGCCGTCTGCGCGCAGGCGGATGTCGGTGCGCGAGAAATCC
>Ga0114945_10002106_pt1 | contig 11854 bp, 7 predicted proteins | sample OV2TP3_FD_87194 | JGI IMG/M metagenome (GOLD analysis project Ga0114945, IMG submission 87194) | Hot spring microbial communities from Beatty, Nevada to study Microbial Dark Matter (Phase II) - OV2 TP3 | ecosystem: Environmental > Aquatic > Thermal springs > Hot (42-90C) | place: USA: Beatty... | reverse complement strand
GGTGGCCATGGAGACGGAACAGCGCTTTGCGATCCGGGAAGGCGGGAAAACCGTAGGCGCGGGCGTCATCACGGAAATCGTCAAGTGAGCTCATCGTTCATTGTCGATCTGCAGTCACCGAACGCTGAACACCGAACAATGAACTAAACCATGCCGCAGGACTTGATTGCGTTGGCGTGCACGGAGTGCCAGCGACAGAATTACCACACGACAAAGAATAAAAAAAACGTGACAGCGCGCTTGGAAAGACGGAAGTACTGCCAGTGGTGCCATAAGCACACCGTGCATAAGGAAACCAAATAGCCAGTGGCCAGGTGGCCCAGTGGCCTAGAGTGTGTTCCTCAGTGACTGGCCACGAGGCCACTGAGTCGCTTCTGTGGGCCTGTAGCTCCAACTGGCTAGAGCGGCGGTCTCCAAAACCGTTGGTTGGGGGTTCGAATCCTCCCAGGCCCGCTGTGTGATTAGCGAGGAGGATTCTCCGCCCCATCGGGTAAGCGAGGGGCGCCCGTCTGCCCCGTGCAATGAGGGGCGGGCAGGGATCCACCCATCGGATATCCACAAGATGTGGAGAGAGGGAACGCCGCTTAGGAGGGGCGTGGCGAAGCCAAGTGGCAGGGAAGAGGTCCGTGTTGAGTTCGAGCGGGTGACGTGAAATCGCTGCAGCGCTTTCTGACATTTCTGCAAGGTGTGCGGGAGGAGCTCAAGCTCGTCTCATGGCCGACGAGGGAGGAACTTGTCGGCTCGGCGTTGGTGGTGTTCGTCGGGGTGGCGCTCCTGGCCTCGTTCATTAGTCTCTGTGATTTTGTGTTGTCGAAAACCGCGCAGTTGCTGTTGCGATGATCCCATCACCTGTCGCTTCGCCGAAGGCGAAGTTCCGTGGAGCCCAAATGGGGTTGGCTCTTCGCCCCACCACCTGTGTATCGGCCAAAGGCCGATCGTTGCGCCTTCGGCGCAAACACAGGTGGTGGGGTCGGGCCAACGACAGGTGATGGGATGAACGAGCAGTCGACAAGCCCTTCCAGCTCTCAGACGGTGGCCAAGCAGTGGTATGTCATTCATACGCAGACCGGGCAGGAGCTGAAGGTCAAGAGCAGCTTGGAGAACAAAATTCGCCAACAGCAGCTGGCAGAATCGATCCCTCAAGTCTTGGTGCCCACGGAGCGTATCGCTGAGACCCGGGGAGGAAAAAAACGGGTTTCGGAACGGAAGTTTTTCCCCGGCTATCTGCTCGTTCAGATGGAAATGAGCGATGAGAACTGGCACCTCGTTCGCACGACGCCAGGCGTCACGGGATTCATCGGAGCAGGCCGCCGACCGGTCGCCCTCTCTGATGAAGAGGTCAATGAGATCTTGCGCCAAGCCGAAGAGCGCAAGAACAAACCCACGCCCCGCGTCACCTTCTCCAAGGGAGAAGGGGTCCGGGTCACCGAAGGGCCGTTTGCGAACTTCAATGGGTCGATCGAAGAAGTCAACGCGCAACGCGGAAAACTCAAGGTGATGGTTTCGATCTTCGGCCGTCAAACCCCGGTGGAGTTGGAATTTTGGCAAGTCGAGCGCCTGTAATGGACCCGAGATGCAAGCCCCAAGACTCAAGGACGAACACGTTCCCTTGAGTCTTGAGTCCCACGAGTAATGGCCAAGAAAGTGAAGGCTCTCATTAAACTGTACTGTCCGGCGGGACAAGCCAATCCCGCCCCGCCGGTCGGACCGTCCCTAAGCCAGCATGGCGTGAACATCATGGAATTTTGCAAGAAGTTCAACGACCAGACCAAAGGCCGGGAGGGGTTGTTGCTGCCGGTGGTGATTACGGTGTTTGAGGATCGGAGCTTTACCTTTATCGTCAAGAGCCCGCCGGTGTCGGTCCTGTTGAAACAAGCCTGTGGCATTGCGAAGGCCTCCGGGAATACCCCACGCGACAAAGCCGGCCAGGTAACACGCACTCAAGTGGAAGAGATCGCGAAGACCAAACTCGCGGATAGCAATACCAGTGAACTCCCAGCCGTCATCAACATGGTCAAGGGCACGGCACGCAGTATGGGCATCGATGTCGCATGAGGCCGCCCTTTACGGAACATCGTGACGTAAAGGGCGTGGCCGAATGTGCCCAGCACTAATTTTGCGATCACGGCCGACACGACACTATGAAGAGACCGGTGAGTACGACTCCACTTCCGATGACACGTCGTACGTTCTGTGTAAAATTAGTGCTGGGGCAATTCAGACAGACAACTTACATCGTCCGTTTTGGACTCCGTAAGTTGCGCGCTCATTGAAGATGGGGAGCAAACGCTACGACCAGGCCTTGGCCACGGTAGAGCGCAACAAGGCCTATGCGCTGCCCGAAGCGGTCGCCCTGTTGCAGGGGATGCCGAAGGCCAAATTTGATGAAACGGTGGAGCTGTCGATTTCGCTCGGCATTGACCCGGAGCAAACCGATCAGGCTATCCGGGGCACCGTCATTCTCCCGCACGGGACAGGAACGACGAAGCGAGTCCTGGTGTTCTGCAAGGGTGAGCAGGAGCTGCTCGCCAAGCGAGCCGGGGCGGAGTATGTGGGGTCGACCGATCTGATTGAGAAGATCCAAGGCGGGTGGCTTGAATTCGATGTCGTGGTGGCCACGCCGGAGATGATGCGCGAGGTGTCTCGTCTTGGCAAGGTGTTTGGGCCTCGAGGGCTCATGCCCAATCCCAAGGCGGGGACGGTCACCGAGGATGTGGCCAAAGCGATCGAGGAAGTCAAACGGGGCAAAGTGGAATTCAAAATGGATAAGCTCGCCAATCTCCATGTCGTGATTGGCAAACGATCCTTTGAGGCGAGCCAATTGGTAGACAATGCCTCCGCGCTGCTTCAGGCGGTTGTCCGTGCCAAGCCGTCATCGCTCAAAGGCTCCTTCATGCATCGGGTCAGCCTGTCGAGCACCATGAGCCCAGGGGTGTTTGTGGATATGCAGCCCTTCCTCGACGCGGAAACGACTGAGTCCTGAAATGGCCAACGCCGGGCGGTTAATCAAGGAGTTGATGGTCGAAGAACTGAGCGACGCGTTGCGTCAGAGCCCCAACGTGTTTGTCACTTCGGTGGGGCGTCTGCCGGCTGGTGAGACGGACACGCTGCGGAAACAGTTGCGATCGGTCCACGCACGCCTGCGCCTGGTGAAGCGCTCCCTCGTGTTGCGAAGCCTCAGCGGGGAAGACCACCCAGAGGTCAGCGGGTTATTGGGAGGCTCGGTGGCGTTGGTCTTCCCCCACGAGGATGTCCTCCCAACCGCCAAGGTGATTGTGGAGTTCGCCAGGTCCCACGAGGACGAGTTGGTGATCCGGGGCGGGTGGGTTGAGGGCCAGTTACTCGATCCGCATCACGTGAAGGAATTGGCCACTCTTCCGTCAACACCCCAGCTCATCGCCCAACTCATCGGCCTGATTGACTATCCCATGACGGATCTGATCTGGACCATGGAACGCGTGTTGGGGGAGATCGCGTGGGTGCTCGAAGAGGCCAGCAAATCCGTTGAGCCCGTTGAACCCGCGGCAGAAACTCCTGAATCGACGCCGGCAAGCCGCTCAGAGCCGGCCACGCCAGCCGCCGAGACACCGCCAGCGAACGTCGGGGAAGCCAACGAGGAAGCAACACCGGAAGAGGGAGGGACCACCAATGCCTGAGCAGTTGACGAAACGTGTCGAAGAGGCGGTGAAGCTGACGGAGGAGATGACGGCCATTGAGTTGGCAAACTATGCCAAGGCGCTGCGCGAGAAATTTGGCGTCACGGCGACCCCGGTGGCGGCAGGGGCCGTCGCCGGTGGGGCCGCCGCGCCAGGGCAGGAGGCGGCCGCTGAGGAGAAGACGAGCTTCGAACTCATCTTGGCCAGTGCGGGTACGAACAAGATTCAGGTGATCAAAGAAATTCGAGCCATCACGAATCTGGGGTTGAAGGAGGCGAAGGAGTTAGTGGAGAGCGCTCCCAAATCGGTGAAGGCCGGCGTCAAGAAGGAAGAGGCGGAGGAGATCAAGAAGAAGCTCGAAACCGCTGGCGCGAAAGTGGAGTTGAAGTGACGCGGCGAGCAGACAGCAGGTAGCGATGCGGGAGGAAGCAGGCGCATGAGTCAGCGGGATCGACACGTGAACTTTGCGAAACTCGCAGGCACGATTGACCCTCCTCACCTCGTGGAGGTCCAGACCCACTCCTATGCCAAGTTTCTGCAGCTTGAGATCCCGAGAAGCCGTCGAGAGAACCTCGGCCTCCAGGCCGCCTTTCTGGAAACGTTTCCCATCGAGAGTCCCGATGGCACGCATCGCCTGGAGTTCCTCCACTACACCATCGGCAAATCGAAGTACACCATTGCGGAATGCCTGCGCAATGGGCTCTCCTATGCCGCCCCCTTGAAGGTCAAGCTCCGGTTGGTGTCTCCCAAAGCCGCGAAAGAACAAGACACGTATTTTGGGGAAATTCCCCTCATGACGCCGTCGGGGACCTTCATCATTAACGGGGATGAGCGTGTGGTCGTCAGCCAGTTGCACCGCTCACCCGGCGTGACGTTTGAGGTCGAGGTGCATGCGACGGGGAAGCGGCTCTTCTCGGCACGGATTATTCCCTATCATGGGGCGTGGGTCGAGTTGGAGTTTGACATGGCGGACGTCCTCCATGTCTCGATCGACCGTCGCCGTAAGATGGTCTCAACGATTCTCCTGCGTGCGCTGGGGCTCGGCACGGACGAGGAGATCCTGGCGGCCTTCTCCAAGACCGAAACCGTCGGTTTTCACGATGCCAGTCAACTGCGAGCCCTCGTGGGAAGCTTCTTGGGTGAGCGGGTGCTGGATCCGAGTTCTGGCAAGACCCTGTTGCGCGCCGGCAGTCGCGTGAGCGAGGAATGGATCGACACGATCTGGGCCAGCGGCAAGCGCCAACTGACCCTCCTGCTTGATCCCCCCGCCGAACTCCTCAAAACGCTGGACAAAGATCACACCACGACGCGAGACGAAGCGCTCCTGGATATCTTTCGACGCCTGCGACCAGGGGATCTGGTCAATCTCCCCTCGTCGGAGACGCTGATTCGCCGGTTGTTTTTCGATGCCCGGCGCTATGATTTGGGCCGCGTGGGGCGATTCGTCCTAAACCGCAAGCTCGGGATGGATCGGCCGCTGGACGAACGGATGCTCAAGAATGAGACGGTGATCGCCGTCATTCGCTATCTGTTGGCCCTGCGACGGGGCGAGGGCGAAGTGGACGATATCGACCATCTGGGCAACCGACGTGTTCGCTCCGTCGGCGAGCTGGTGTATCACCAGTTTCGCGTGGGGCTGGAGCGGTTGGAGCGAACGGTCCGCGAGCGGATGGCCATCTATGACCTGGATAAGGTCATGCCGCATTCGCTGGTGAATTTCAAGCTGGTCGCCTCGGTGGTGCGGGATTTCTTTGCCCGGTCGCAGCTGTGTCAATTCATGGATCAGACCAACCCCTTGGCCGAACTGACCCATAAGCGACGCCTCTCCGCATTGGGGCCTGGCGGCTTGTCCCGAGAGCGCGCCGGCTTTGAGGTCCGGGATGTCCACCACTCGCACTACGGTCGCATCTGCCCCATCGAGACTCCTGAAGGCCCCAACATCGGGCTCATTTCGAGCTTGACCGTCTATGCCCGCGTCAACGAACACGGCTTTATCGAAACGCTCTATCGGAAAGTCAAGGAGGGCGTGGTCACGCCGGAGGCGGATTATCTCACCGCCGATGCGGAAGACCGCTACGCCATCGCCCAAGCGGACAGCCCGCTGACCAAATCAGGGCGCTTCGCGCAGGAGCTGGTCAGTTGCCGCTACCGAGGCAACATCGTGCACCTGCCACCCGAACAGGTGCACTACATGGATGTGTCGCCGAATCAGATCGTGAGTGTCGCCGCCGCGCTGATCCCATTTCTCGAACACGATGATGCCAACCGGGCGCTCATGGGATCCAATATGCAGCGGCAGGCGGTCCCCCTCATGGAGACCGAGCCGCCGTTGGTGGGCACTGGCGTGGAAGGCCGGGTGGCCCGTGATTCCGGGGCGTGCGTCCTCGCCCACGAAGACGGGAGCGTCAGCTACGTGGACGGCCAACGGATTGTCTGCGGACGCCACACCTACGAACTCAAAAAATTCCAGCGATCCAACGCCGATACCTGTCTGAACCAACGACCGCTCGTCCGCCACGGCCAAAAGGTCAAGCGGGGCGAGGTGATCGCCGACGGGGCCGCCACCTCGCATGGCGAGTTGGCCCTCGGCCGAAACGTCTTGGTGGCGTTTTTGCCGTGGCGAGGCTACAACTTCGAGGACGCGATTCTGATCAGTGAGCGGCTGATCCGGGACGGCACCTTTACCTCCATCCACGTCGAAGAGTTTGAAGTGGAAGCCCGTGAGACGCGTCTGGGCAATGAAGAGATCACCCGGGATATCCCGAACGTTGGTGAAGAGGCGCTGAAGGATTTGGACGAACAGGGGATCGTGCGCACCGGCGCGGAGGTCGGTCCCCGAGCCCTGTTGGTCGGGAAGGTGACCCCCAAGAGCGAAACCGAGCTGACCCCGGAGGAAAAACTCTTGAAGGCGATCTTTGGCGAAAAGGCCGAGGATGTTCGGGACACCAGTCTGCGCGTGCCAGCCGGCGTGGAAGGCATCATCATCGATGTGAAAATTCTGACCCGCAAGGGAGCCCGTCCGAAAACCAAGGACGAACAAGAGGAAGAGCATCGACAGATCGAGGCGATCCACAAAGAGGCCTCCGGGCAGGTTGAGAAGCTGCGTGACGAGCTGACCGACAAGCTGCTGAAGCTCCTGGCTGACCGTACCCTCGCCCAACCGCTGAAGGATCTGGAGACCGAGCACACGCTCTTCGACGCCGGCCGCTCGATCAAAACTTCGGAGAAGAAGAAACTCCTCCGGTGCGATCTGGGCGACCTGCGCATCGAAGGCGATCCCAAGGCGGAAGCCGAGATCCGCCGGGTCATCGATTTCTTTGAAGACCAGATTCGGGAGATTCGCTACACCGAGGATATCGAGGTGGATAAGATCAAGCGGGGCGACGAACTGCCGCCCGGGGTGCTGAAGCGGGTCGTCGTCCAGGTGGCCTCCAAGCGAAAGATTTCTGTCGGGGACAAAATGGCGGGACGCCACGGGAACAAAGGGGTGATTGCCAAGATTGTCCCGGACGAAGACATGCCGTTTTTGCCTGATGGCACCCCCGTGGAGGTCGTGTTGAATCCGCTCGGGGTACCGTCGCGGATGAATGTCGGACAGATCCTCGAGCTCCATCTGGGCTGGGCGGCCAAAGTCCTCGGCTACCAAGCCCTCAGCGGCGTGTTTAACGGGGCGACCGAGGAAGAGATTCGCGAGCAACTCAAGAAAGCGGGCTTGCCGTCTGAGGGGAAGATCGCCCTTCGTGATGGGAGGGGCGGTGAGTCGTTTGACCAAGAGGTCGCGGTGGGCTATCTCTACATGATTAAACTCGTGCACCTCGTCGACGACAAGATCCACGCCCGCTCCATCGGTCCCTATTCGCTGGTCACCCAACAGCCGCTCGGCGGCAAGGCCCAATTCGGGGGGCAGCGATTCGGGGAGATGGAGGTGTGGGCCCTGGAGGCCTATGGTGCCGCCTATACCCTCCAGGAATTGTTGACGGTCAAGAGCGATGATGTGGTGGGGCGGACGCGCGTGTATGAAGCGATCGTCAAAGGGGAACACGCGCTGCAGCCCTCGATTCCGGAGTCGTTTAATGTGCTGGTGAAGGAGCTGCAGGGGTTGGTGCTTGACGTGAGGCTGGAGCGGAAGGAACAAGTGGTTTCTGGCGCGGAGCTGTTTGAGCAGCTGGTCCAGCGAGAGCTGGCCCACGCCTCGGAACTGGGCGAGCAAGCCGCCAAGCCGGCTGCGGCGGCATCACCCAAGCTCTCAACGAAGGATCAGCGATGAAGCCGTTCCCGACTGAAGAAGTCAACACGTTCGACGCCATTACCATTCAGATCGCCTCGCCCCAGGTCATCCGGGGCTGGTCACGCGGGGAAGTAAAGAAGCCTGAAACGATCAACTACCGGACCCTCAAACCGGAAAAGGACGGCCTGTTTTGCGAGCGCATTTTCGGGCCCACGACGGACTACGAATGCCACTGCGGTCGCTACAAGAAGATCAAACATAAAGGGATCACCTGTGATCGGTGCGGTGTGGAAGTCACGCATTCCAAAGTCCGTCGGGAACGGATGGGCCACATCGAACTCGCCGCGCCCGTCTCGCACATCTGGTTTTTCAAAAGCGTCCCCTCCCGGATGGGGGCCTTGCTGAATTGTTCGATGCGGGACCTGGAGCGGGTTCTCTACTACGAGGCCTACATCGTCACGGAGGCAGGGAGCACCCCGCTGAAGGCCAAAGAGATCCTCTCCGAGGAGCGGTATCAAGAGGCCCTGAAGACCTACGGGAAAAACTTCACGGCCAAGATGGGGGCCGAGGCGATTGCGGATTTGCTGATTGCCTTGGACCTCTCCCAGATGGCGAAGCAGTTCCATAAGGAACTCCTCACGCAGAAGGTCGAGCAGACGCAGAAGCGCATTGTCAGAAACCTGCGGGCGGTGGAGGCGTTCCGGAAGAGCCACAACCACCCCGAATGGATGATCCTGAAAGCGATTCCCGTCATTCCGCCTGATCTGCGACCCTTGGTCCCGCTGGATGGGGGACGCTTTGCCACCTCAGACTTGAACGATCTGTACCGCCGGGTGATCAATCGCAACAACCGGCTGAAGAAGCTGATGGAGATCAAAGCGCCGGAGATTATCATCCGCAATGAAAAACGGATGCTGCAGGAGGCGGTGGACGCGCTCTTCGACAACGGGCGCCATGGCCGACCGGTCCTCGGCCCGATGAACCGACCCCTGAAGTCGTTGGCCGACATGCTGAAAGGCAAACAGGGCCGATTCCGCCAGAACCTCCTCGGCAAACGGGTGGATTATTCGGGACGGTCGGTCATCGTCATCGGGCCGGAGCTGAAGCTCCATCAGTGCGGCTTGCCCAAGAAGATGGCCTTGGAGCTGTTTGAGCCCTTCATCATCCGACGCTTCCGCGACCAGGGGTTTGCCCAGACGATCAAGACCGCCAAGCGCATCGTGGAAAAAGAACGGCCGGAGGTGTGGGATATCTTGGACGAGGTCATCAAAGACCACCCAGTGCTCTTGAATCGGGCGCCGACCCTCCACCGCTTAGGGATTCAGGCCTTCCAGCCGGTGCTGATCGAAGGCAAAGCCATCCGCGTGCACCCGCTGGTGTGCGCGGCGTTCAACGCCGACTTTGACGGCGACCAGATGGCGGTGCACGTGCCGCTGTCCATCGAGGCGCAATTGGAAAGCCGCCTCTTGATGTTGGCCTCGAACAATCTCTTCTCCCCCGCGAATGGCAAGCCCATCGTGACCCCCACCCAGGACATCATTCTGGGTTGTTACTACCTCACCAAGGCCAAAGAAGGGGCGAAGGGGCAGGGTCTGGTGTGCAGTCGCCTCGACGAGGCGGTGTTGGCGTACCAGGATGGAGAGGCGGAGCCACATGCCAAGATCACGCTGCGGTGGAATCAGGAGCTCATCGAGACGACGGTCGGACGGGTGTTGTTTAATCTCGTGCTCCCGCCGGAGGTCCAGTTCGTCAACGAGCTGATCGACAAGGGCCGACTGAGCAATTTAATCACCAAGGTCTATCGCCTGTGTGGGCATGCGCGGACGACTGAACTGCTCGATGATCTCAAGATGTTGGGCTTTGAGTGGGGGACCCTGGCTGGGATCTCGATCGCCGTCACCGACCTGGCCGTGCCGGCAGAGAAAGTCAAGATTTTGACGAAGGCCCACCGGGAAGTGGACCAAGTCGAGAGCCAGTATCGCCGTGGATTGATCACCGAGGGGGAACGCTACAACAAGATCATCGATATCTGGATGCGGATCACCGAGGAGATCTCTGACCAGGTCCTGGAGAACCTGCCCCCGTTTAACCCGATTTTCATGATGGCCGATTCAGGGGCCCGGGGATCGGAGCAACAGATCAGACAGCTCGCGGGGATGCGCGGACTCATGGCGAAGCCCTCGGGAGAGATTATCGAAAGCCCCATCACCGCGAATTTCCGCGAAGGGCTCACCGTGCATGAGTATTTTATCTCCACGCACGGCGCGCGCAAGGGATTGGCCGACACCGCGCTCAAGACGGCGGATTCCGGCTACCTCACGCGTCGTCTGGTGGATGTCGCGCAGGAAGTGATCGTCACCGAACCGGACTGCAAGACGCTCAACGGAATCCTCATGACTCCGATCCGTGAAGGGGACGAGGAGGTCGTCAGTCTGAAGGAACGGATTATCGGTCGCGTGGCCCTCGATAACATCGTGGATGTCGTCAGCGATGAGGCGATCGTCCAGACGAACGCCGAGATTGCTGATGAGGCGGCTGAGCGCATCGAACAGGCGGGCATTGAGCGGATTCGCATTCGCAGTGTCCTGACGTGCGAGTCGCGCCGAGGGGTGTGCGCCAAGTGTTACGGGAGGAACCTCGCGACCGGGCAGCTGGTGGAGTTGGGCGAGGCCGTCGGGATTATCGCCGCACAGTCGATCGGTGAGCCCGGGACCCAGCTGACCATGAGGACCTTCCACATCGGAGGGACGGCCCACCGGGTCATCGAGCAATCCAATATCAAGTCCAAGCATAAAGGGGTGATGAAATTCCACAATCTGAAGACGGTGAAGACCGGTCCGAATGAACTGTTGGTGTTGAACCGCAACGGTGAGCTGTCTATCGTCGATGAGGAGGAACGGGAGCTCGAGCGGCATCGGATTCCGCAAGGTGCCATTATTACCAAAGAGGACGGGAACCCCATCACCAAGGATGACTCGTTCGTCCGCTGGGATCCGTATACGACCCCAATCCTCACGGAATTCTCAGGAGTCGTGCGGTTTGAGGACGTCAAGTCAGGCTTGACGATGCGGGAAGAACTGGATGAAGCGACCGGCTTGAAGAACCGCATCATTGTGGAGCACAAAGGGGATTACCATCCGCAGGTCGTCATCGAAACCGACCGGGGGGAGCTCTTGGCCGTCTATGGCTTGCCGGCGGGGGCGCATGTACAGGTGAAAGAAGGGCAGGTAGTGAAGACCGGGGATATGCTGGCCAAGACCGCGCGGAAGATCACCCAGACCAAGGACATCACGGGAGGGTTGCCGCGGGTGGCCGAGTTGTTTGAGGCGCGACGGCCGAAGGATCCGGCCATCATCGGGGAGATCGATGGGGTGGTGGATTTTGGCACCGCGAAGAAAGGCCAGCGGCGGATTATCATCAAGAGCGCCTCGGGGATGACGAAGGAGTACCTGATCCCCCATGGGAAGCACCTGAACGTCTACAAAGGCGACTACGTGCAGAGCGGACAGTCGCTGACCGATGGCCCCATTGTGCCGCAGGATATCCTGCGCGTCTGTGGCGAGCGGATGCTGCAAGAGTACCTCTTGAACGAAATTCAGGAGGTGTACCGCTCGCAAGGGGTGAAGATCAATGACAAACACATCGAGGTGATCGTGCGCCAGATGCTCCGTAAGATTCGCATTGACGATCCTGGCGAGACGGACTTTTTGGTCGGGATGCAGGTCGACAAGTGGCGGTTCATCCAGGAAAACGAGCGGGTGAAGAAACAGGGCAAGAAAGCGGCCTCAGCTACCCCGATCCTGTTGGGGGTCACCAAGGCGAGCCTCTCAACGGACAGCTTCATTGCGGCAGCCAGCTTTCAGGAGACGACCCGTGTGCTCACCGAAGCCGCCGCGAGCGGCCGACGGGATGCCCTCACTGGGTTGAAAGAGAATGTCATCATGGGCCACCTCATCCCGGCGGGGACCGG
>Ga0114945_10002105_pt1 | contig 11855 bp, 14 predicted proteins | sample OV2TP3_FD_87194 | JGI IMG/M metagenome (GOLD analysis project Ga0114945, IMG submission 87194) | Hot spring microbial communities from Beatty, Nevada to study Microbial Dark Matter (Phase II) - OV2 TP3 | ecosystem: Environmental > Aquatic > Thermal springs > Hot (42-90C) | place: USA: Beatty... | reverse complement strand
GTGCAAGGTGCAAGGTGCAAAGTACAGGGTCTCTGTGCGAAGATTATCACGTTGAACTGGAGACTTTGTACCTTGCACCTTGCACTGTTTTTGGGAGGTTTACCCGTGCGCCAGATGTATGCCGGTCTCGGCATCGAAGAGATGGAAGCGATTCATATCGAAGTAGACAGCCATCTCCTGCATGGGGCGTGCGGGCGTGTCCGGGTTGAGCCGTGCCACGAAGGTGTAATCGCCCGCGTTCAACTCCACCATCACTTCGGCTCCCAGCGGCTCCACGACCGTGACTTTGGACCCCACGCGTTCCTGTAGGCCGTTTCCCGTAGCGGCACGATCGGAGATGTTCTCGGGCCGGATGCCGAAGACAACCTTCCGATTCACCCGATCACCGTACCGGGCTTGCTGGCTTTTGGGAAGCTTGAGCTGAAATTTATCGAAATCGACCCATAGATCAGAGTTCTGGGAGGTGAGTTTGCCTTCAAAGAGATTCATCGCCGGGCTCCCGATAAAGCCCGCGACAAACAGATTCACCGGATGATCATACACTTCCATGGGGGCGCCGACCTGTTGGATATCCCCGTTATTCATGATGACGATGCGGTCCCCCATCGTCATCGCCTCCACCTGGTCATGGGTGACGTAGATCATCGTGGATTCAAGCTGGTAGTGGAGCTTGATGAGCTCGCTGCGCATCTGCACGCGCAGCTTGGCGTCCAGGTTGCTGAGGGGCTCGTCGAAGAGAAAGACCTCGGGCTGGCGCACAATGGCGCGCCCCACCGCCACGCGCTGGCGTTGTCCGCCCGAGAGTTGCCTGGGCTTGCGGTCGAGCAGGTCTTCGATCCCGAGAATGTGCGCGGCTTCACGCACGCGCCGCTCGATCTCGGGCTTCGGGGTCCGCCGCAACTTCAATCCGAACGCCATATTTTTATACACGTTCATGTGGGGGTAGAGGGCATAGTTCTGGAACACCATGGCGATGTTCCGATCTTTGGGCGGCACATCGTTGACCACACGTTCACCGATGAGAATGGTCCCGTCGGTGGCCTCCTCAAGCCCAGCGATCATGCGGAGGGTGGTGGTTTTCCCGCACCCCGATGGCCCGACGAAGACCACAAACTCTTTATCGGGGATCTCGAGATTGACCCGATTGACCGCGACCACCTTATCGAAGTGTTTCGAAAGATCCTGGAGTGTGACTCTTGCCATTCAGCCTTCTCCCTTCCCTAGATGCCGCCCACGAGAGGACGACTTTCATCGAGCGATTGAACCGTGGTGACGGCGCTGTTTCGTCGCAACTCAGTCGCATTGCATGCGAGACGATCTCAGGTATGTTACGTTCATCGAGGCTCCGGCTCTATGGTGGCCCCAGCCGTCAGGCCCGAGATATAATAGTCCATAAACGATGAGTATACCGTCACACTTGGCAAACCGCCAACGATCCCTCCAAGTGGCAGCGCACCCCCATCGCAGATGTGGCCACGGATCATCTCGACGAAGATCTCTATCCTCGCAAAAAGCAGTCCTTTCGGGGGTTTTCGGGCGCTGATTATATCGGGCATCCTGAGGCCTGTCAAATGAAATTTCAACAAAAACCGCAGTCTGCAAGCATTTCCGCAAGTCCCCTTCCCCCCTGGAGGGGGAAGGTGGGGATGGGGGGGAAAGAGGGACCGCTAGACGTGTATCGAGAGATGAGCGTCTAGCTGGGAGAGTGGGATGGATGAGCGGTCTGTGGCGGGTGTGGTGCGAGGCGAATAGAGACGATCAGGTCTCCGGGCGGCCCACCCCACCTCCCGGGGGTTCCCTCGCCCCGGACGCGCAGCCGACTCCCCTCCCCCACTCCCGCAGGCACGTGGAGGCTCAGGGTCCGTTCCATCGCAAGCGAGCCTTCTCCGCCACAGCGCAGACAGGGGTCGGTCATGACGTTCCCTGTCCCCTGGCACATCACGCACAGCTGAAAGGAGCGCAACAGCCCGCCCTGGCGGAGCAGCTCTCCCCTCCCCCGGCACTGGGGACATGGGCCTGGGGGCCGTCCTTCCGCAGTGCCGCTCCCCTGGCAGCGGGGACACCAACGCCAATTGGGGAAGCGGACCTGCGCGTCGCGTCCCTGCCTCCCCTCTTCCGGTGTGAGGACCAGTGTGTAGCGCACGTCCACGCCCCTTTGAGGCTTGTGCGCCTCAAGGGATGCCCGCGCCTTGATGAGATGGTTCACAATGGCAGTGATCCATGCGCGGCTATCGGAGGTGGGAGGTGCCACCCAGGGGGGCGGGCCCCACGTGCCCCAGCGATCATAGTGGCGGCGCTGGGTCGGGTCACGCAGGGTGGCGTAGGCTTGATTCAGACTTCTCAGGCGTGCTTCGGCATCGGGATCGTGCGGGTGGAGATCTGGATGAAACTGGGCCGCGCGTTGGTGATAGGACCGCTTGATCTCATCCGGGGAAGCATCCCGTTCAACCCCCAGAATTTGGTAGTAATCAGGCTCCCCCATGGCCTGTGCTCTCTTCCGTTTTACCGACCACGACTTTGGAGGGCCGTAGCAGACGGTTGTGAAGCATATAGCCGCGCTGCAGCTCTTCTATCACGAGGCCGTCCTCGCTCGGGGGGACCGGCGTGCGCGCCACCGCCTCATGCTGCGTCGGGTCGAACGGCTGACCGTGGGCATGCAGCGCCCGCACGCCGACTTTCGCCAGAGCGGCTTGCAACTGTCTGAGGACCAGTTCTACCCCTTCGGCGATCTTCGCGGCGCTGGAAGAGGGGTCTAGCTGTGTCGCTTCCAGCGCGCGTTCAAGATTGTCGAGGCCCGGCAGCAGCTCGACCACCAGATCGGTGGTCGCATACTGTTTAACCTCCTCTGACTGGCGAGCCACACGCCTGCGATAGTTATCGAACTCTGCGCTCAGGCGCAAGAGTTGCTCGTGCAAGGCGTCGTGCTCCTTGGTCTTTTGCGCGAGCTGTGCCTCGATTTGCTCTAATCGCACGTCGGCGGGGAGTTCCTCCGGTGCGGGGGGGGCGGTGTCCGGGGTACCAGAAGCCTGAGACGATTGCCCCTCGGCGCCGCGGGCAGAAGCGTCTGGCCCTACGCCTTCGGGGGGATCGTCATCGCTTCGGATCGGTATTTTCATAAGGCTTTATCCCCTGGTCAACACACGGCTGAGCACATTGGCGGTGTATTCCACGATCGACATCATCCGCGGATATTCCATCCGTTTGGGGCCCAGGATCCCCACAACGCCTACGGGCTGTTCGCCCTCCTTATAGCTGTGGGTGATCAGGCTGCATTCGATCACTTCCTCGATGGCGCTCTCCGAACCGATCACCACCTGGATCCCCTCCACATCGAGGCATCGATCCAGGATGCTCAGCAGCTTCTCTTGCTCCTCGAAGGCCTGCAGGACGGCACGCATCCGTTCCCGGTGGGTCGCGAATTCCGGTTGGTCCAGAAAGTGGGAGGTCCCTCCAATTTTGAACTGCCCATGGCTCGTCAGGGGTGGGGCCTCGAGAAACACCTTCCGGCTCAGCTGCATGGCTCGCCGCACGAGCTGATCATATTGCGCCCACTCTTCCGCCATGAGTTGGGTGACGCGCGCGCGAATCTCCGCGAGCGTGAGGCCGGCGAACTCGCTCGACACATACCGGTTGATGGTGTTGAGCTCGTCTTGCGAGAGGTCTTCCTCCAGCTCGATCACGCGATTGCCCACGAAGCCTGACCGCGCGACAAAGATTCCCAGGATCTGACGCGGCCGCAGGCGGACGAATTCCATATGGGCGAACACCATCGTCGCCAGGCGGGGTAGCAACACGAAAGCCGCCTGGTGGGTCAATGAGGCGAGCAGCTGGGAGGTGCTGTCCAGGAGGTCTCCAACGTCCCGCGCGGATGAGGCCTCGTAGCTTGCATCGATCCTGGTCGATTGGGCCTTGGGGAGGATGGGGATCTGGAGCAGATTATCGACGTAGAAGCGATACCCCTTATCGGTAGGCACCCGCCCCGCCGACGTATGGGGTTGCGAGAGATACCCCAATTGCTCCAGGCGTCCCATCACGTGCCGAATCGTCGCCGGGCTCAAATCCATGCGATAGCGACGCGAGATCATCCCGGATGCCACGGGCACGACCGTTGTGATATACGCATGGATCACCGCTTTGAGAATGCGCTGCTCACGTATGGTCAGCGGAGGTTCCATGACCGCATCTATCCCTCACGCGCTTCCGTCGCATCTTGGCCGCCGGCGTCTGCGCTTCCCATTCTAACATGGGTTTCTGCGGGCTTCAACCGCCCTTCGGCTCCTGCATCTCTCGCAAAAAGCGGGCGGCTTCCTCCGGCGGGGTGGGATTGATATAGAATCCGGTCCCCCACTCGAAGCCGGCGACACCGGTCAGCCGCGGGGTGATCTCCATATGCCAGTGATAGCAATGCTCGCACTCCTCCCCCCAGGGGGCCGAGTGCAGCATCAGATTATAGGGGGGATCGTTCAGCAGGGAGAGCGTCCGCCGGAGGACGTCCTGCAGGATCGCTGCCAGATAGCTGTATCCTTCCCGGTGAGCTTTTTCGAACGAGGCATCGTGCGCCTTGGGCAGCAGGTAGACCTCAAAGGGAAAGCGAGAGGCGAAGGGGGTAAATGCGATGAACTCGGCATTTTCCAGGATCACACGGCTCCGCGCCCGCGATTCCTGCTGGATCATCGCGCAGTAGATGCACTGCTGGTGCGAGCGGTAATAGCGCTCACACCCGTCCAATTCCTCCTCGACAGCTTTTGGCACGATCGGCAGGGCGATCAGTTGCGAGTGCGGATGCTCCAGCGACGCCCCCGCGGCGGCCCCATGATTTTTAAAGACCAGGGCCGAGCTAAAGCGCCCGTCCTTCTTCAAATCGAGGATCCGGTCCCGAAACACCCAGAGGACATCTTCCACATGTCGCAGTGGCAGGGTCGCGAGGGTGGCCTGGTGATCGGGGGTCTCGATGATGACCTCGTGGGCGCCAATGCCGTCCATCATCTCAAACATGCCTGCCGAGCGCTCCCCCAGGGCCCCCTCGATGCGTAGCGCAGGATATTTGTTGGGGACCACTCGGACCCGCCACCCGGGTGTGTTGGGCTCCGATCCTGAGAGGCGATACGCCAGCACCTCGCCCGGTGTCTTATCCTCGTTCCCGGCGCAGAAAGGACAGAACCCCGCCCCCTTGGGGTCAGGCTGATGCTTGAAATCGGAGGGTCGCTGGCTGCGTTCGGTCGAGATGATCACCCAGCGTCCTACGACCGGGTCCTTGCGTAACTCGGGCATCCCTCTCTCCTCTCCTTATGCAAATATATCCCGACAATGACCGGTCAGGACTCCGGCAGATCTTGTGGATGATAATGATGGGGTTGATTGAAGTCAATAGCGCGTGGATAGAAAGAGCACATACAGAGTGGGGAGATGGAGCCTGTTACGTGCCGAAAATGGGTAGAAAAAGTAAGATCGCTATGCTAGCATAGAGCAACCATTTGGTTGTGCGTAAGATCTTATCTAAACATTGTCTCCCCGAAGGAAGCCAGAAGAGATGGGCATCGCCGGCTTAGCGATCTCCGAGTCCGTGAAGCGGGCGCTCGTCGCGGCTGTGCAAACCCGATCACTCCCGCATGCATATCTGTTTTTGGGCCCGGCCGGGGTCGGCAAGCGGGCGACCGCCTTCGCGCTTGCCAGGGCGTTGTACTGCACGGCACAAGCGGGCGATGCCTGTGATCAGTGTGGGACATGTCAGCGCATCGACCGTTCTCTCCATCCGGACATCCATCTTGTCGAGCCGCAGGGACAGGCGATCAAAATCGACCAGGTGCGTCAACTACAAGCCGACCTGGCCCTACAGACCTACGAGGGGGGCACGAAAGTTGCGATTCTGGATGATGCGGGGAAGCTGACCAGGGAGGCGGCGAACTCGCTCCTCAAAATCCTGGAGGAGCCTCCCGCGCGCACCCTGTTCATTCTGCTCTGCCAGACCCTCGCAGACCTGCCGGCAACGGTGCTCTCGCGGGCGCAGATCCTTCGTTTTGGAACCCTTCCCCATGCACAAGTCGTCGCCTTGCTGCGCGAGCAGGGCTCTTCCCAGGCTGCCGCGGAGCTGGCCGCCTGCTTGAGTGGCGGCAGGCCCGGTAAAGCCATGGGACTAGACGTGTCACAGGTCCAGCACATGCGGACAGAAGCGCTCCAATTCTTGCGGCAGGGGGAGAGCGGAGACCCGGCGGGGCGGCTCGCCACTGCCGAACAGTGGGCCAGGCGCAAGGGCGAGCTCAATCTGCTCTTCGAGATGTTGCTCTCGTTGCTGCGTGATGTGGCAGTCCTGCATGCGCAGGGACGACAGGACCATCTGATTCATGCCGATATCTCACACGACCTCCTCCCGGTGGCCACGTCCCTCCCCGGTGCAACGATCTCGGAGATCTTTGATATTCTCCACACAACGCAACAAGCGTTGATCCATAACGCTAATCCTCAGCTGGCGCTTGAGGTGATGCTCTTCCATATCGGAGACGCGTATGAGCGGGCTGGCCACTGACATCGTTCCTGCCCAGCCGGACGTCCAGGTGTACATCGTCGGGATCCGGTTACCGAGCAGGCTCGCGAGCAAATCGTCGGGTTATCGTATCGACGGCAGATGGCTGCGATACGGGGATCTATGTGTCGTCGAGCATGGGGAAGACTTCGCCATCGGTACGGTATGGCTCCCGCCACGGCTGCCATCGAGCGAGCGAAGTATCCCCCGACAACGGGTGATTCGCAAAGCCTCGCAGGATGACCTGGAACGTGAAGGGCAGCGCGAAGCGCTGGAACGCGAAGCGTTTGCCTACACTTGCGAGGCCATTCGTGCCCATCGTTTGCTGATGAAGCTGAGCAAAGTCGAGTACGCCTTCGATGGCCGCAGAGCGATTTTCTTTTTCACCGCAGAGGAGCGGATCGATTTTCGAGAGCTGGTCAGAGATTTAGCCCAGCGCTTTCGCATCCGTGTAGAAATGCGTCAGGTTGGGGTGCGCGACGAGGCAGGGCTCCTGGGAGGGGTCGGTATCTGCGGGCGGGAGCTGTGCTGTTCGACGTGGCTCAAAGATCTCGCGCCGGTGTCGATCAAAGCGGCGAAACAGCAGGGCTTGATGCTGAACCCATCCAAGCTGTCGGGCCTCTGTGGTCGCCTGCGCTGCTGTCTCAACTATGAGCTGCCTGGCTATGGCGCTGGGGGGGGCTGTGGTGGGGGACAATGTAAGCGCAATGGCGGAGGGTCTTGAGGCACGACAGTGCTCGGAGCCAACGGAGGAACCCCGACCGATGACGATCAGTTATGAGGATTTTGAAAAGCTCGATCTTCGCGCTGGGTGCGTGCTGGCGGCTGAGGCGGTGCCGAGGGCTGATAGGCTCCTCAAGTTGACGGTGGACCTGGGCTCGGAGCAGCGTACGGTGGTGGCCGGCATCGCCGAGAGTTATCCTCCGGAAGCCCTGATCGGCAAATGCGTAATCCTGGTCGCGAATCTGGCCCCCAGGACGTTGCGCGGGGTCGAATCGCAAGGCATGGTGCTGGCTGCTGAGGAGAATGGTCGCATCGTGTTGGCCGGCTTCGATGCGCCGGTGAGCCCTGGAGCGAAGGTCAAATGACGAAGCTGGTCGATTCACATGCCCATCTCGACGCGCCTGCTTTCGACCCGGATCGGGACGCCGTGGTCGAACGAGCCCGACAAGCGGGCCTCACAGCCATCCTGACGTTGGGGGTGGATGGGGAGAGCAGCCAGCGGGCGGTGGCGCTGGCGCGGCAGTATACGGCCGTCTATGCCGCCGTCGGCATCCACCCACATGAGGCGCAGCACGCGACGCCGGAGGTGTATCGAGCTTTACTCACGTTGGCCCGAGAGCCTGCGGCGCATCGAATCATCGCCTGGGGTGAGATCGGTCTGGACTATCACTACCATCACTCTCCCCCAGATGTGCAGCGGCGAGAGTTCCGGCGCCAGATTCGCATCGCCCGTGAGCTGGACCTTCCCATCAGTGTCCATAGTCGGGAGGCGCATGAAGATGTGCTGGGGATTTTACAGGAGGAGAATGCCGCGGAAGCGGGTGTGGTCATGCATTGCTTTTCCGGCGATGCCGACATCGCACGCCGGTGCCTCGATCTGGGGTGTTATCTTTCCTTCGCCGGCCCGGTGACGTTTACCAACGCACGTCAGCTCCCAAGCATCGTGCCATGGGTCCCGGCTGAACGGCTGCTCATCGAGACCGATGCCCCCTATCTCTCGCCCCACCCATGGCGCGGGCGTCAGCATCGCAATGAGCCGGCGCGGGTTGCCCTGGTGGCGGCGCGTGTGGCTGAACTGCGGGGAATGAGCCTGGAGGCCCTGGGGGAGACGGTCACACGGAATTTCGCCACTCTCTTCCGGATGGAACCTGCCTGCCAGGTGTGAGCCTGATCCTTCAAAAGCCGTAGTCCGGATGTTTGGGGTCGAAATCCGCGTCCGTGAGCCCAGGGTTCAACTGCAGGTTGCGATATCCATATCGCTCGATGAGCTGGTTCTCCCGATCGAAGATTTCGGCATAGATCGGTAGGCGATGCTCACGGTCCACATCGATGATAGCGCTCATGCCTGCATATCCAGTGCTGAGGTCAGCGGGGGAGTCCAGCCAGTAGCGATGGGCGGGACGGTCAAACACAAGGTGTTCCCCACGGTCCTCGACGCGTAGCTTTCCCTTGCCAAGGCCGTGGCGAGCGTTTTCCCGGATGAGATCCAATAGACGTCCGATGCCGATATCGGTAATCGGATGGCGCCTCCCTTTCATGGCCAGCGAACCCTGGGGATGGAGCGTCAGCGTGATGGGTCCCACGAAGATCGGGACTCGCACTAACAGCTTGTCGCCCCTGGCCCCAGCCGGGTATAACGCCTGGCGACCCTTATTCGGGCCTTCTATCCAATGCATGTACACGCGGAAGGGTTTTTTAAACTTGAGCGCGATGAGTTGGGGTGTCTCAAGGTCACCGTCAATGCGCTCTTGCATGAGAAAGGTGGCGGTGTACTGATCCACCCGTGCATAGGCCCGCTCCATCTCGTCGAGCACTCGCATGAAGTCGGCAGGACTCCCCACACTGGCAGCAAAATGACCCAGCAACATCGCCACCAGAGCCAGAGTAGAGCCTAACATCCGCTGTCAACACCCTCATGCCCGATACGCTCGACGTCCTTCGACCGCTTCTTTGTTCAATTTTTCGTTCAAGTGCAGACCTTCGAGGATGAACTCCACGGCAGAGGCCACGGCGGTCGCATTGTCAAAGCTTCCGAGCGCGATCACCCCGTCCATCAGATCGTTATATTCGCCGACGATGCGGCTGTATTCCTGCGCTGGCATCATATCAGAGACTTCGATCGCCGTGCCGCCTTTGAAGCGCTCGATAAATTTTCTAAAGCTATCCACCTTCAGCGAGCGGTTAAACACTTTGCGGACCGATTTTTTGATCAGGTCATCGACGATCTGTCGTTCTCGTCCTTCCTCGATGCTCTCGAGCTCGATTTTCCCGGTGGTCGAGGCGTAGAGATAGGGCAGGTCGCTCACGCGCGGAACCACCTCTTTCTCGCCCAGGAGAATGGCGCGCCGCAGTGCATTGCTGACGAGGGTTTCGTAGTTGCTGATGGACATGCGCACGCTGACCCCCGAGCGCTGGTTGATCTCGGGGCTCCGCCTCGCCGAGTCCGTCACCTCCGCCACGATCTCCATCATGAACTTCGGCACGGTCACCTTATAGGGGGAATTGTCGAATCGCTTTCGCTCGCTCTCCATGATCGTCATTTCCTGCTCGATCAGGGTGGGGTAGTGGGTCCGAATCTCTGCGCCGTAGCGGTCCTTGAGGGGCGTGATGATGCGACCGCGATTGGTATAATCTTCCGGGTTGGCGCTGGCGACGATGTAGACATCGAGGGGGAGTCGGATCTTGAAGCCGCGGATCTGGAGGTCGCGCTCCTCCATGATGTTGAACAGTCCCACCTGGATCTTCTCGGAGAGATCTGGCAACTCATTGATGGCGAAGATGCCGCGATTCGTGCGGGGGACCAGGCCATAATGGATCACCAGCTCGTCGGAAAGGTAGCGCCCCTCGGCGACCTTAATGGGATCGATTTCACCGATGAGGTCGGCCGTGGTGACATCGGGGGTGGCGAGCTTCTCGCCGTAGCGCTGCTCGCGAGAGAGCCATGTAATGGGTGTCTCAACCCCCCGTTCTAGGACCAGCTGGCGGCCGTGCATGCTGATGGGATGGAAAGGGTTATCGTTGACTTCGGATCCTTCGATCATCGGGACCGCTTCATCCAAAAAGTTGATCAGACTGCGGATGATGCGGGTCTTCGCCTGTCCGCGCTCCCCCAGAAAGATCACATCCTGCCCGGCGAGGATCGCATTCACGATCTGCGGGATCACCGTTTGATCATACCCGACAATTCCGGGGAAGAGGGGCTCTTTACGAGCGAGCTTGCCCATCAAATTCTTGCGCATTTCCTCTTTCACAGAGAGGACTTGATAACCCCCTTTTTCCAACATGCCCAGCGTGCTTGCCTTCTCCATGCGTGCACTCCTACCTCAGGGATTGAGTCTCGTGCTCCAAGCGGCCTCCGGCGTGCAGCTCCGCAGAGCTCCCTGGCGAGCCTTCCCTGCTCGTCCTGTGAGAGGCCCGCACGGTTCGGCCGCGTACGCGAGGAGGAGTAGTAATTACTACCACCGGGGCACTGTACGAGATCCCCCCTGGCGCGTCAAGTCTTTTCCGCAGCCTGGGGGGGTGTTGGATCGTGGGCGAACTCGGACTCGGGTGATGACGTCTCAAACTCCTCGGAGTCGCCCGGGATGACATATCGCCCCTTCAACCATCCCTCCAGGTCTGCGAGGCGGCATCGTTCCGAGCAGAACGGCCGGGAGGGATTGTCGGTCCAGATCGCGGCCCGGCCGCAGAGCGGGCAGCGCAGGGTGCGGTTGGATGCATGCATCAGGAAGCCTCCTGTGCACCGGTGCGAATCGTCTGGCGCGTGGTCTCATTGGCCTGAATCAGGTGATCCATCGCGGACTTGGCGTACTGCTGAATATTTTGCTTCACCTGGTGCAGGACCACGCGCCCGGCCAGGGTGTTGACACCGGGAATGGACGGGATCTGGCCCCTGGATGGCTCTTGTTGCAGCCGCTTGATCTCGGTATTCACTGCGGCGTCGTTGTACAACTCCGGCTCTGTAAAACAGTAGCGTAGTTTGACGTAGTCGCGCTCCTTGGTCTCTTCCTCGCTGATCTCGCGGACGATATTCTCCCTATCGATCGAAAGCGGGGATTTCTCCGCCTGCAGCAAGAGCACCTTCATCCCTTCAAAGTAGCGTACCATGTCCGCTTTGTTCGGCAACTCCTCTTGGGGAATCCTCGAGCTGATCTCAAACTCGATCCCTTCCCCTGTCATCTTCGCGGGGCCGATTTCGTAGGTGATGCCCTCAACGTTAAAGCGATCACCCTTTTTGGGCTCGTATGTTGTCCGATACTCAAGGGTCAATTCTGTCAACCCCAGGGACGCATATTGCAAAAAGAATTGCTGCTTGAAATTTGTCATAGTTTTCTGTTGCTCCTCACACATGTCCTCGTTGCTATGCGAGGACTTCAGGATTCACCAGATTCGGCGGCCTGCGCCCCTGGAGCGCTTCCACCAGACTCGTCGCAGCCATGACGGCCATCTTGGTCCGTGTTTCAACCGAGGCACTCGCGATATGCGGGGCGAGCGTGACATTCTCCAGCTCCGCCAAGCCGGGCGCCAGGTGGGGTTCGTCCTCATACACATCCAGGCCCGCGCCCGCAATCCAGTGTTCGCGTAGGGCCTGGACAAGGGCTGCCTCATCCAG
>Ga0114945_10002104_pt1 | contig 11856 bp, 9 predicted proteins | sample OV2TP3_FD_87194 | JGI IMG/M metagenome (GOLD analysis project Ga0114945, IMG submission 87194) | Hot spring microbial communities from Beatty, Nevada to study Microbial Dark Matter (Phase II) - OV2 TP3 | ecosystem: Environmental > Aquatic > Thermal springs > Hot (42-90C) | place: USA: Beatty... | reverse complement strand
CCCGAAGGCCTTCTTCACACACGCGGCATGGCTGGATCAGGCTTTCGCCCATTGTCCAAAATTCCCCACTGCTGCCTCCCGTAGGAGTCTGGGCCGTGTCTCAGTCCCAGTGTGGCTGGTCGTCCTCTCAGACCAGCTACCGATTGTCGCCTTGGTGGGCCGTTACCCCACCAACTAGCTAATCGGGCATCGGCCGCTCCACTCGCGCGAGGCCTTGCGGTCCCCCGCTTTCCTCTCCCGAGCTCATGCGGTATTAGCCAATCTTTCGACTGGTTATCCCCCACAAGTGGACACGTTCCGATGCATTACTCACCCGTCCGCCACTCGCCACGGAGTTGCCCCCGCAGCGTCGTTCGACTTGCATGTGTAAGGCATGCCGCCAGCGTTCAATCTGAGCCAGGATCAAACTCTTCAGTTCAATCCGAAACTACTTCTCACTCAAAGTAAACGGAGTTACTTCGTTACTTCTCGTGAGCACTAGATGCATCCGTTACCGCGCGCCGGAAAACCGGCTCGCGGCACCTTTCGCACCGAGCGCCCACACCTATCGGCTGCAAATTTTTAAAGAGCGTTGGTTGCGGGGAGAGGATTTGAACCTCTGACCTTCGGGTTATGAGCCCGACGAGCTGCCAGACTGCTCCACCCCGCGCCCGAAGAGACGACGATTATAGCTGCCCGCGCAAATGAGTGTCAAACATTCGACGCCCCGCGCGCTTGGGCGGCTCAATCCGCAGTCGTGCCGCTCGCGCGGATGACCTTCGACCACTTCGCCTGCTCAGCGCGGATCCACGAGGCAAATTCGCTCGGGGAACTTGCCACCACATCGAATCCCTGCCTGCCGAGCGAGTCCTGTGCGTCCTGGGAGCGCATTGCGCGTACGGTCTCCGCGTGGAGGCGGTTCACCACGGCCGGGGACGTCCCCGCCGGCGCGAGCAGCCCGATCCACGCCAGGGACTCGAGCTGAGGAAAGCCGAGTTCGGCGACGCTGGGCACGTCCTCTGCGAGCGGACTGCGTTTGAGCCCGGTGACCGCAAGGGCCTTCATTTTTCCTGCCTGGACGTGCGGCAGGACCGCCGGGATGATCGCAAACATGGCGTGAATGCTGCCCGCGAGCATGTCCGTGACGGCAGGAGGAAAGCCGCGATAGGGGATGTGCACCATGAACAGTCCGGCGTTACTCTTGAGCAGTTCCATCGTCAAATGAGACGCGCTCCCGCCGCCGACGGACGCGTACGACAGGCGGCCTGGGCTGCGGCGCACGAGTTGCATGAACGCCTGGAAGCTGTCGACCTGCAGCGAAGGAACGACGACCAGCAACTGCGGCGAAGAGGCGAGCAGCGAGATCGGCAGCAGATCCCTGTCCGGGTCGTACGGCATTTCCTTGTACAGGAACTTGTTCACCGCGACCGGCCCATTGACCGCGACCAGCAGCGAGTGCCCGTCCGGGGCCGCCTTCGCCACCGCATCCGCGCCGATGTTGCCGCCCGCCCCGGGGCGATTCTCGACCACGAATGGCTGGCCGAGTGCCGCCTGCAGCTTGTTGGAAAGCGTTCGCCCTACGATGTCCGGCGTTGAGCCGGCCGGATAGGGAATCACCACCCGGACTGCCTTCGATGGATATGGCTGCGCGGTGGCGCTTACCGCACCCAGCGCAAGCGCCATCGCGATCCTTGCGATTCGAAGCATCTGTCTTCTCCTTGGTTCTCGACTATAAGCCGCGGCGATCGAGAATTGCCTGCGAGATCGTACCCACATCCACGAACTCCAGTTCCCCCCCGAGCGGCACCCCGCGCGCGATCCGGCTCACCTTGACGTCGGAGGAACGCAGCATTTCCGCGACATAGTGCGCGGTCGCTTCGCCCTCGTTCGTGAAGTTCGTCGCCAGGATGACCTCGCGCACCGTTCCATCGACGGCACGTGCCAGCAGCCGGTCGAGGCCGATCTCGTGCGGACCGACGCCGTCCAGTGGAGAAAGCCGCCCCATCAGCACGAAATACAGACCCGAGTAGCTCAGTGTCTGCTCGACGGTCGCCAGGTCCGCCGGGGTCTCGACCACGCACAGTTGCGTCGGGTCACGCCGCGCGGAGCGGCACAGGGTGCAGACATCCTGCTCCGTGAAATTGTTGCACCGGGTGCAATGCCTGACGGCGCGCAAGGCGCCAAGCAGCGCCTGCGCAAGCTGCTCCGCACCCTCGCGATCATGCTGCAGGATGTGATAAGCCATGCGCTGGGCAGAGCGCGGTCCGACACCGGGCAGGACGCGAAGCGCTTCGATCAGCCGATCCAGGCCGAGCGCGGTTGGAACGACTGCCTTGGTCACGATCCTAGAAGGGCAGCTTGAACCCGGCCGGAAGGCCCAGTCCTGCGGCAAAGCTGCTCATTTTTTCCGCCACCGCCTGTTCCACTCGTCTCGCCGCGTCGTTGAACGCCGCCGCCACCAGGTCCTCGAGCATTTCGCGATCATCACCGAGGAGCGAAGGGTCGATCAGGACCCGCTTCACGTCGTGCTTGCAGGTCATCACCACCTTGACCATGCCGGCGCCGGACTGCCCCTCCACTTCCACCGTGGCGAGCTGTTCCTGCACCCGGCGCATGTTCTCCTGCATCGCCTGCGCCTGCTTCATGAGCTGTCCGATGTTTCCCCGCATCGCCTGCCTCCGCGCTCAGCCGTTCTTCGGCGTCGGCTGAACACTCTGATCGAGCACTTTGGCGTCCAGCATCGTCACCAGATCGTCCACGAATTGGTCGCCGCGGACCGCGCGCAGGGCCTCCGCACGCTTCGCATCGCGCTCGCTCGCCTCGCGCGTGGCAACCGAACCGCCGCGCGTCTCCCCCGGAACGACGCGGATGCGCACGGGCCGTCCGAAGTACTGGCCGAGCGCCGACCGGAGCTTCTCCTGGTAGTTCCGTTCGACGAGGTGAGGCATGGACATCGGCACGACCAGCTCGAACAAGCCGTCCTCGCAGCGCACCAGTTCGGCGTTGCGCGCGAGTTCCTTCGCGGCCCCGGACACCGGCAGGCGTCGAACGAGCGTCGGCCAGTCGCCGTCGAACTGCGCGCTTTCGCCGGCAGGCGTACTCGCCTGCGGCGCAGTGGTTGCGTTGGCCGCCACCGCGTCGCCCGCCGCCCCGCTCTCGGGGCGGAAGGCAAGCATTCTCAGCAGCGTCATGGTAAACCCGGCGTGCTCGTCGGGTGCGATCGGCAGATCGGTGCGTCCCTGCAAGGCGATCTGATACAACAGCTGCGTGGTCTCCGGGTCGAGCTGACTTGCCAGGGAATTCAATCGCCCCCGCTCGGAAGCCTCGCCCTCGATCGCATCCGGTACCGTTTGCGCAATGCTGACCCGCAGCAGCAGGCTCGCGAGGTCCTGCAACGCGGCGTCGAATGAAAGCGCGCGTGCCTGCAACTCATCCGCAAGCGCCAATACCTGCCGCGCGTCCTGCCGCGCGATCGCCTCGAGAATCTGCACCGCGCATTCCGTGTCGACCACTCCCAGCATCGCCCGCACCGCGTGCGCCTCGATCCGCTGCGCGCAGTAGGCAATCGCCTGGTCCAGCAGCGAGAGCGCGTCCCGCATGCTTCCCGCGGCGGCGTGCGCAACGAGCGGCAACGCGGCCTCCTCGAATGGCACAGCCTCGGCGGTGAGGATGCGCGCGAGCTGCTCGACGATCCGCTCGCGAGGCAACTGCTTCAGGTTGAACTGCAGGCACCGGCTGAGGACCGTGACCGGAACCTTCTGCGGATCTGTCGTCGCGAGAATGAATTTCAGATGCGCCGGCGGCTCTTCGAGCGTCTTGAGCATGGCGTTGAACGCGTGGCCCGAGAGCTGGTGCACTTCGTCGATCACGTACACCTTGAATCGCCCGCTGGTCGGGGCATACACCGCGCGCTCGAGGAGCTGTGTCATCTCGTCCACGCCGCGGTTCGAGGCGGCGTCCATCTCGACGTAATCGACGAACCGGCCGGCGTCGATTTCCGCGCACGGAACGCAGCGCCCGCACGGCGCGGCCACGATCCCGGTCTCGCAGTTCAGGCACTTGGCGAGAATTCTGGCAAGCGTCGTCTTGCCTACGCCGCGGGTGCCGGTGAACAGGTACGCGTGATGCAAACGCCCCTGTTCCAGCGCGTTGCGCAGGGCCCTGACGACATGTTCCTGTCCGAGTAGCGCCGAGAAGTCCCGCGGCCGCCATTTCCGCGCCAGCACTTGATACGACATGCGCCGAATTTTATCAGGGCAAGTTCGCGGCACGGGCGGAAGCCGGACCGGCACAGCGTCCTGACCTCCGCTTCGATGTTGGTGGCGAGCCTGAACCCCAGCACCCGCAGGCTCCGGCTGTGGCTGCTTCCTTCCGGACCTGACCCGGTTCACCGGTCTGCGACGCGGGGAGGCCCGCCATGAAGGGGCGCAATGCTACACGAGATTGGCGGAGAGAGTGGGATTCGAACCCACGAAGCGCTATTCGCGCTTACACGCTCTCCAGGCGTGCGCCTTAGACCGCTCGGCCATCTCTCCCGCGGCTGTGATCCGATTCTAGCAGCGGCCCGCGTCGCGAGATGCCTACTGCGGAACCCACCTGTAACAGGCGCCTTGCAATCAAGTGGTACGCTCGAGCGGCGCCGAAAGAGCCGCTCCGCCTGTGCTAAATTTGGCCGCTTTTCCCGCCCGACCCGCTCGCCATGCAGACCGCCGACCCTACCGCCAACAAGATCCGCCGACCCCGCCCCCTGCTGCTCTGGGCGGTGGCGATCGCCGAGCACACCGAAAAAGGGGCGCCCGCATGAGAACGATTCACGCCGATCATCTGGTGCAGAGCGTCGCCGAAGCCCTGCAATTCATCTCCTACTATCACCCGCTCGATTACCTGCGCGCGCTCGGCCGCGCCTACGAGCGCGAGCGCTCGCCCGCCGCGCGCGACGCGATCGCGCAGATCCTGACCAATTCGCGCCTGTGCGCCGAAGGGCACCGGCCGATCTGCCAGGACACCGGCATCGTGAACGTGTTCCTGAAAATCGGCATGCAGGTGCACCTCGAAGGGTTTGCGGGTTCGATCGAGGACGCGGTGAACGAAGGGGTGCGCCGAGCGTATCTCGATCCGGATAACAAGCTGCGCGCTTCGGTGCTCGAAGACCCCGCCTTTTCGCGCCGCAATACGCGGGACAACACCCCGGCCGTGATTCAAATGAGTCTGGTGCCCGGGGATGCGGTCGAGGTGGACGTCGCGGCCAAGGGCGGCGGCTCGGAGGCGAAGTCCAAGTTCATCATGCTCAACCCGTCGGATTCGGTCGTCGATTGGGTGCTCAAGACGGTGCCGACCATGGGTGCCGGATGGTGCCCCCCGGGGATGCTCGGCATCGGCATCGGCGGCACCGCCGAGAAGGCGATGCTGATGGCGAAGGAAGCGTTGATGCAGCCGATCGACATGGCGGAGCTGAAGGCGCGCGGCCCGAAAAGCAGGATCGAGGAGATGCGCATCGAGCTCTACGACAAGGTGAACGCGCTCGGCATCGGTGCGCAGGGGCTCGGTGGACTGTCGACCGTGCTCGACGTGAAGATCCTCACCTATCCCACCCATGCGGCCAATCTGCCCGTGGCGCTGATTCCCAATTGCGCAGCGACGCGCCACGCGCATTTCGTGCTGGACGGATCCGGTCCCGCGGAATTCGAGACACCGAGCCTTTCGGACTGGCCCGCGGTGACCTGGCAAGCCGACGCGAACGCGCGTCCGGTCAACCTCGACACGCTCACCCGCCGCGAGGTCGCCTCGTGGACGCCGGGCGAGCGCCTGCTGCTTTCCGGAAAGTTGCTCACCGGGCGCGACGCGGCCCACAAGCGCATTCAGGACATGCTCGAGCGCGGAGAAAAACTTCCGGTCGATTTCACCAACCGGGTCATCTACTACGTCGGGCCGGTCGATCCGGTGAAAGGCGAGGTCGTCGGCCCGGCCGGTCCGACGACGGCAACCCGCATGGACAAGTTCACCGAAACCATGCTGGCAAGAACCGGCCTCGTCGCGATGGTGGGCAAGGCCGAGCGCGGCCCGGTCGCGATCGACGCGATCCGCAAGCACAAGGCCGCCTACCTCATCGCGGTCGGCGGCGCGGCGTACCTCGTGGCCAAGGCGATCCGCAAGGCGCGCGTGCTCGCCTTCGAGGAACTGGGCATGGAGGCGATCTACGAGTTCGAGGTGAAGGACATGCCGGTCACCGTAGCGGTCGATTCGAGCGGCACTTCGGTGCATCAGAGCGGCCCGGCCGAGTGGCAGCGCAAGATCATCGAACTGAAGCTGCCGGTCGCGGCGGCCTGAGCGCCACTCACTGGCCCGCGGTCTGGGCAGTCTACGCGGGCGGCCTGGTTGCCGGCGCCTACATCGGCAAGATCCCGCCCGCGCTGCCGCTGCTGCGCGCCGACCTCGGGCTGACGCTGGTCGAGTCCGGATTCATCGCCACCATGTTCAACGTGATGGGCGGAGCGCTTGCGCTCGTGGTCGGGACCCTGTGCGACCGCTTCGGTCACAAGCGGCTCGGCGTCGCCGGGCTCGTGATCATGACTGCGGGCGGCCTGCTCGGCGCCGCCGCGGAAGACTATCCGCTGCTTCTCGCATCGCGCTTTTGCGAGGGGACGGGCTTCATCCTGTTCACGGTGTCGAGCACGGCACTCATCGCAGCGGCGGCGACCCGGCCTCGCGACCGCGCCAAGGCGTTTTCGCTCTGGAGCACGTACATGCCCTCGGGCGGGAGCCTGGCGCTGCTTGCGGCGCCGTTGGCGTTCGCGGCAGCAGGCTGGCGCAGTTTCTGGGTGCTGCTGGCCGTCGCTGCGCTGCTTTGCGCGGCGCTGGTGGCGCGCACCGCGCCCGCTTCCCGTTACGGCGAGGTGAGCACGCTCCGGCTCGCGGCGGAGTCGCTTGCGCAGAAAGGCAGCCTCGCGCTCGCGCTGCTGTTCGCCTTCTATGTCGCGCAATGGACTTCGGTGATGGTGTGGTTGCCGACGTTCGCCATGGAGGAGCGCGCCGCGTCGCAGGAAATTGCCGGCCTGCTGACGGCGCTGATGGTCCTTGCGAACGTGCCGGGAAATCTCGGCGGGGGCTGGCTGCTCGCGCGCGGTGTGCCGCGCGGCGCGCTGGTCGTGGCGGCCTGTGCGATTGCAGCGCTCTGTTCGGTCGGCATGCTCACCGACGCCCTCCCCGACCGCGCGCGCTTCGCCCTGGTGCTCGTGTTCTCGACTTCCACGGGCGTGATCCCGGCCGCGATCTTCTCGGGCGTCCCGGTGCACGCCAGATCCCCTCAGCACATCGGCACCACCAACGGCATGGTGATGCAGGCCTCGCAGATCGGGCAGTTCTTCGGTCCCCTGGCTCTTGCCTGGCTCGCGTCGAGCTTCGGCGGCTGGGGCGCGTCGCTCTGGGCGATGCTCGCCTTCGCCGCCTGCGGCGCAGCCTGCGGCGTGGCGATCGGGCGAATCGAACGGTCTAGAATCGCGCCATGAGAGACGTCCATGTCTGCGAAGTGGGCCCGCGCGACGGCCTGCAAAACGCACAGCACCTGATGCCGACCGAGGCGAAGAAGCGCTGGATCAGCGCGCTCGCGGCGGCCGGGCTGGAAGAGATCGAAGTCGGTTCGTTCGTCCCGCCCAAGCTGATTCCGGCGATGGCCGACACCGCGGAGATTGTGGCGCATGCGCGGTCGATTCCGGGCCTGCGCGTGGTGGCGCTGGCGCCGAATCTGCGCGGATTCCAGCGCGCGCTCGAAGCGGGCGCGCACAAGATCACCTTCCCGGTGTCGGCGAGCCGGCTGCACAGCGAAGCCAACGTGCGCATGACGCCGGAGCAGATGGCCGGGGAAGTGGAAAAATGCATTCTCGAGCGCGGCAAGCTTGCGCCCGAGGCGCGTCCCGAAATCGAGGGCGCGGTTTCCACCGCCTTCGGCTGCACCATGCAGGGCGAAGTTCCCGAGGACGACGTGGTGCGCCTCGCGGTGCGGCTTGCCGAGGCGGGCTGCGATGCGGTCGCCCTTGCCGATACCGTGGGCTATGCCAACCCGGCGCAGGTCCGGCGGCTCTTCCGCCGCGTGCGCGCCGCGATCGGCGAGCGGCTCGAAGGCGCGCATTTTCACGACACGCGCGGCCTCGGGATCGCCAATGCGCTCGCCGCGTACGAGGAAGGCGTGCGCGCGTTCGATTCGTCGATGGGCGGGCTCGGCGGCTGTCCATTCGCGCCCGGGGCGAGCGGAAACGTGATCACCGAGGACCTCGTTTTCCTGTTCGAAAGCATGGGCGTTCGCACCGGCATCGATCTCCAGAAGCTCTTCCAGGCGCGCGCAGTGCTCGTCGCCGGACTGCCCAGGGAGCCGGTTTACGGTCACACGCCGCTCGCCGGCCTGCCGAAGAATTTCCGCCCGCAGGCATGACGCAGCTGCCGCTGCAGGGCGTGCGCGTGGTGGAACTCGCGCACATGATCATGGGGCCGGCCTGCGGGCTGGTGCTGGCGGACCTCGGCGCCGAGGTCATCAAGGTCGAGCCCCTTGAGGGCGACAACACGCGGCGACTGACGGGCGCCGGCGCCGGCTTCTTCGCCATCTTCAACCGCAACAAGAAGAGTCTCGCGGTCGATCTCAAGCGGCCCGAGGGACGCGAGATCGTGCTGCGGCTGCTCGACACGGCCGACGTCCTGACCGAGAACTTTCGCCCGGGTGCGCTCGACCGAATGGGATTTGCCTATGAGGATCTCTCGCGGCGCAACCCCCGGCTTGTCTATTGCACACTGAAGGGATTCCTTTCCGGGCCTTACGAGCACCGGCCGGCGCTCGACGAAGTGGTGCAGATGATGGGCGGGCTCGCCTACATGACGGGGCTCCCCGACCGGCCCCTGCGCGTCGGATCGTCGGTGAATGACATCATGGGCGGCATGTTCGGCGCCATCGGAATCCTCGCCGCCCTGCGCGAGCGCGAAGCGAGCGGCCGCGGCAAGCGCGTGCGCAGCGCGCTGTTCGAAAACACCGCCTTTCTCGTCGCGCAGCACATGGCACAACTCGCGATCACCGGCGAGGAGCCGCCGCCGATGGCGGTGAAGCGGCCCGCCTGGGGCATCTACGACATCTTCGCCACGCGGGACGGCGACCGGCTGTTCATCGGAATAGTGACCGATACGCAGTGGGAAGTGTTCTGCCGCGAGTTCGGCCAGCCGGACCTTGCAGCCGACGTGCGCCTGCGAAACAACGGTGCGCGTGTCGCCGAGCGCGGCTGGCTGCTGCCGCGGATGGAAGAGATCTTCCGCGGCTACGCCAAGCGCGAGCTGGAGGCAAAGCTCGAGGCGATCGGTCTTCCCTTTGCGCCGATCACGCGCCCCAGCGACCTGTTCGACGACCCGCATCTCAATGCCGGCAGCGGCATGATCCGGACCCGCGACCCGCGCGGCGCGCGCTTCAAGGTGCCGCGGCTACCGCTGGAGTTGGACGACGAGCGCCTGGAACAGCGCAGCGACCCGCCGGAGATCGGCGAAGGTGCGCGCGAAGTGCTCGCCGCGCTGGGCTATTCGAGCGAGGACGTCGAGCGGCTGCACGCTGACGGCATCGTGGCCCTTTCCTGAACGGGGGCTCAGGCGGCGAGGCCTGCGCGCAGCAGACCTTCGCGATGGTGCTCGCGGTCGCTCGCGCGCTTGTAGTGGCGCAGGGTCCCGATGTAGGTCGCGACCGAAAAGCCGGGCTCCCGCGCCTTCACCTCGCGCGCATGCGTTTGCGCCGCCGTTTCGTTGCCGAGGTACGCGTGGCACGCAGCCAAGAATGCATGGTGCGTGAAATCGGGCTCCGTGATGCGCTTGAAGGCAGCGAGCGCCTCCTGGTACTGGCGGGCGATGAAATGGGCGCGGCCGAGGTGGTTCCAGAACCGTTCCGGGTGATACGGGTTGAGGCGCATCGCCTTGCGGATCCACTCCACGCCTTCGTCCGCCTGCCCCAGCCAGCTCAGCAGTTCGCCCTGCTGCACCACGATCAGGTCGTCATTCGGATTGAGGCTCAACGCGCGCTGCTGGTGATAGACCGCGTTGTCGTGGTCGCCCTGCGCCAGCTTCACCGCGGCGAGGATGCGGTGCACGTCGCTGTCGTTATCGTCCAGCGCGAGCGCCGTCTGCAGCTCCTCGACCACCCGGGCGAAGGTCGCCTCGCGATCACCGCACCAGCCGTGCACCCAGGACTGTCCGAGCACGCACGCTTTCCAGGCGTGCGCGTGCGCGAAGGACGCGTCGAGCTGGATCGCCCGGTCGAGCAGGCGCTGCGCCTTCAGGTTGTCGTCGCGGTTGCTGCGGTGGTGCAGGAGCTTGCCGGCAAGCACGCACTCGTAGGCCACCATGTTGTCGGTCGGCTTGCGCGCGACGCGCTCGCGCGCTGCCGCCTCGACGCGTCCCGGCAGGACGGCGACGATCGCCGTGGTCACTTCGTCCTGGATCGCGAAAATATCCGCAAGCTCGCGGTCGTAGCGCTCGGCCCATACGTGCCGGTCGGTCTCGGCGTCGATCAGCTGCACCGTGATGCGCACGCGGTTGCCGGCCTTGCGCACGCTGCCCTCCACCACGTACTGCACGCCGAGTTCCTGCGCGAACTTGCGCACCTCGACCGGCTTGCCCTTGTACTTGAACGACGAGTTGCGCGAGATCACGAACAGCTCGCGGAACCGCGACAGCTCGGTGATGATGTCCTCGGTCATTCCGTCGGCGAAGAATTCCTGCTCGGGGTCGCCGCTCATGTTGTTGAACGGCAGCACCGCGATCGAGGGCTTGTCGGACCGTTCGCCCGTTGCCGCCGCGGCTGCCTTGCGCGGCGCCGCCGCCGGCGCATCGAATCGCACGCGGTAGGTGCGCACCGGCTTGGAGATGTTCTTGACCGCCTGCTCGCCCATGTCCTCGAAACCGAGATCGATCTTGCCCGCCACCTGTTCGTAGACCGAGCCGCTGACGCAGATCCCGCCCGGCTCGGCAAGCGATTCCAGGCGCGCCGCCACGTTGACGCCGTCGCCGTAGATGTCGCCGCGATCGACGATCACCTCGCCCAGGTTGACCCCGATGCGGAACTGCAGCCTGCGATCCTCCGGCACCCCTTCGTTGCGCCGGGCAAGCTCGCGCTGCGTGCGCACCGCGCACTCGAGCGCCTCCATGACGCTTGGAAACTCGGCGAGCACGGCGTCGCCCGCGTAGTGCACCACGCGCCCGCCGTGCTCCCCGATGCACCCGCTCACCTGATCGAGGAACGCGCCGAGCGTGCGGTGCGTCGCCTCCTCGTTCTGTTCGGTGAGGCGGCTGTATCCGGCGACGTCCGCGTAGACGACCGCGGCGAGCTTGCGCGGCAACCGACCCTCAAGCATGTCCGCGCGCCGCTCCTATTCCGCGCACGGCCAGCCCGGCGGCGCCTTCAATCCGCGCGGCAGCTTGGTCGTCGCAGTGCCGCAGGCGACATTGACCTGCTCCTGCGTCAGTCCCTTCGCGCCCGAAAGATCCGCGCCGTCGAAGCGCGTTCCGAACGTGAACGCGTGCGAGAAGTCCGCGCCGCCGAGCGCCGCGCCGGCGAAGCGGGCGCGCGCGATGTTCGAGTGGCGGAACGTGGCGCCCGAAAGATCCGCCCGGTCGAACACCGAGCGCCCGAAGTCCCCCTTGGAAAGATTGACCCCCTTCAGCGAGGCGCGCGCCAGGTTGCTGCGCTGGAATTCCGCCTTTTCGAGATTCGCGCCGCCGAACCGCGCTCCCGAGAAATTCGTCCGCACCGCGACCGCTTTCTCGAATGTCGCCCCTTCCAGGACCGCATCGCGGAACGACGCATGGTTGATCTCCGCGGACAGGAAATTTGCCCGGGTGAGATCGGTCGACGCGAAATTG
>Ga0114945_10002103_pt1 | contig 11858 bp, 8 predicted proteins | sample OV2TP3_FD_87194 | JGI IMG/M metagenome (GOLD analysis project Ga0114945, IMG submission 87194) | Hot spring microbial communities from Beatty, Nevada to study Microbial Dark Matter (Phase II) - OV2 TP3 | ecosystem: Environmental > Aquatic > Thermal springs > Hot (42-90C) | place: USA: Beatty... | reverse complement strand
GCGTCCTCGTACCAATGCCCGGCCCCGAGCCCCCAGAACGCGCCCTTCCATGTCGAAACCCACGCGGCGAGCAGCGCGAGGAAGCCCAAGACCCCCGCGATCGACCCCACTGCGAGGCAGAGGTGCGCGCACCCTTGTCCTTTCTTCATACAGGTATCTGTTAAGCATACAACAACACCACCATCATACCACATAGATCGCACCCCCTCACGCTCCCCCTCCATTGGAAGGGGAGAAAAAGGTGACGATGGCGTGGCGCGATTCACCGACCACCGCCGATCGACAGCGCGCCGACGGATCGGATCACCTGGAGGATCCCCTCGATTTCCTGCTCCCAGCGATCGCCGTACACCGCGCGGAAGAACGGTGTCGGTGGAATCCAACGCGATGCGTCAATCTCCTCGGTTGTGGTATCCGCGATCGCCTCGGTACGCACGAGCGCGGAGCCCACGGTGGGGTGACCCGCACTGTTCGGCGCGAGCGAGAGATCCTCGACCGGCGTCGCCATGATAACCGCCTCGCTGTTCCGTGCGTTCCCGCTCCCGTCCTCCGCGCGGAGGATGTAGAGGTATGCCTGACCGGGGACGACCGACCGATCAACGTACCGCTCGATGCCGCGCGGGACCCACGTGAGCGGGCTCCCGGACACCGCGGTGGACGGCGGGGTGTTCCGGAGCACCGCGACGCGCGCAAGATCACGGTCCGACGGGTCGCGCCACACGAGCGTCACGGCACCGCTCGTCATGGTCACGGTGATTGCGGATGGTGGTGCTGGTGGGGTGAAATCCGACCCGCTCGCGTTCGAGCCTGATGCGATGACGACGAAGTATGACGCGCCGTTCGTCAGGAACGCGCACGCCCCGTTCGTCACCACGCAGGTCGCCATGGGCGCGGTGACCCCGTGGAGGTTCGCGGTTGGCGAGCGGTAGATCTCGAGCACTTGCCGCTCGTACTGCCGCCCGACCGGAATGGTGATCGTCACCGCGCGGTCGAACGTGAGGCTCGTCCCCGGAACCCCGTACTCGATCGCCCGCAGCATGGAGCCGGTCGCGTTCGTGACCTCGCTGGTCCCGTCGCGCGCTCGGAGCCGGGCGAGGTCCATGGCCCCCGTGGTCGGGACAATCGTCGTCCCCGCCGGCATCGATACCTGCGCGGTCCCACTGGGGAGGGTGAGCGAGGTCGTGAGCGCAGGGACTATGGTCGCGCGGGTGGCAGCGCTCGTGAGCTCCCCGGACGGCACCGTGAGGTACCCGAGCGACGCGAGCTGAACGAGCTCGTCCGCGCTCAGCTCCACCGCGGCGGGAATCGGACTCGCGGTGGTGGTGGCGACTGGGGCGGTCGTGGTCGTGGGGGTCGTCGTGGTGGTCGTCTGCGTCGTATCAGTAGTCGTCACTGAGGTGATCGTCGGAGCAGGCGCGGTGGGTTCGGGGGTGGGGGTCGTTGTCGCACGGCTCGGGGACTGACCGCTCTGCAGGGCGTCGAGGACTTCGGTCGCGCGATCCGAGCGCGACTCGACCGCGGTCGGAGCCGCGCGGTCGGCGCCGCTCGCACGGCGATCGTCGCGATTGTCATCGCGTTCGGTCTCCCGTTCACGGTCGACTCGACTCGTATGGTCCTCCCCACGATCGCGATTCCGTCGCGACGCATCAGACTTGCCGAAGAGAACTCCCGGCGCAATGAGCACGAGCAGGATCAACAATCCACCGACGGCGTGGCGGAGGTCGCGAGAGATCTCGTCTCGGCGGTCGTGGTCTTCGGGAGTAATCATACGGCGCGGGGTGCGCGAGTGTGCGGCGAACGTGAGTGCGCACGGTACTATACTTCAGTATAGCGCAACGCACCAACCCCGCCGAGCTCCGGCCGAGGCGCTTGACGGGAATGCGCTACTGTGGTAGCGTTAGGGGTCCTTTTCCAAGCCACGTTTACCCGCCGATCACCACACGAAGGAGGTCCGATGATGCGAGCGATGTACGGATGCGCACTGCTGTGCACGATGCTCTCGTGCGACAATTCGCCGCGGAGCCAAGCAGAGCGACGGTTCGATGCGCTCGAGTATCGCGTCGCGATGCTCGAGCAGAAGACGAGACGTCACGTCGAAGCGGAGACCGCCACGCGAACGGCGGCCGCGAAGCCGATCGTCAACCGGTGTCCGAATCCGATCGATGGGGGATGGTACGGCCATCAGCGACCGGCGCTTCACGTGAGCGATCCTCCCCCAGGCCTTCCGGAGTTTCGGATCTACTGGGGACTCAATCGAGAGCATGAGTGCCTCCCCGTAGCGAGCCCCTGCCGAGCCCAGGGCGTTCCGGCAGAGCGGACCAGTGCGTCGCTGCGCGCGTGCGGGTACCCCTCGTATTCGTCCTGGGCCACGTTGCTCACCGGCCTCCTGGACACATTCGTCGTTGAACCGCAGATCTACCCGAACGAGCCCGACGTCAACGAAGCGTACGGTCTGCTGCAGGCCGGGAACAGCGCGGTGCGCGAATACACCACGTGGACCGACGATCTGCGCACGCGGGTCTTTCCGCAGATCATCAGCTCGCGACGTCTCGGGGGGCTCCTGTACGACTGGGCCATGCCGCACGTGAAGGATGCGTGGCGGCAACTCTCACCCACTGATCAGCGAGTCTACCTCGGTATCCTCGAACACGGCCAGCGCTACCTCGCGACGTACAACCACCGTCGTGAGCTCGCGTACCTCCAGCGCCTCAAGCGCGGCGACTGCGACGTCCCGCGGTGGTGGCTCCGGTGGTACTCGGATAACGATGGAGATGGAGTGGACGACGACGGCAATGGACAGGCGGACGAGGACGTTGGGCATGTCTACTCCAAGATGGAGTGCATCGACGAGTTCATGCGCTCCGGCCCAGATGGAGCAGACACACCCTACCGCAAGCTCGAGGCGTTCTTCTTCCGCCGTGCGCAGCAGGGCGTGAAGGTGGCGGACATGCGGTACTGGCTCGACCGCGTCGTGGCGGAGCTCCACCCGCTGACGCCGGCCGAGGCGACCGCGGCGAAGTAGCGCGACGAACACGATCGAACACGACGGGGACCCCACGGGTCCCCGTTTCACATTGCGTGCATCTTCACGCAAACGATCATTGTGAGAAGCCACAGCGATGGGCCGCCAATGACGCTGCACGTACGAACACGAAACCGGACTCCGTACGGAGTCCGGTTTCGCATCACCAACTTGTTCCAAAATACCCAATGCGGGTAGGCGGAATCGAACCGCCGTCCTCTGATTGGCAACCAGATGTAATGGCCATTATACGATACCCGCTCATCGCTTCTTACGATACGTCATTTGGAGCGCCTGCGTCAACGCGGGTGCGAGAGAAACGGTGCGAAGCGCCCGCCTTCGCCTAAGGCTCCGGCGAGGCGATGGGAGCGAATCACTCACGATAATGCGATCGATGCGGGCGCGCCGCAGACGCACGAGCGCGGGGCCGGAGAGCACCGCGTGCGTGGCGAGAATGGCGATGCGTGTGGCGCCTGCGGCGCGGAGTCGTTGTGCCGCCGCGGTAATCGTCCCCGCGGTGTCGATCATGTCATCCACGAGCAGCACGGCACCGCCACGTACACGAGCGCGATCGGCCGTTCGGAGCGCGACGCGCGCCACGTTCGGACGCGGACGCGCTTTCTCGAGCACGACGATGTCGCGCGCGCCGAGGAGCGCCGCGAGTCGTCGTGCGCGATCGCGTGCGCCGGCATCGGGCGCGACGACGACCGGCCGCCTGTCCCTATCCCGTGCACCCCCTCCTACTCCCCCTCTCAAAGAGGGGGAGAGATGACGGGGGTTGGCGAGCGTTGGGAGCGGATCTACGACGCGAACCGGGATACGGAATGTGCGTACCGCGGCCTCGCTGTGCGGATCGACGAGCACGACGCGATCCGCACCGGCCGACTCGAGGAGGCGCGCGACCAGTATCGCCGTGACCGGCTCCTGCGGTTTCGTCGCCCGATCCTGTCGTGCGTACGCAAGGTACGGGATGACGAGCGTGGTGCGCCGCGCGCCACTCGATCGAATCGCGTGGAGGAGGATGAGGAGGTCGAGGAGCGCACCGGCGTCCGGACCGGTGTTCGCGATGACGACGACATCCTGGCTTCGTACGACCGTCATCGGCCGCACGTAGCGCTCGCCATCGGAAAAGACGCGAAGCTCGACTCGCCCAACACGCGCGCGGAGTGCGCGCGCGATCGCTCGCGAGAGTCGTTCGTGTGGTGGGAGCGCGAAGATGATCATGTGATGCGACGTCCGATGTTGATGATTTTCTTGATGCCAGCGGCCGCGAGCAGGAGCAAGCGTCGCCGGCGCCAGAGCGCACCCGCCGCGAGCGCGCTCCCGCCACCGCCGAGCACCGCGAGCTCGACGTCGTCGCGGATCGGTTGCGGCGTGGCGGGATCGCCGCCTGCCGCCGCCACGGCATCCGATCGAGTGACGGTCGTCACGTCGGCTCCGGACCGCGCGAGGACGCGGTACCCCGTACGCGTGCGGCTGAGTATACCGGCTATCCGTACCGTCGCACCGCTCCGAATCCCCGCGGCCGCATCCGTCGTTGCTGACGGGAGCACGACGCGGATCTCGTCGCTCCCATCGTCGAGCGCGAGCGTGCGCCCGCGCATCTCGACGACCTCTCCCTCGACGAGAACGAGCGTCCCGACGAGCTCGGCGCTCGCATCGCGGGCGCGTAACGTCGTTGGCTCCGGCACCGCTCCAATCCCGACGATCCGCACGTCCCCTGGCTGCGCGATACCAACCCGCCGCTCACCACCAACCTCCCGAAGCTCGCCAGTCACCTCGACGATGCGGCCGACTGCGAGTGTGGGGATTACGCGCTTTCCGATGTACACCTGGACACCCGATTCCGGTGACGCATCAGAGCCGGCATCCGCAATGTACAACACCTGCGCGCCGACGCTCCCGGGTGGCGCGCTCACCACGCCGCGGACCCGAACGTCTGTCCCGATGATGAGGTCGTGGAGCTCCGCGAGCGACTCCACGGCGATGGGCGTGCCTCTCTGACCGCTCCGACGTCGCGTCGTCGAGGGGTCGTCATCTGATGTCACGGGTTCTTCCGGATCCGTCGACGCGCGTGCGGCCCGGCGCCGTCCCGTCCGATCGGAGCTCGTCGCGGTACCGGCAATCGACGCATCGGCACCGGCATTGCGGACGACGACCCGACGCCGCTCCGTTGCAACCGCACCGTGGGAATCCGTAACCGTGAGCGTCGCGGTGTATGTTCCTGATTCTGCATACACGTACCGACCGACCGATCCGGTCGCGTGGTCCGCGTCGGTGTCGGGATCACCGAAATCCCAAAGGAACGAGAGCGCATCGCGGTCGAGGTCGGTGGTATCTGATGCGTCGAACACGACGACCTCGCCCGAGCGCACGCGCTCCGGCATAACGACGCGCACCGCTGGCGGCCGGTTCGGCACCGCGATGACGTTCGGTGTGTCTGGCGTCGGCGTGAGCGTCCACGACCAACGACCGTCCGCACCGCGTGCCCACGCGGATCCTTCCTCCGCCGCACCGTCGAACGACACGGTTGCAGTCGCCCGGTCGTGCCCGGGCGCAAAGAGGCGCACGGTCTCCCCGCCGGTGTTGTTCAGCGCGATGCCGGTCCGCGAGCGTGGGAGTGCGAGCACGCCGCCGGCCGCGATCGCGGTCGGACCGTCCGACGGCGCGAGGACGTACTCGGACCCAAGTTCGTCGCGCAGTCGCCACCCGCTGAGCTCAGCCGGCTGCCCGCCGACGTTCATGAGCTCGATGAACTCACCCGCGTCGTCGCCGCCTGCCGGATTCGGGAGGAGCTCGCTCATGACCACGATCGCGCGGTCCGGCACCGTCGCGCCAGCGGTCGAGGTGCCACGTGGCACCGCTCCATCAGGAGCATCTGGCGCTCCGCTGATGACGTTCGGCACGCCCGGTGTCGGCATCTCGGTGCGGACGAAATCCTTCCGGTCGTCGTCGGTGTCAACGCCGTCCACGATACGCGCGACCGCCGCTGGATCGCTCGCGGTCGGCGCGTTGTCGCTCACCCGCCCGTCATTCCAGTCCCCATACGTCACCGCATCAACGACGTTCCCGCTCGAGTTCTTCACCACGACGCGGTCGCCGCTGTTGTTCAGCGCTCCCTTGGGCTTCCGGATGACCATGAACCGCTGTGGGCCGACCCCGACCGCACCGTCGAGTTTCGTCTTCGTCTCCGCGCCATCCTCAATCGTCCAGTCCGCAAGGTTGACCGGCACCGGCCCGATGTTCACAAGCTCAATCCACTCGTCACCCTCCACAGGATCGGGGACGAACTCGTTGATGCGGAGGTGCGTCGGCGCGGGGAGCGGCGTCGTCGGCCGCGATGGCTCGACGAGTGGTGACGAAGGGGTAGAAGGAGTAGTAGGAGTAGAAGGAGTAGTAGTAGGAGTGGTGTCAGTGGTCGCTGGTACACCGTCAGTACTCCCTGAGCCTGTCGAAGGGGCGCCATCGCTCTCCCCATTCGTCCCGCCTGCCCCAACCTCCGACGTTCCGGTCGGAGCAGGCGGAGCGTCGGGAGAAGGGGTGGTGGTGATCACCGGACGGGCCGCAGCGCTCGCCCCCTGTGGCGTCGGCGTCGCGGCAACCGCGAAGTCTGCCGCGTTATCGCCAGTGTCCTGGCCGTTCCCGTCGGCACCGCCGGGTTTTCGCTCGAGCGATTGCCCGGACGGCGGATTTGGAGCTGCGGTACCCTCGCGGTGCACGACGGTCCCGAAACCGACGAGGTCAACGACTGACCGCTGACCATCTGATCCCGCAGGACCGTAGAGGACAACCGTGTTGTCATTCGCGAGTGCGGACTGCGTTGTGTATTTCTGATCGGCGGTCGCCGCGAACGCGCCCTCCGGGTGTGCGACGAGCACGGAGGCGTGCGGCGCGATGGTGAGCGTCGGAAATACCGTCACGAGATTCTCCTCGCGCGCGCCGGTGCCGGTCCGTTTCGAAAGCCGCCACCCCTCGAGCGGGATGGCGGCAGCGGTCGGATTGTAGAGTTCGACGAATTCATCGCGCGCGTTCGTCCCACCCACCTGCACCTCCGCGATGACGACGTGGTCGCCGTGGGACGCGAATATCGGCCATGGTATGACAAGGACAAAAACGAGGACGAGAACAAAACCCGAAATCATGCTCCCACCGCGCGATCGGAGCATACAACCCAGTTCATCCTGAGCGGAGCGAAGGATCTCCCCCATGCGCGGCGTGCTGCGTACGTGCTCGCACCGCGGGCTACGAGATCTTCCGTCGCAGGGCTCCTCAAGATAGGCTCGAGAGATTTCCTCCATCGTACCAACCTCCGCCACCTTGCCCAGTGGAATCCGATGGGGTACAGAGGAGAAAGCGCCGGGGTGGCGTAACGGCAGCCGCGCGAGGCTTAGGACCTCGTGGGGGCAACCCCGTGTGGGTTCAAATCCCACCCCCGGCATTTGACCACGGAACTCCGCTGACCCCCATCTTTTCCGCTACGCTGTGGGCCTCTCGGCGGTGTCGGTCGTGCGGCATTGACATCACGCGCGGCGAGCGGTAACGTTTCAGCGCCCCCCGTGTCCGCGTTGTTCAGGAGGGGGAAGGCCCTTTTCAACCCACGGTTCAACCCATGTGAGGTGACCACCATGAACGAATGGATCCGCGCAGATCGCTGGCGCGCGGATGAGCTCCGCGCGCACGGCAATGTCCCGATCGACACCGTCGCCGCGTTCGGCCTCGCGCTCCTCGAGGAACTTGCGACGCGTGGCATGCCGCACGGCGCACTCCGTCCCGAGGTGGTCTCCGTCCGACGCGAAGGAAACGCGCTCCGCGTGCGCATCGACTCCTCGCCGACGGACCCCGCGGAGGAAACGCTCCTCGCGATGGGATCGCGGTCCATGGCCGCCCACCCGGGTATCCACTACCGCGCGCCGGAACAGTTCACGCAGGGCTCGTTCGACGCACGCGCGGACTGCTTCGCGGTCGGCGTCATGCTCTACGAGCTCGCGGCGGGTCAGCTCCCGTTCGGGCAGGGATCCACCGCACCGTTCCGGGTGTTCCTCGCGCTCAAGAAGGGAGGGTTCCCGTCGGTGCAAGCACAGCGATCCGGCGTCTCGGTCACGCTCGCTGGAGCGATCACCCGCGCGCTCGCACTGCGCGTCGAGGAACGATTCGACGGCATCGCCGCGATGGCGACCGTGCTCCGTCCGATCGTCAGGCCGCCCCACGCCGCTCCAACCGGTGTCGTGGCCTCGCGAGGCGTGCCCCACTTCGCACCGACTGGTGTCGTGGCTTCGCGGGGCGAGCCGACACCGGCTGCGGCACCGCCGGTCACCCGTCCGGATCTCCCGAGAGCTGAGGCGGCTCCGCTGGACCCGCTGCGGCCCATCCCGACGTCGGCGTTCCCCGTGGCGACGCAGGCGGCCATCGCGGCGCACCGCGCGAGCGAAGCGAAGCCGCGCGAGGTTCCGCTGCCGATCCGTGCGATCGTCGAGGCGGTGACGCAGCCGGTGCCCCCGGCGCCGACGCCGACCCCGAGTCAGCCGGTCCCGCGAGCGGAGCCTCCCATCAGAACAGCGCCGCCCGCGGCACCGGTCGTGCAGCGGCCGATCGTGATGGTGCCGTCCAGTACGGTGGCACCCCCGAGGGCACCGATTCCGAATCCGCCGGCGATCGAACGTCCAACGGTGTCGGCGACGGCCCGCGCTCCTCAGCCGAACGCGCCGCCGCCGATGTTGGTGGGCCCGATCGCACGGCCAGTGCCGTCTCCTCGCGTGGAGCTCCGACCGGAGCCGACGCAGGTCACGCCGCCGCCGGTGATGGAGCCCCCGAGGCGCCCCACGACCGAGCAGCGAGTCGTCGAGCCACCGCCGGCGCAACTGACGGTGGTCGCCCCGCCGCCACCCGCGCTCGTCCGAGCGACCGTACCGACGGCATGGCCCCCTCCGGACACGGATCTCCCGGCAGCACCGGCACGGATGCCGACACCGTCGCCGCGGGTCACCGCGCCGCTCCGCGAGGAGCCGACGGCAACCGCGCCGATCGGGGATCCTCCGGAACCACCGCGGGACGACACCGCGCGTCGCAGCGCCGGCGAAATCACGCCGCCTGGCGGTAGCACGCCGGTCAAGGCCGCGCCGTTCCGACGCAGGGACGCGCTGATCCTCAGCTCGGTGCTCCTCATGCTCGGGATCGGCAGCGGACTCCTCATCAAGCTCCCGTCGCGCGCCGCGACCCTCGCGGTCGCACCGGAGTGCGAACCCGGGCCGGAGAAGGTCTGCCCGCCGCCGGAGCCGGTCGCCATGCCGGACCCGACGCCAGTGACGTGCGAGCAACAGACGTGCGCGCCGCCGAAGCCGTCGCCGAAGCTCCAGGGCTTCTACGACGGGTTCTACGAAGGGCAGCGCGCGTACCTCCGCGGCGATCGACGGGGCGCGATCGAGGCGTTCCGCCGCGCGGAGCAGCACTTCCCGCGCAATCCCAGGCTCCTCCAGTGGCTCGGCCGCTGCTACGAGGAGCTCAAGGAACGCGACGAGGCGCGCGTGTACTACGAACGGTACCTCCGCCGCCGTCCGAAGGCGGACGACGCGGACTACTTCCGCGAGAAGGTAGATCGGCTCCGTGGCGCTCCGGACGGTGGGTCTCCCGCCGGCGGAACCGCACGGTAGCCACATCCATCGAGCACCAAAGGTCGGGCTGCGCACTCCGCAGCCCGATTTCCTTTGAGGACCATGCGTCTCTCCCCTTCGTTCTGAGGGGGAGCGGGAGGGGGTGAGAAGCGTCTCTTCACATTTCCCAAGACGCATGCGACGATGCACGCAGGCTCTTTTCCATGCCGGAGGCCGACATGATGGCTGCGTTCCAGATTCCATTCATCCTCGGCGACGACCGCAAGGAGCTCTTCTACGCCGCGTCTGAACTCATCCTCACACTCCCATTCGCCGTGCGCCGGATGCTCGACGAATTCGAACCGGATGGCGAGCTCGCGCGGCGCCGCGAACGCCTCCCGGACCTCGCCGCGCTCCCACCGCTCCGTGCCCGCGCAGTCCTCTCGATCGGTGCGATCGTCGCGCTCCTCCACGACGAGCTCCTCCCCGCTCGTCACCAGGACCGTGTGCTCTCCTTCACCGAAGACGACGACATCGTTTGGGATGGTGGAACTGCGCTCGTGTGGCCCGCCGCGAAGTCCGCCGAGCATATTACGGAAATCGCGTGCATCCCAACCAACGCCGCGCTCATCGTCTGGAGCGCATTCATCCACCTCCTCACCGCGCACTGGCCGCACGATACGTTCTTCGGGTACCGCGTCGAGCGCACGGCCGGCGGCGGTGTCCGCCTCCGCTGCGCAGTATAACCATCGCCCCCACCGACGACGTGAGGGGTGCCGTGCGCTGATCGCTCCGCTCCGACGCAGACATGAAGACGTCCCCCGATGGCCCCGCCCAAGACGGGCAGGCATCGGGGGGCGTTTGCTGTTCGTGTGGTTCCGTAGGGGCAGTCCGATGGCCATCGGACCGCCCCTACGCTCCGTGCGCCGCGAGGGCCTGCGTGCGCGCGAGGACGAGGTCGGCCTGCTCGGCTGTGAGGAGGCCGGGTTGCACCCAGCGCTCCTGCGCGTACGCCTGGTCCACGCCGTCCATCGCGAGGTCGCCGAAGTCGCCGAGGCCCGGGCCCGCGATGTAGCCGTTCCGGTCGAGCCGCTCGTCCAGTGCGCACGTAACGATGCGGAGTCTCGAGTACGTGTGGAGGAGGACATCGACGCCCTCCGGCGCCGCGACGACGCAGACGACGAGCACGTTCCGCTCGGATACCCCCGCGGCGCGCAGTCGCTCAATCGCGGTGATCGTCGTCCCGCCGGTCGCGAGCATCGGGTCGCAAATGAGGTGGAGCCGGTGGCGCGTATCCGTCGGCGGCATGGACTCGTGGTAGATCTCCGTCGCGAGCGTGTGCTCGTTCCGCTTGGCTCCGAGGTGCCAGAAGTGTTCCACGCCAGCCTCGGAGTACACCTCGCCGCAGAGGAGCGACGCGCGCCACGGGAGCACGACGACGTGGCCGCGCCCGATGGGCTGGTCGTCATCCATCCGAGAGATCGTCGGCGGAGCGAAGGTGAGGACGAAGGGCATCGCCTCCCGCAACATCTCTCGGGCGACGTTGCGGAACGCATCTCCCGGAACGACCGGTCGCCCAACTGCATAGTTGACGCGCAGGACGTCGAGGAATTCCTGGACGCGCGAGTGTTCCTGGAGCGTCCGGAGCCGACCGAGCGCCTCGTACTCCCGCACCGCGCGGTCGAGGAGCGCGAGATCGGGGTCTGGGAGCGCGGCGAACGCGCTCCCGCGCTCCTCCGGCGACTGCCGGGCGCTGAACGCCATACGCACGCGGAGCGCGTCGAGCGCCTCGGTGAATCGCCGCGGTGAGAGGTCACCGACGGCGCTGAGTCGCTCTCGTCTCCGTTCGTCGCGCTCGCGCGTCCGCTCACGCACCCGCGCGAGCGGTTCAGCCTCCATGAGGAATCGTTCCGCTATCGCTGTGGTCATGGGCATCCTCCGTATGATGCGTTGAGCGTCGCTGCCGAAACCACCGCCGCCCGATCGCGAACCCGATCGCGGGGATCAGCAACGAACCCGGCGCGCAGATCAGAATCGTGACGAGGATCGTGAGAAACGTGAAGAGTCCGTCGTCCGCCATCCGTGTACCCTCCCTGCGCCATCGCCATCATCGTGGTGGTGAAGGAACCGCCATGACCGTACCACCCGCGCTGCTGTCGAGTCAAACGGTTGATGAGGAAACACCCGACCCCTACAGGGGGGCCGGGTGTCATGATGTCTACGTTGACGTGCCGTTACTCACGCCGCTT
>Ga0114945_10002101_pt1 | contig 11873 bp, 10 predicted proteins | sample OV2TP3_FD_87194 | JGI IMG/M metagenome (GOLD analysis project Ga0114945, IMG submission 87194) | Hot spring microbial communities from Beatty, Nevada to study Microbial Dark Matter (Phase II) - OV2 TP3 | ecosystem: Environmental > Aquatic > Thermal springs > Hot (42-90C) | place: USA: Beatty... | reverse complement strand
GGATGAAGCGGAACGAGCGCGGCCCGAAGAGCTCCGCCTCCTTGTGAATCGTGCTATAGGCATGGCGGGTCCGCTGCGCTCCGGCCGGAGGCTCGAATTCGAAATCGGTCAGGTGCGCGCAAGAGGCATGGCGCACGACGAGCGCCAGAGCGGGATTCGCGGCGTCGCCCGCCGTCCAGTTCGCGTCTCCCGTCATGTCCCACGTCCGCCACCCCCGCGACGGATCGCGGAAGAACTCGCTGTTGTCCGAGGTCGAATACACCATTCGGCCGCCGGAGAGAAGGGTGAGGGTGTGGATGTGGTGGGTGTGGAGGCCTTCGTTGTGGGTCCGCCACTTCCCCTCGAGCCGGACGTGCACGCCGCCGTCGCTTCCCACGCGCAGAGGCTCACCGCTCGGCGGAACGTGCGTATCCCAGAGATCGGGATGAATGGGATCCGCCCCGGGCTCGCCGCACTGGGTGAGTCCGAGCCGCTCCCAAATCAGGTCGCCGTTCTTGTCGAGTCCCTTCGCGCGCAAGACGTCCTGCCCTCCGTTGAAGAACAAAGCGACTCGCTGCCCGACCTCGTGGCGAAGGTCGGCGCGATCGAGGACGAAGGCGCGAAGGGATCGCCGACCGCCGAGCCCCGTGCCGTTTCCGGAGTCGAGGACCTGTACCCGCCACTTCCGGCCGTCCGTGACGAGAATCGCGTTGTGGTTCCCGAAGGCCTTTAGCTTCGCTTTTTCCGTCCGCGGGTCGGGAACGAAGAGAAGAACGGCGGTCTCTCCGAAGGCGGCGAGCGAGAAGAGATCGCCGCGAGAACGGCCCGAAGTTCCGTAGCCATCGACGGTCGCGGGGATCTCGAAAACCGTCCATGTCTTGCCGTCGTCGGCGGACTTCAGCAACTCGCGCGACGTGCGCGCCCAAACGAACCGTTTTCCGTCCGCCGTCTCGCTCTCCGCCAGCGCCCAGATTCGGCCGCGATGGACGACCTGAAACGACCGCGCGTTCGCGGACCGGCGCGCGACTCCCTCGGCGGTGGCGGCGAAAGAGGTACCGCCCGCGGCGATGAGGACGGCGGGGACCGCGCCGCTCCGATGAACGATCTCCCAGTTCGCGCCCCCATCCCTCGACTCCCAAACGCCTGTCCGATCGAGCTCCGGTCGGACCGCGTCGCTCCATCGCTCGCCGACCAGGAGGAGCGAGTCGCGGCTCGCGATCGAAGTCGCATATCTTGGAGATCTTGGGAGCTGCTTCCACGGACCTCCGCGATCCGATCTCCACACACCCGCGTTCATGCTGACGCCGACCAGGGTCGAATCGTCGCCGGCGAGGGCATACATCACCCCCGCGGTGCACGCCCGGCCCCGGACGGTGCCGTTGGGCATGTCGGGGCTGATGTCTTGCGCGAGGCAGAGGAGGAGATAGGTCATCATGGGGTATATCTACGCGGAAAGCGGAACAATCCGTGGTAAAATCTTGAAACGGGAGGCGGTAATGAGGTTATGGATGGTTCTTCTCTTTTCCGCAATCGTGATTGCGGCGGCAACGTGGACCGGATCCCGGCAGTCGGACTTCCGGGCAGGTGTAGAGGATTGGGCCTTTGAGAATTGGGAAAAGGCGAGAGACCTTGCGGATCCTGAAAGCGCATTGGGCCGGGGGAGATTCACTCTCCAGGTCGTTGCTGAAGAAAAGCTCCATTCCGAGACCTGGGATCGGAGAGCGCCGAACTTGGCCCACATTCGGCTATGTCTTCTAGCTTTTGACAGTGGTCCACTCATGATCCTCTTGGATGCACTCAAGAGTGTTCTGCTCCAGTTAGAATCGGACACATCGCTTGTAAAATGGGCAACAGGGAATGAATCCTTGGGGCCCCGATGTACGGGAGGATTGTCTCAGCCGATTCCCGAGGATGTCCAAGCCTTGAGGATCGCGCCTTCGGATTGGCCCCATCGAGGCTCGGTCGAAGCGATCCTCAGGAATCTTCGGTAGCGGACTCTGGACTCGGGGCTCCGGACTCGCTAGTCTAGCCCGGTGCCGCGCATCCGCGTCCTCGGCTCCGACGTCGTCAACCAAATCGCCGCCGGCGAGGTGATCGAGCGTCCCGCTTCCGTCGTGAAGGAACTGGTCGAAAACGCGCTCGACGCGGGAGCGACGCAGGTACGAGTGGACATCGAGGAGGGCGGCCGCAAGCTCGTGCGCGTGAGCGACGACGGGTGCGGCATCGAGCCCGAGGACTTGCCGCTCGCCTTCGCGCCGCATGCCACCAGCAAGCTCGGTTCGGCGGAGGATCTTTTCCGCGTCGCGAGCTTCGGATTCCGCGGGGAGGCGCTCGCGTCCATCGGCGCCGTATCGCGGACGCGAATCCTCTCGCGCCTGCGGGGTGCGGTCGAGGGTGCCGAAATCGTCCTCGAGAACGGCCAGCTCGGAGAGACCCGACCCTCGGCGTCGCCGGAGGGAACGAGCGTCGAGGTGCGGAACCTCTTCCAAAACGTCCCGGTGCGCCGGAAATTCCTGCGATCGGTCGAGGTGGAGTTCGATCACATTTTCGAGATGGTCCAGCGCTTTGCGATCGGACATCCCGAAGTCCGATTCGATCTCCTCCACGACGGGGAGCAGAGACTGGCCTTGCCCCCGTCGGACGTTCGGGATCGCATCCGGAAGTTCTTCGGCGACGACCTCGGCGCGGCGCTCCTCGAGGTCCGGGCGGAGGCGGAGCCCTTCTCGTTCCAGGCCTATCTCGCGCCCCCGAGCTTCGCCCGCACCAGCATCCGGAGTCAGTTCGTTTTTCTCAACGGCCGGTTCATCCGCGATCGGGTGCTGTCGCACGCGATTCAGGAGGCGTACCGGGAGACGGTGCCGCACGGTCGCTACGCCGTGATCTTTCTCTTCCTGGAAGTTCCGCCCGGCGAGGTCGACGTCAACGTTCATCCGACGAAGCTCGAAGTTCGGTTTCGGCAAGTCTGGAAGGTGCACGATCTCCTCGCCGCTCATGTGCGGCGCCGTTTGCTCGAAGGCGATCTCGCGCCATCGGTTCGAGTCGAGCGGTACGCGGAGCGGGCCGCGGAATCTTCGCCCGTCCACGAAATCGTGGAGTTCTTTTCGGGCCCCGCGCCGGTCGAGACCGCCACGGCTCCCGCGCTGCTGACGACGGGAAGGCGGTATTTCCAAGTGCACGATCGGTACATCGTGGAAGAAGCGGAAGACGGGATCCGACTCATCGACCAGCACGCGCTTCACGAACGGTATCTTCTCGATCGATACCGCCGCGAGTACGATTCCGCGGACGTCGCCCGCCAGCGGCTGCTCCTGCCCGCGTCGGTCGAGGTATCGGAGACCGACCGTGCTTTGCTGGAAGACCATCGCTCCGTGCTGGAGTCCCTCGGGATCGAGTTCGACGATTTCGGTCCTCGGACCGTGGCCGTTCGTGCGGTGCCGGCGATCGTCGGGGACGAGGACCCCGCGGAGCTTCTTCGAGACGTGATCGAACGCCTCCGCGAGCACGGCGAGAGCGAACGGCGCGAGGGTCGGCCGATCCCGCTCTTGGACGAGGCGCTGGAGTTTCTCGCGTGTCGGGCCGCGGTCAAGTTCGGCCGGCGCCTCTCCTTGGAGGAGGTGGAGCGGCTCCTTTCGGACGCGGCGGGATTGGACTATTCCGCGACGTGCGCCCACGGGCGCCCTACGGCCGTCATGCTCACGCTCGAGGATCTGGAACGACTCTTTCGGCGGAAGGGATGACCGTCGCGGATTTCGAAAAGGCGAGCGTCGGGCCGGGCGTCGACCTCTACGTCCACCCGACGAAGAAATTCAAGACCATCACCATCAAGGCCTACGTCCACCAACCGCTCGGACCTCGGGCCACCTCTCTCGCCCTTCTGCCGTTCGTGCTGCGGCGCGGGTGCCGGCGCTTCCAGACGCAGAAGAAAATCGTCCTCTTCCTGGAGGATCTCTACGGCGCCTCCATGACCGCGGATGTCCTCAAGCTGGGGGAGAGACAGATCCTCTTTTTCCGAATGGAGATCGTGAACGATCGGTACGCCCCGAAGAGGATCCACGCCCTGCGGAAGTCCCTGGAGTTTCTCGGCCTCCTATTGACGCGACCGGTCCTGGAGAAGGGCGCGTTCCGGGCCGACTGCGTCCGGCAGGAGAAGGACAATCTCGCCCGGCTGGTCGAGTCCCTCGTCAACGACCGGATGGCGTATTCGATCGAACGGTGTATCGCGGAAATGTGCCGAGGGGAACCCTACGAGAGGTACGAGTACGGACGCGCCGAGGAGATCCCGGGGATCACGCCGAAGGGATTGACGAGAGAGCATGCGCGCGTGTTGGAAACGGCGCCGATCGATCTCTTCATCGTGGGGGACGTCTCGATGCGAGCGGCGGCGGAGATCGCGGAGCGGGCGTTCCGGATCCGGGGGCGACGGCCCGAATCGCCCCCTCCCGCGGTGGTCCGGCCGTCGAACGGGCGCCGGGAAATCGTCGAGACCCTGGACGTGGAGCAGGGGAAGCTCGTGCTCGGAGCGCGGACGGGGATCACCTGGGGGGACGATGCGGTGTTCCCGCTCGTCTTCTACAACGGGCTCCTGGGCGCGTTTCCCCACTCGAAGCTTTTCGTGAACGTGCGCGAACGCGAGGGACTGGCCTATTCCGCGAGCTCGTCGCTCGAGTACTCCAAGGGACTCCTCTTCGTCACCGCGGGAATCGATTCGGCCAAGTACGCCGATTGCATCCGGGTCATCGACGAGCAGATGGCCGACCTCGGCGCCGGACGATTCTCGGACCAGGACTTCGAGAAGACGCGCCAGACGATCGCGGACCGGATCCGCTCGCGCGAGGACAACGCCGGCGCGAAAATCGGAAGTTTCGCGGAGATGGTCCTCCACGGGCGACCGATGACCCCGGTCGAGCTCATCGGTCGGCTCGATCGCGTGACGCGAGAGGACGTCGTGCGCGTGGCGCCCCGCGTCAAGATCGACACCGTCTTCTTCTTGAAGAGTCCATGACGGACGTCCGATCCTACTCTCCCTCGCTTCTTCCCGCCCTCGTGCGCTTTTGGAACCGCGGATTCTCCGATCGACGCAATTTTTTCCCCGTCACCGAGGAGATCGTACGCCGGCGCGTCATCGAGAAACGGACGTCCGTCGAACGGTTCGAGCCCTCGCTTTTCCTCGTCGCGGTGGACGGAGACGAGATCGTGGGCGCGATCCATGCGGGAATCCGGCCGGAGGAACTGTGCCGCGTTCTCCATCCCGAGTGGCCCGGGGGGACGCAAGGGTACATCGCGCTTTTCTTCGTTCAACAGGGTCATCGGAACCGGGGCGTGGGGACGGAACTCTGGCGGCGAGCCCACTCGGCCCTGTCCGGGGTGAAACAAGTCGTCCTCGACGGCCAGTGCCTCAATCCGTTCTACGGGAACAGCGAAGGACCGTTCACTCCCTTCTGGGGAACGCCCGAGGGGATCAGCGTCCTCTGGTCCGACTCGGCGACGAAAAGATTCTTCGCTCGCCGCGGGTATGCGCCGAGGTTCAAGGCCCTGCAGTTGGAGATCGCGATCGATCAGGCTCGATTCGAGGCTCCGGAAGCGGCGGGTCTGGAGGTTCGGGTGTCCGATTCCCACTATCCTGACCTCGACACGCCCTATCCCGGGAGAGCGCGATACGCGGCGGGGGGGGCGTTCGAGTGCGCCGCGGCGCTGCAGGAGGGCCGGACGGTCGGGGTCCTCTCGTGGTATCCCCTCGCGGAAGTCGAACCGGGGCGGTACGCCATCTTTGAGGCGCTCGTGGCGGAACGGATGAGAGGGAAGGGGGTCGGTCGAACGCTCCTGGCCGTCGCCCTGCGACGGATGCGGGAGGCCGGCGCGCGACGCTGCGATGTCCTGACCATCCCGGAAGTCTCCGAGGCGGCGTATCGATTGTATCTCGAGGCGGGTTTTTCGAAGGTGGAAGAATGGGCGGTGTATTAGGGGTTCGACAACTTCCATTCCATGGGTTGCTCGCAAGCTGCGCAACCCACTGTTCTACTGTTGACTCACCACTAGTCCTCTCCAGCGCGCCCGGGGGAGCTCTCCTGGTCGTTCTCATGGTGTTCCTTTTCCTGGTGGGACCCATCATTCTCGTGGTCGTGATCCTCCAGCTCGCGGCGAAGGCCATGGAACGACGCACGGAACTCCTGCGCGGAATCGCCGCACGATTCCCCGGCATGATTCTCGAAGAAGGCGCATGGCTCCAAGGCCCTCGACTCCGGTGGCACGGGCCGGGCTGGCGTGGAATCGTGTCTTTCTTCGCCGGTGCGAAGAATTCTCCGCCCTACTCGCGATTGGAACTGAAACTCGAGAAGCCCGGGCCCGTGCTCCGCCTGACCCCGCAAGGTCTCTTCAGCGGCATCGCGAAATTCTTCGGCGCCCAGGACATCGAAATCGGAGTGCCGGAGTTCGATCGAGAGTACGCGATCGCAGCACAACCCGCAGAATACGCGCGCCGATTCCTGACCTCCGACAACCGGGCCCGCGTGGAGGGTGTCCGCGCATTGGCGGGGGGAGGGTCCATCCTGGTTTCGACCGCGGGTCAGATCGGCGAGATCCGAATCGGACGATACTGCCGCGAGATGTCCGAGGTCGTGGAATTCCTGAATCGCGCTTCCGATCTCGCTGCGGCTCTGGCAGGTCCCGCAACTCCCGAAGAGGTTCAGATCATCAGCGCTTCCCTGGAAAAGCGGGGGGCGTGTCAGGTGTGCGGTCAAGATCTCGGAGACAAGCCGGTCCGCTGTCGAAAGTGCAAGACCCCGCACCATCGCGAATGCTGGGAGTACCTAAGGGTCTGCTCGACCTTTGCCTGCGGCGAGACCAAATTCGAGTAACTCCGCTCCGTCCGCGCGTGTTCCAAGGGTGAATCTGGGAGCGGGACCATGGATTGCAAGAAGGCGAACGCGCTGCTCTCCGAGTGGATCGACGGCCGGCTTGCGGGGCCGGTCGGCCGCGCGTTGACACAGCACCTCGGCGAATGCGGCGCTTGCCGCAAGGACGAAGAGGATCTGCGGAAGAGCTGGGAGTTGCTCAAGCTCTACCCGTCGGTGGAACCCTCGCCGGCGCTTCTGGCGAAGGTGCTGTCGAGGATGCGACGTCCTCTCGTATGGAAGATCGTCGCCCCCGCTCTCGCGGCCGCCGCGGCCGTGGCGATTTCCATCGCGGTATTCCTGGCGCCCCCCAAGCCCAATCCGCAATCGCCCGCCACCGACGAGGAACGCGAACTCGTCGAAAACCTCGAACTCCTGGAGAATTACGAAACCCTGACGACTCTCGAGGTCGTCGCCGACGAATCGGCAAGCCCGGACGGCCGAGTGATCCTGGAGAGGGAGGATCACCGATGAGGCGAGCGCTCCTTCTCGTCGTGGCTCTCGCGGCTCCCCTCGGAGCCCAGTCTTCCACCGACGTGGATCCCGCCAAGTTGGAGCGCATCCGAAAGATGAGCCCGGAGCAGCGGAAGCGGCTTCAGGAGCGGCTGGAGCGCTACCGCAAGCTGAGCGAGGACGAGCGCGAGCGGCTTCGCCTGAACTTGAAGAAGTTCCGCACCCTTCCGCCGGAGGTGCAGAAGAAGCTTCGGGAGAAGTCCAAGAATCTGAGCGAAGCGGATCGAAAGAGCTATCAGGAACTCGCTTCGGGGTTCTTCCGCGCCATCGCCCGTTCGGATCGGCGCGCGCTCCAGGCGTTTCCCCGCGTCGTGTTCTTCGTATGGCTCGACCAGAAGGAGTCGGGCGCAAAAGAACGGCTCCAGGCGCTCCCGGAGGAGGAGCGGATCCGAGAATTCCGCCGTCTCTCCGAGGAGTTCCGCCAGACGGTCCAGAAGCGTGTGACGCATCATGCCCAGAAGCACCGCTGCTCCTTGCCGGAAGAAGTGGAGGACTTGCGGGGGCTTCCCCCCGGCGAGTACTGGATCCGTTGGCGCGAGATGACGAAGAACTGCGCGCGACAATCCAAGTCTCTCCAGAAGGGCCGTTGACCCTCCTCCCCGCCCTGCTATAATCTCCTCGACGTTCTCGTGGAGGGCCTCATGCTCGAACTCGTCGCCTTGGTTTCATTGAGCTTCGCACCGGCTCCCGCCCAAGTGGTGCCGAGCGACGATCTCAAGAAGAAGGTTTTTCGATTCCTCCGCAAACAGATCCGGAAGATCTCCGACGACGACAAGCGGGAGATCGTCGAACTGGGCCTAGAGTTCTTCCGCTCCTTGCCCGAGGACTCCAAGTCCGAGATCTCCAAGACGCTTCAGGCGGAAATCATGAAGCTCTTTGGGCCGAAAAAAAAGGACAAGTGACCATGGCCAAGAAGATCGGCGTCGTTCTTTCGGGATGCGGCGTCATGGACGGCGCCGAAATCCATGAAGCCGTGTGTACGATGCTGGCCATCGACCGCGCCGGGGCGGAGATCGTGTGCCTCGCGCCGAATAAGGACCAGCTGGATGTGGTAAACCATGTTGCGAATACGCCGCAAGGCGAAAAACGCAACGTGATGGTCGAGGCGGCCCGGATCGCGCGAGGGAGAATTCGGGATGTCGCAACCGTCCAGGCCTCCGATCTGGACGCCGTGGTTCTCCCGGGAGGTTACGGCGCGGCGAAGAACCTTTGCACCTTTGCGGTGGACGGCACCGACTGCAAGGTGGACCCCGGGGTGCGGACGCTTCTCCTCGAGATGCATGCCGCGAAGAAGCCGATCGGCGCGCTCTGCATCGCCCCGGCCGCGCTCGCGGCGGTGTTCGGGAGAGACCTCCACCCGGATCTCACCATCGGAACGGACGAGGGGACCGCTCGGGCCTTGGAGAAGATGGGAGCGAAGCACGTGAAGACGGCGGTGAGCGACATCGTCGTCGATCGGAAGAACAAGATCGTCACCAACGCCTGCTACATGCTCGCGACGAGGATTTCCGAGGTGGCCGCGGGGGCGGAGAAGGTGGTCAAGGCGGTCCTGGAGATGGCGTAGCCCTACTCCACGGAACTCTCGTAGCGCCGGCCCATCGCGCGGAGCACGGATTCGGCCGCGCGGACCCCGCGGTACTGTGCCTCCTCGAAGATCGAGATCCCGCTCAGGTCCGAGTGGGCGAAGGAGACCGGGCCCACCGGCTCGCACGCGGCGGCGCGTGATGGTCCCCAGAGGAAGCCCGGAACAGGTCGGATCATCGCGTGCCCATAGAGCATGACGTCGACTCGACTCGCGATGCGATCGATGTCGGGATGCGCGAGTCGAAGGTCCGCAAGGACTCGGTCGCGCCAATACTCCCAAGAACTGTTCAAGAGCGCTGTGCGCTCCGACGAGGGATCCCCCGTGCAAGGAAGATACCACGTCAGCACGCTCGGGCCGGATCGGGATCGCAACGATTGATGGGTCGCCGTGACGTATCCCAGGGAGGGGCTCCCGTGAATAACGTTGTCCCAGGCAGGCGGGACACCGCGACCCTCGGGGACGCGGTCGACCGTCACGTTCGCCACGACCCACGGCGCGTAGGTGAAGCCGTCGACCGCCGGCGGTTTCGCCACGACGCGCTGCGCGACGAATCGAGGCAGGGCCAGGATCACCCGCTTCGCGCGGATTCGAGTCCGTTCCTCCGTACGCGAATCGAGATAGTCCACGTCCGTGCCGTCGACTCGAAGGACCAGAGCGTGGGTCACGAGCCGTTGTTCGAGGGGGGCCGCCAGGCGCTCGACGATCCAACCGTTTCCCGGGGGCCACGTCACCGCTTCCTCGTCCTCGGGTCGAGAAGCGTAGTAGTGGATCCCGGCCCACGCGGACGTGGTCTCGAGCGTGCAGCCGTAGTCGTCCCGACACGCGTAATCGACATACCAGAAAAGCGGGCGGGAGGTGAATCGTTCGCGCTCCATCCACGCTCGCATCGTCAAGCCGTCGAGGGAGAGGATCTCGGGCTCGCGCGGGCTGCGATCCACGGGGATGGCGAACTTCCCTCGAAACGAAGCCATCCGTTCGCGGAATCTCCGGAGTTGAGCGAAGTCGTCCGGAGTCGCCTCGGCGGTGGGGAAGAGATCCTCATGCCACCTTCCGCGTTCGAAGAGTCGCTCCTGCGGGGAAGAACACAGGTGCCGTTCCTCGTAGATCGGCTCCCCGCGGGCGTCGGTGCCCGTGATCACGCCGAGGTCTTGGAAGAGCTCGCGGACGGCGCGCGATTCCTTCGAGGGGAGGGGCACATAATGGGCGCCCCAAGGGTACGAGGTCGCCGCGTTCGAACCGAATCGAGAGTTCCCGCCCGCCTCGGATTCGAGCTCGAGAACGACGAAGTCCTCGACGCCGGACTTTCGCAGCTTCCAGGCGGCGGAGAGGCCCGCGATTCCCCCGCCTGCGATCACGATGGGGACCTCCCGAGTGCGGGACGGCGTTCGCCCTCGCGCTTCCCGCAGGAGATGGCCGACGCGATGCGAGGTGCCGACGATTCGCCCCTCGATCCGCCGGCGGGGGCGACCGCAGCCGGCCAGCGCGGCGCCCGCGGCGGACCAGCGCAGGAAATCCCGGCGGGTGATCAGGGATTGATCTCTTTCCACTCGGAGTCGTAGTACTGGACGAGCACTTGGTGATTGAGCCGGTTCGGCTGAACCGGGACCGCGGCCATGTCGGGCGGGAATTCGAAAAACGTCTTCACCGAGGATGCGCTCACGAATCGCAGCCCATCGGGGAACCGATCGGGAAGCCGAAACGGTTCCCGGGACGCGATGATGAATCCCCATTCCCCGAACGAGGGGACATACGCATGGTAGGGGGCGGGTTGGAGTCCGGCGCTCCGGAGAGTCGCCTCGATGCACCAGAAGGACTTCCGCGCGAACATGGGCGAGGTGCTCTGGATGACGGCGAGGCCCCCCGGCGCGAGGCGCGCGCGGAGCACGCGGTAGAATCCGACCGTGTAGAGCTTGCTCAGGGAGAAATTCGTCGGATCGGGAAAGTCGACCACCACGAAATCGAACGCCTCTCGATTCCGGTCGAGCCACACGAACGCGTCCGCATTCACGATGGAGACCTTGGCGGAACGCAGCGAGCCGCCGTTGAGTCGATGAAGCTCGCGGTGGTCCCGGAAGAGCTGCGTCATCGCCGGATCGAGATCGACGAGCTGCACCTGTTCGACGCGCGGATCTTTCAGGATCTCGCGTACGGCCAGGCCGTCCCCGCCTCCGAGAACGAGCACGCGTTTGGGATCGGCTACCGCCGCCAGTCCGGGATGGACGAGCGCCTCGTGGTAGCGGTATTCGTCGAGAGAACTGAACTGGAGGTGTCCGTTGAGCCAAAGCCGAATGTCGTCCCCCTCCCGCGTCACGACGATCTTCTGATACGGGGTGGTCTTGGAGAGGATGATCTCGTCGGCGAAGAGGCGATCTTCGACGAAGTCCGAGATCGCGGCGGACCAGGCGAATCCTCCGACGAGGAAGGCCATCCCCGCGGCGGCCTGAACGCGGAGGAATCGGCACGAGGGGACGTGTTCCCGGAAGAGCCATGTCGCCCAGAGCGCCACCGCCACGTTGGCCATCCCGAAGAGGAACGAGGTGCGGACGAGCCCTACGTGCGGCACGAGCCAGAGCGGAAAGAGGAGCGAGGCCGCCAGCGCGCCGATGTAGTCCAGGGAGAGGACCTGCGACACCAAGTCCTTGAACTGGAGCTGGTCTTTGAGAATGCGAAGGAGGAGCGGGATCTCCATCCCGACTCCGATCCCGATGAGGGCGACGATGGCGTAGAGGACGAGACGGAACGAGGGAATCGTGCCGAAGGCGACGAAGAGAACCGCCGACGAAAACCCTCCGAGGATTCCCACGATGATCTCGATCTGGATGAACCTCGCGACGAGCCCCTTTCCCACGAATCGGGAGAGATAGGAACCGATCCCCATCGAGAAGAGGTAGGCCCCGATGATGGTG
>Ga0114945_10002100_pt1 | contig 11876 bp, 11 predicted proteins | sample OV2TP3_FD_87194 | JGI IMG/M metagenome (GOLD analysis project Ga0114945, IMG submission 87194) | Hot spring microbial communities from Beatty, Nevada to study Microbial Dark Matter (Phase II) - OV2 TP3 | ecosystem: Environmental > Aquatic > Thermal springs > Hot (42-90C) | place: USA: Beatty... | reverse complement strand
TGTGTGATGACTATCGAGGAGATCAGGTCAACGTTGGAGAAAGCGCTTCCAGGATCCACGGTGGAGGTCATGGATTTGACGGGCGGCGGGGATCATTTCCAGGTTCTGGTTGTCTCTCCGGCTTTCGAGGGCAAGGGTTTGGTGGATCAGCACCAGATGGTTTACGGGGTGCTGCGGGAGGCGCTTGGAAGTGAGCGCATCCATGCGCTGGCTTTAAAAACCTACACTCCGGATCAGTGGCAACGTCTGGGATCACAATAGGAAGGAGATTGGTTATGTCCGAGGATGTATTGGCAAAGATCGACGAGAAGGTGAAGAAGAATAAGGTCATGCTTTACATGAAGGGCAATCCGGATTCTCCCATGTGCGGCTTCTCGGCCCATACGGTGGATATTCTGAGGTCCTACGGCTACCCATTTGAAACGGAGGATGTCCTCGCGGATCCCGCAGTAAGAGAAGGCATCAAGTGTTATTCCAACTGGCCAACCATTCCCCAGGTCTACATCAACGGCAAATTCATCGGCGGCTGCGACATCCTGCACGAGCTGCACGAGCGAGGCGAGCTGGAGCCGATGCTCAAGGCCGCCTTCGAGAAGTAATCCCCTTCCGCTTTCACGGCCGCTGGGGCAGGAGCACGATGCAGTTGGGGTTAAGCCCCATATTCTTCAGCGTGTCGACTCTGGCGACCGCCTCGCCCTTGGCTACGTCGATCACTGTGATAGAGCCGTCGCTCATTCCGGGCAGGTTGAGCAGGCTATTCTGGACGAAGAGGTAACGCTCGTCGGGCGAGAATACCAGATGGTGCGCCCCTGCCGCCGCTGGGATGGCCTTGAGGAACTTGGGCTTCTGTGGGTCGCTTACGTCATAGACGTTGACGTGCCCGGGCTTGGCGGTGGTGACGTAGAGCCGATCGCGCTTCTTGTTGTGCTCCATCTCCAGAGCCACCCCATGGCCGCGCGAGCCGAAGTCGTCCACCTGAGTGAAGTTGAAGCCCTTGGTGCCCGGGTTCCAGACCGCCGTCCAGAGCGTGCCTCCGTACATGTTCGTGATGTACGCCACCGGCGGGTTGGCGCCGGGCATGAACATCACCTCGACCGGCGCCTCGCCCGACGGCGAGGGTTTACGTGATACTTTGTGAGTGGAGAGCACCTTGCCGCTGCTGGCCTCCAAGACGGTCACAGTCTCGCCTGGGTCGCCCAGGTCAGAGGCCCGTACGGTGCTCGTGATGATGACCCGGTTGATGCCGTTGTGGATGCTGATGCCGTGGGGATACTTGATGAAAGCCGACCCTCCGGCGGGCGAGCCGATGGTTTTGATCGGCTTGTCGCTGACTGCATCACCCATGACCACGTTACTCGAGCCCATGCAGGTGAGATACCAGGTCCGTTTGTCCTCCGAGAAGACCACGTCCTCCAGCACCTGGCAGTCCGGCACCTTCACCGCCTTCATCCGATAGGGAAAGCGGGTAAGGTCCATCACGTGGAGGACGCTCTTGCCGAGAGCGGTGATGTAGGCCTTGCTCTTGTCGCGGTTGAAGTAAATGTGGTGGGCCACGAGGTCTGGGGGTAGAGGGATCTCCATCAGCAGCTTGCCGAAGGTCGGCGACTTCGGGTCCACGTCGATGACCGCCAGCCCTTCCTTCCTCACGATCTGCTCCGGCTTGGTCTCGTAATTGAGCAGGGCCAGGATCTCGGCACTGGCCGGGCACGGCAACAGAGCCAGGATCGCCAGCATACCTACCACCGATATCGCTTTCCGGTTCATCGCAGCCTCCTGTTTTTTAAATTGACCCACTACCCGGATCTGAGAGAAATCCGCTTCGTCAAGCCTGTGCGATTCTTTCCGAACGCAGCCGGCAAGTCAAGGTAATCCAAGGGGATGACTCTCGACTAGTTTACCAGCGTGGCCATCAGCCGGCCGAAGCCGGTGATCTCTTCTTTGATGTGGATGAGCTTGAGGGCGTGCCAGATGTAGGCCTGGCAGCTCGTCACCACGGGCTTTGCGATCTCCCGCTCCAAAAGCTCCACGTCGTCGATGGTGGGCCAGCGCGGGCAGGGGATGAAGATCCCGTCGGCCTGCGGGGCCTTCTCATAAAGCCTCTTGGCGATCTTGTAGGAGGCATGGACCGGGAGGTCGGTGAGTTGGGAGTTTTTCCGGATGCCATAACCCTCGATCTTGAGGACCTCGAAGCCCGAGGCTTCGAGAAAGCGCTTCATCCTTTGATTCAGCTCGTCTTCGTGCGGGGTGGCGACAACGAGCTTCTTGAGGTTCATGGCCCTCAGCGCCTCCATCTCGCCGGTGATGCCGGCCGCTACAGGAACTCCGAATCTCTCCGTCAGTCTTTTTCCCATCGCGGTGTCGCTGCCGTAGCCCATTTTGGTAAAGAGAGGGGAGCCGCCGATGATGATCACGTCGCAGTTGTTCTCCGCCAAGTCCTGCGTCGCCTCTTCGATCCGCTCGAGTTGCTTGTCAAAGTCCGAGTCTACGAGTTGCCGAATGGTCCCCGTGCTGTTCAGGATCATGAAGCCTTCTGGAAACATCCGATAGAACTCGTAAACCAGAGTGTCTCCGCGGGAGGGTGCTACGTGTCCTACGCGAGCGCGCCAGCCGTACATGGTCCATGCCTCCTTAGGGAAGATAGGCGAACAGTTCGTTAAAGTTCCGGATCCTTTTCACCCGCGGATGATCGAAGGATTGGTTGTAGTATCGGTGCGGCATGACCACTGTGGCCGCGGTCTTTTCCGCCACCTCCTGGCAGTTCTCATACCGGTCGTCCACGAAGAGACTTACCCCTAAGTGATCGACCAGCTTTGCTTTGGACTCCTGGGTAAAGTGAACGACCGGCTTGCCGATGCCGTGCCTTTTGAGCCAGTCGCAGGTCACTTCGCGAATGTCGTAAGTCTCGCGCTCGTAGCGATGGGTGATGAAGACCAGTTTTCCCTTTCGGCTGAGGTCGTCTAGCGCCTCCCATTCTTCTGCGGATAGGAGCGGAGGGAGCTTCTGCCAGAAGACGGGGTCATAAGACACCGCCACCATGCATTCCTCAACGACTTTTTCCGACAAGACTGGGTGATCCTTGAAGTCGAAACCCGTGATTGTTTCGGCCAGGATGGGACCATTGCCGATTTTTTTCTCCAGGAGGCGGAGAAAAGGAGAGAGGAAATCGGCGACGACGCCGTCGATATCTAAGCCGACAATCATTGAAACTTGACTTTAAGCAAAAAGCCCATGATCGTCAACCTCTGTTGGGCTGTATCGTGAAGGTGGTTCCAGGGGACCCCTATCACTTGGGGACCTGCCTCTCGCGCCGAAGGCAATGAAGAGAGGGACCTCCCTGCCCTCTTGGCTCACCGTCTCGTCGGCTGGGAGGCCCGTTCGGGGACTCGCCTCGCTCCCCGAAAGCAATGGGCCAGTGGGTTCTTTGAACCGTTTAGTTTCAGTGCTTTCGGCTCGCTCGCCAAGCCCCCTCACTCGTGATGCCCGGCTCGCAGAGAGTTCCGACGCCTCCGAGCCGATGTTCGCTACGAGGGCAGGGAGGTCCCGGAGGTCGAACAGGCTGAGGGGTTTGCTGAGCGACCGAGGGGAGCGCGAGCGAGGCTGCGGACGTAGGGACGTGGAGGTTGGTGCAGGCCCTGAGTGGGGAGTAATCACCCTAGGGGAGGACGGGGTGGCGGCCCTCAAGGTAGAGGCCTATCGGCCGCAGCCGAGAGCGCGTTGCCCGAGGGAGCCCGCCTATCGGCTGCGCTCTGAAGACTCGCCGCCGAGGAGATGCAAACGTCAACCTGCCAGGTTCTTGGCAGCGGCTGTGCGTGTGTGATACATGCACGAGACAGGAGAGATTTATGCAGGATAGAGTCCTCGAGCAGTTGGACAAAAGCCGATTGATAGAGATCGCGAAAAGAGTAGCGGATATTGTCAGCTTGACAGGGGAGGAGAGGCCTCTTGCCGAGTATCTCGGCGGTGAGTTCGAGCGCCTCGACATGGAGGTCAAATACCAGGAGGTGGAGGAAGGAAGACCGAACGTGATCGGCACGCTCAAAGGATCCGGAGGCGGCGCAACGCTGATGTTTTGCGGCCACATGGATCACTTCGATAATCCTCACCCTACGGAAGTTGTCGGGGATCGCATCTATGGGCGGGGTCTTGTCAATATGAAGTGCGCTTTTCCCTGCTACATTGTCGCGGTCGAGATGCTGAAAAAGGCTGGGGTGATTCTCGAGGGGGATATTATCATTTCGGGCGTCGTCGGCGAGATCGAAAAGGCGAACATCGGTCAGTTCGCCGGAAAGAATTATCGCGGGGCCGGCGTTGGCGCCCGCTACATGATGGACCACGGTGTCACTGCGGATATGTGCATCATCGGCGAGCCGACGGGATTGCACCTACAGATCGGAAACTGCGGGCTGGTGTGGGCTCAAGTGACAGTGGAGGGAAAAGCGGAAAACTTCGTGCTTCAGGCCGGCAAGGTAGCTCAGGCCATTCAAGATTGGCAAAAAGAATATCAGGAGAAGTATAAGCACCCGTTCATGCTTCCGACCATCCAGATAGGAGCGGTCGAAGGCGGCAACCCGTTCAAGCCAGGGACCCAGCCGGTAACCAGTCTCTATGTGATCGTTAAGACGCTTCCAGGCACGCCTCCGATGGCCGTCAAACGAGGACTTGAGGAAGTTTGCGCCAGAGTCGAAAGAGCGGAAAAGGACATCAAGACCAGGGTGGAACTCTATCTTTCCACCGACGGGTATGAGATCTCCAAGGACGAACCTATTGTCAAAGTCATGGAGAGGGCCCATCAGGATGTCTTCGGCAAGCCGATGGAGTATGCGGCGCCCAAGCGCTATGGAATAACCAGCGATGGCTCGCGCATCGCCCCTTATGGAGTGTCCACTATCACTTACGGCCCTGGATTCGGGACGCATTTGGTGGACCCCACGGAGCCTCGGGTTAAAGAATGGGACACTCCTTCGGGCGTCAGGCGGGGAGTGGGCATTGAGAACATGGTCAACTGCACCAGGGTCTATGCGTTGGCGGCGCTTGAGATTTGCGCCAAGACCAGACAGGAGCTCGGCCTCGGATGAGGTTTCAGCGATGCATTTGACTTTCGCCCATTATCGCAATCGCTTCTGCATGTTTCGGACCTACTATGCCCTTGCCAAGGGGCTGGTCAAGCCCGATGGTTTGAGCCTCTCGGTCATAGAACTCCCCGATCCTCCCAGCCATGAGCAGGAAGAGGCGCTCATCAGAGGCGACGTTCAAGTCGCTAACCTATATCTTCCCAATTTCCTCCGCCGCAAGGTCGAAGGGGCGCTCATTGTGGGGATCTCCACGGAGTGGAAATCGACCGCCAAGGGAAACGGAATTTTCGTCCTCAAGGACGGACCGATCCGATCGCCGAGAGATCTCTCCGGCCGCCTCATCGCCACACACCAGGGGGCCCACGCCATTCATCGTTTTCTCTTGAAGCATCGTTACGGGGTGGATGAAAAGACGCTGCGCTGGGAGTCTCACCCGCAGGAGCGCCTGCTGGGAGTGCTCAAGAGCGGTAAGGTTGATGCGGTAGTCCTCCTGGACCAGTTCTTCTTCCGCGGCGAGGAGGATAGCGAAGCACGCTGTCTCTATACGGACGGGGAGGTCTGGAAAGCTCTATTTGGTTTCTCCGAGATGATCAAGCACATGATCGCCATCCGTGAGCCGCTCTTAAAAGAGCATCCCGAGTTGCGAGCGAAGCTTCTGGCTGCTTTCAGAAACTCCTTTGCCTACAGTGAAGGACACCTGGAGGAGATCGCCGACGCTTTCATCGAGCGCTACGGCGGAGATCGAGACGCACTTCTCGCCTCGGCCCGCTATCCCAGGATCGAGTTCACCTTTACCGAAACAGAGCAGAAGATCGCCGAGGCCGAAATGGACATGCTTGTGGAGATGGGAGAGATCGCGTACAAAATTCCCCTCTCGTCTGCCTTTGCGGTCTAAGTCTAGCCGGAGATGGCATAAACTAATACAAACGAAATAGGCAGGGTGACGTGAAAAAGAATGAGATTCTTCGCTTGCGCTCAGAATGACGCTCCCTTTGTCATGCTGAACCCTTCGCCCGTCATCCTGAGCAACGCGAAGGATCTCAGGCTCAGGACAGGCTCCGTGAAGCATCTCACACTGGATCGACGGTAATGTAACATGACTTGATGCGTTTGTATCAGTAGAGGAGCTGGCATGAAGAGCGGCTTCAAAATTATGGATTCGGATATGCACCTGAGAGAGCCTCAGGACCTCTGGGAGGAATACATGGAGCCTGAGTGGCGGGATCAGGCGCCGAAGATCGTGAGTTCTCCCGCTCGTAGCTCTGCGATGGTTTTGCTGGACGGCAAGATACTGAAGGGTTATCCGCCCACCTACCGCGGCGGCATCTTCAATGCCACGCGCATCGACGCGGAGATCGCCGAGGCCAGGGAGCGGGGTTTTGACGCCTCATCCCAGCTTTGGGCTATGGACAGGGAGGGGATAGATGTGGCAGCGCTCTATCCCTCGATAGGGCTGGGCATCATGATGCGGGAGGAGATCAATCCGAGGCTTGCGGCAGCCATCGCTAGAGCCTACAACAACTGGCTTTATGATTTCTGTAAGAGGGACCCAAAACGTCTCAAGGGTGTCGCCATGATCTCCCTCCATGATGTCGCTGAAGCTCGAAAGGAGGCCCGGCGCGCTGTCACCGAACTGGGGTTTGTTGGGGTTTTTGCTCGGCCTGAGCCACTGCGCTCCCTTGCCTGGCACTCGCGGTATTTCGACACGCTCTGGGCTGAGCTGGAAGAGCTTGGAGTTCCCATCGGGTTTCATTCGGCCGCAGCCAGCGGCGAGCTGCCGCAGGCCGGAGACCGGTTCGGCGAGGATTTGCTCCTCAGGCACATCTGCGGCCATCCCATGGAAAATATGCTGGCAATGGTGGATGTCATCTGCGGCGGCGTCCTGGAGCGCCATCCCAAGTTGAAAGTGGCGTTTTTAGAATGCACTAGCGGATGGGTTTCGTTCTGGCTCCATCGCATGGACAAGGCCATTGAGAAGTCGCGCTCGGCGTCCATCACCAAGATGAGGCCAAGCGAGTACTTCAGGCGCCAGTGCTGGATCTCCACAGAGGCGGAAAGGGAATTGCCGATGATCGTTGAACTCCTCGGAGACGATAACATCGTCTATTCCACCGACTACCCCCATGGCGATTCGGAATTCCCGCATGCCATCGACGAGTTCCTGGAACTTAAAGCCGTCGCTCCCGAAAGCAAAAGAAAAATCCTCTGGGATAACTGCGCCCGCCTCTACCGCTTGGAGTAAGTTCAGGCTCACTTAAGGCCAATATCATCCTAAAAAGTTGTACAGCTTGGCGCAGTTATCCCACAAGTACTTTCTCTTTGTCGCATCGGGAAAAGGCAGCTTCAAGAAAGATTCCACGGCGTGGGGGTATTTTACGTCCAAGTGGGGGTAGTCAGTAGAAAAGACGATATTGTCCTCCAGACCGAATTCCGGCAGGTGCTTGGCGGTGATCTCGTCGCATTCTATGGACCCGTAGCACTGGCGTTGGAAATACTCGATAGGTTTGAGCTTGAGCTCGGGATATTCTGCCTTCCCCGTAGTCTCCGCGTATTCCCCCATCCGCCACAGCAGCCAGGGCAGCCAGGAACAATTTCCCTCTAGGAAGGCCACCTTGAGGCGCGAAAATCTCTCCAGTACGCCTCCATAGATCATGTCGGCGCAGGCCAGCATATTGGCCAATGGGAACCCGAGGGTATTGAACATGGAAAACGTGGGGCTAAACTGCGCCATAACCGGCTGCGGGAGATAGACCCTGCCTGCCTCGTGGAAACCCACAGGCACGTTAAGGCGCTGGCACTCTTCCCAGAGAGGATCATAATAAGGATCGCTCCATCTGCGGTCGCTCACATGGTTGGGGCGCATAAAGATTCCCTTAAACCCCAGCTCCTCGACTGTACGCCGGGTCTCCTCAACTGCAGCCCCAACCTCGTGCGGAGCTACCATGGCGACTCCGTACATGCGCCTTGGAGATGCCTTTGTGAAGTCGTATAGCCAGTCGTTGTAAGCGCGTGCGATGGCTGCCGCAAAGTCGGGGTCCAAGCCGTCAATCCCCAGGACGAACAATCCGCGGGTAGGAAAGAGCAGCGCAACGTCGATTCCTTCCTTGTCCATGGCCATGACCTGAGACAGCCCGTCGAAGTTCCGCGCAGCCGCATCACCGTACTTTTCCTTGAGGGTCTCCTGGCGATATTGGGCCAGGGCCGGATTTCCCGGAAGCCTGGGTATGGGCAGGATCTTTCCGTCTACCTGGACGCCCAGGTCTCTAAAGTCACGCGTCAGCCCAACAGGCGCCCGCTTGGCGAAGGAAGGATCGATGTAACGCTGCCAGAGATCAGGAGGCTCCATGACATGCATGTCCGAATCCATCACTTTAAATCCATTTTTGGCCATCGTTTACTCCTTTGGTTTTCTTCAGCCTCAGGCCTTTTTGTTCATGCGAGAGATTTGAGCTCCTGGATGTAATCCTGGAAGCCGGTTTCCAAGGTGTAGCGGGGATCCCAACCCAAATGCTCTTTGGCCCGGGAGATAGACAGGGGTTGCTTGGCTGACCGGGGAGCTTTTCCCGGGATGATCTCCACCTCAAGCTTTGGCAGAAGCCGCTGCGCCAGGGCTATAAGGTCGTCAAATTTAACAATCACGCCGGTTCCTATGTTAAAGAATCTTTTCGGTGGCGGAGGTACAGTCGCGGCCAATTCTATTGCGCGTCCGACATCCTTGTAATAGATGTACTCAAAATCTCTGGTTTGTTCCTGCGGCACTCGGACTACCTCCCCGGTCATTCCTCTTTGCAGCAGTGTCTGGATTATTTCCCCTCCTCCGGAGCCGCCCCAGAAATGGCCGAACCCGTAGACGTTGGCCAAGCGAAGGACGATCAACTCAAAGCCATACAATTGTTGATAAGCCTCCAGCACGAGTTCTTTGGCTACCTTTGAATTGCCGTAAGGGGCCCCCTCTCCTCTGGGAAACTCCTCGTGGATCGGAGTGGAGGCTTCTTGCCTGCGGTCATAGACACCCATGGTGCTGATATGCACCATTCGCTTGACTCCTGTCAGCCGGACCGCCTCCGCCACGTTGATGGTTCCCATGACGTTGATCTGGAGGCCGGTGTAGAGGGCCTCGGCGACGCGCCCGCCGATCAAGCCGGCGGTGTGGATGACCGTGTCGATTTTATATTTTTGCATCGCCTCGATGAGGGCCGGCAAGTCCCGTGTGTCCTTCTGGACCACGGAGACATCGGCAGAGCCGATTTTCTTGCTTAAAAACTCTCGACGGGGCTGAAAATCATAAAAGACCAGCCGCTCGCCTCGCTTCAGCGCCAGCGGTGCAAAGGAGGTTCCGACCAAACCGATGCCCGTGATTAGCGTAGCCATTTGTTACTCCTCTCGTAGAATGTTGTATTTTCCAGGCCCAAAATATTCGATAAGCAGGCACGGTGTCAACATAACCCACCTTGCCACAACCCCTCGGTGGGATTGAATACTCCTTGAACCTTCGGCTAAAGCTTTAGATATTTACCAGGGGATCGCTTCTTGCGTACTATACAAACACCGGCCAGATCCTGCGGGCTCGGAGGGGGCTATATGTGTCAGAGACCGCAAGCTTGTCAAGCAAATTGTCCTTGAGTCCCGACCAACTCAAGCTACAGCTTTACTGATCTGTAGGAAACAGAGGCTCTGGGCGGGATGGGTTTAGGGTTCAGGCGCGCCATCGTGTTCAGGAATTGGATTAGGCGGTCAATGTCGACGCGCTGCTGCAACGCCATCGAGTTCTTCCGCAGGAGCCGAAACTCGTCGCGAATCGCGGCTGAACCGGCGAGTTTCCTCAGTTCCTGTTTCTCTTCATCACTGAGCACGCCCAAACCGCTTCCTTAATCGCTTAGCTTCCTGTCCGAGACGAAATAACTCATAATACTCCTGAATCCGCTTCCAATCCAGCTTCGAGCCGTATATTCCCATCAGCCTCTCAATGTCTGCCGCCTCTTGCGCCTTGCGGTCGGGATCATTCACCATCCCTTGCACCTTTAGTCCGATCACGTCCTCCGGATCAACGACCTTGACGGTCTGCTTCTCGCCGAACACACGATAGCTTTTTGCCCGCGTGAGCATCGAGAGCGTGTATTTCCGGAACGCATGGACAAAATCGACGGATCCCCACGCATCCTCATGATGGCGATATTGGGAGACGTTTTCCGTGTGTACGGCGCGCTGGTAGCCCAAAGCGGTGAGTCGCTCGTGCAGTTTCTTTAGATCATCTCGATGGACAAGAAAATCGAGATCCATGGTGGCCCTGGGATACCCGAGAACTCCTAAAGCGAAACCGCCAATGGCCGCATACCGAATCTGGTGGCGGTCGAATTCCGCCAGTAACGCTTTTAGGACGCGTTCAAAATCCACGCGCCTATTTTAGGCACTCCGGCGCAGAGCCGCAAACAGTAGGGATCGTCACTCAAAGGGCCATTTGGGCTTGAGCTTGAAGGGAAGCTTCTTGATGAGCTTCTGGGTAGCCCGCTGGGCTTGGCGCAGCACTTTCTTCACATCCACCGTTAGGATCTTCCGTTTTTCCATGACGATGCTCCCGTCGATGATGACCGTCTCGACGTCGGCCCCTTCGCCGGAGTAGACCAGGGTAGGGACAAGGGAGAAGTCATGCAGCGGGATCCAATTCGAGCGCTTGCATTCGACGATGACGACGTCCGCCTTTTTTCCTTTTTCCAACGATCCGATCTCGTTGTCCCAATGCACCGCACGGGCGCCGTCGATCGTGGCCATCTCGAGCGCCTTCTCAGGCGCGATCAGGTCTGGTACGACGCGCGCCTCTTTGTGAACTGTCGCAGCCTCGTACATGGCCCGGAACATATCCAGGCTGTTGTTGGCCGCGCTGGAGTCGCAACCGAGGGCGACCGTGATCCCCATGTCGATCATCTCTGGGAACTTTCCCACTGTGGCTGACCCATAGGCGCCGTGAAGCGTAGCGCCGGGGACGTGGATGACCCTGCAGTCGTTATCTTTCAACACGCGGAGCTCCTCATCCGTGAGCACCGCCATGTGGATGAAGTACCAGTGCGGACCTAGGATGCCGAGCGAGTTCATGTGGGCGATGGTGGTCCGGCCCGTCCGACTTCTCACCCATTCGACCTGATCTTTATTGACCGCGGCGTGCATCTGCACCATGACCCCGTCCCGTTTGGCGAGCTCATTGATGCCGCGATACAGATTGTCCGTTACGTTAGGTTCCACTCTAAGACCATAGGAAGCGCGAATCCGTCCACCCTCTCTCTCGTGCCACTCCTTAACCAGTTTCTCTTCGACTTTTAAGGTCTCTTCAGTGCTGAGCTTTCCCGGAAGGCCGTCCGGCAACGGGCGATCATCGCTCCACTGATCCATGCCCGACCAGGCGATGATCCCGCGCATCCCGCTTTCTGCCAGCGCCCGTCCCACGTTGTCCATGGGGTAGCCGCCAGGATCGCACACGCAGGTGGTCCCGGTGCGGATCATCTCGATGCAGCAGAGGAGCGCGCTCAGGTAGGTCGCCTCGTCGGTCAGCAGGGTTTCGTAGGGATAGATTCGGTCATAGCACCAGGCGATGAGGTCGACATCGTCGGCAAGGCCCCGGGCCAGCATTTGGACGTGATGGCAGTGGGCGTCGATGAGGCCGGGCATGACGACCCGGTCTCGGGCATTGAATACCTTTTCGGCCTGGAAATCCTTCAGCGCGTCGCTTTTTCCCACATCGACGATGCGGTCGTTCTCGATCGCCACAGCCCCGTCCTTGACGATCCGGCGGCGCGAGTCCATGGTGATGAC
>Ga0114945_10002099_pt1 | contig 11882 bp, 10 predicted proteins | sample OV2TP3_FD_87194 | JGI IMG/M metagenome (GOLD analysis project Ga0114945, IMG submission 87194) | Hot spring microbial communities from Beatty, Nevada to study Microbial Dark Matter (Phase II) - OV2 TP3 | ecosystem: Environmental > Aquatic > Thermal springs > Hot (42-90C) | place: USA: Beatty... | reverse complement strand
TGGCCGCCACCATCCGGGAAATGGAGGCGAAGATCCGGTCCGACCAGCCGGACGAAATATCGTTCGCGGTCGAATACTTTCTCTTCATCAAACACGAAGACGCCGCACCGCTCTGCGTGCCGCTGCTTTCCCATGCCGATCCGTCTGTCCGGCGCATCGGATGCCGCGCCGTCGGTCAGTTGGGCGGCAGGGAGCTGCTGCCCACCCTGGAAGGGGCGCTGCGGGATTCTCACCCGGATGTCATCCGGGAGGCGCTGGCGGGCATCCGCCGGATTGGCGGAGAGGAGCAGCTACCGTCCCTGGGCGCTCTGCATCTTCATCCGGACCTCTCGATTGTGGCGGAGGGCGTCGAGACGGCGGCGGAGGTTGGCGGATTTGACGGCATCCTGGGGACGGCGGAACTTCTGAAGCGGTGGTCGAAAAGTCAGGACGTGCGGGAACTGGAACTGCTGGCCTCGATTCTGGGCCGGCTGAAGATCAAATCCTTTCTGCCGGTTCTGCTGGAATTGACGCAGCACCCGAATCCCAAAGTATCGGAGACGGCCATAAAATCATTGACGGCGTTCAAGGATGAACGCGTTCTCCCGGCCCTCTTCGACGGACTCCGGCATGAGACCCTGTTCCCGCAGTTGCAGTCTTATTTTTCGTCCTGCGGCGTCCATCTCAAGGAATCGATTCTGAAACTCTACCGGACCGAAACCAAACGGCGCCGGGTCAAACGGCGGCTGTTTGAAGCCATCGCGCGAAACAGCAAGTGGGATCCGTCTGACCTGCTGTTCGAGGAGCTGAATTCGGAGGATCCCGCGATCCGGTATCTGAGTCTCTACCACCTCTCCCACCGCGGAACCCAGAACCTGCCGGAACCAGCGGTCCACGGAGTCTTGCGGCGCGAGATCGAGCACTGGATCCGGCTGGAGTCTCTCCGGGAACATCTGGTGGATCTGGCGCGGGCGGACAATACGAAATCGCTCATCCAGTTTGTCATCGACGAGGAGGTGTATCAGACCCGCAAAACCCTCTTTCTGGCTCTGGGTTTTTTGAAGGACCGGCCGACTGTCCAGCGCATTTACCGGAACATCTTCTACGGCTCGCCGACCGACCGGGCGCTGGCGCTGGAGGCGCTGGACAATCTGGGACTCAGGCCCTGGGCGCCTCTCATCTCGCCGCTTCTGGACGGCCAGAGGCGCGGCGAGGCGTTGAAGGAGTTTCAGAAGCATTTTTCCGATACCCGCTTTGACATCGAGCATACGCTCCGAATATTTTTGTCAATGTCCTACGAGTACATCCTGTCGGTCATTCTGTATGTCTGGCGGGAGACGGAGGACAAACCGCGCCGGGATGTGGTAGAGTCCCTGAGGTCGCATTCCTCCGGACTGGTCCGGGAGAATGCCGAGGCTGCGGTGCTGGCGCTGGGAGGAACATGAGTGCTCACGCTTGAACGAATCCTGATGCTCAAGCAGGTCAGTTTGTTTTCAGGGCTGCATATTCAGGAACTAAGGCTGATCGCGGAGATCGTCGAAGAGATGACCGCCGATGAGGGGGAGATCCTGTTCAATCAGGGCGAGCCGGGCGATTCGATGTACATGATCATCGAGGGCAGGGTCCAGATTCTCCTCGCGGACGGGACGCCGTTCAAGGTATTTTCCGCGTTTGAGGCGTTTGGTGAAATGGCGCTGCTGGACGACGAGCCGCGGTCGGCGAGCGCGAAGTCGATTGAGGCATGCAAATTTTTACGGATTGAGCGGGACAAGTTTCTGGCGCTGCTGACCCAATACCCGGATATCTCCGCCGGACTTCTGCGCATGATGAGCCGCCGTCTGCGGTCGGAACTCGCCGCCCCGGCCCAATCCGCCCCCGAACAGGATTCCGCATCCAGCGCGTTCCGGCAGTGAATATCCCCGTTAGCGGTCACTGGGGGGGTTGCCATCCATGGCAACCCTTGGATGGGCTAACGGGGATTGTACATCCCTGTACAAAAAAAGGGACACGCTTGTGGCGTGTCCCTGATTGACAGCTTCGTTACAAACTTACAGCCGATTCGCGAATCGCCTGATCCTTACTTCCACGTATCAAACGGGGATTCCGGCTCGACAATCGGCGAGAAATCCTCATTCGGAACGCCGATGGGGAAAGTCGCAATTTCGACTGCGCCCACCAGTTCGCGTTTGACGGTATTGACCAGCCCCGGAACAATCCCCTGAGCTCCGTCCGTCTTTAATGCCCCAAAGAACTCAACCCAGCCAAACGCCCCGTTCATAATCCCACGGGTCAGCTTGCCCACCGCGTTATTCTCGGCGGCAAACGCGCCCACGGTAAATGTGAAACACAAGGCAACAGCCAGTCCTAAAACGAGTGCTTTCTTCATGGCACCGCTTCACCTCCTTTCAAAAAACTATGACTACCAAATTCAATATGTCTACCAAATGGCAAGCCCAAAAGCAACTATTTTTTTGTTTTCTGCCCCCCCGACCGCCCCCCCGGCCGCGTTCGGCATTGACGGGCGTACCAGCCGGACGCACTCTGCGTCCGTGGTCAGCGTCAGACATCGACAAAGAGTCCGCGCGCGAAAACTCATCGCGCGGTTAAACGGAGCGTATCCGCGCGCCGTCTGTTCCCTCGCCTATCGCAGTCCTCTGCAACTGCTCATCGCCACCATTCTCTCCGCGCAGTGTACGGACGAGCGGGTTAACAAAGTCACCCCGGCGCTCTTTAAAAAATATCGGACGGCCGGAGAATTCGCCGGCGCTCCCCTGCCTGAAATCGAGGCGGTCATTCGATCCACAGGATTCTACCGAAACAAGGCCCGCAGCCTTAAATTCGCCTGCCGGACCATCTGTGAGCGGTTCGGCGGCCGCGTGCCGGATACGATGGACGATCTGCTGTCGCTCCACGGCGTTGCCCGAAAAACCGCGAACGTCGTCCTGGGAAACGCGTTCGGGAAAAATGAGGGCGTCGTCGTCGACACCCATGTCTTTCGCATCGCCAACCGGCTCGGGCTGGTCCGGGAGACAAAAAATCGCGATCGCGTCGAGTCGCGTCTCATGTCGATCATTCCCCGCGCCGAGTGGACGATTTTCAGCCATCTGCTCATCCACCACGGCCGCGCGGTCTGCAAAGCCCACCGGCCAAAATGCGACATCTGCCCGGTCGAATCGCTCTGTCCGAAGGTCGGCGTCAGCCGGCGCGGCGCGGCGTCAGGAAAGGGAGGGTCGAAATCAGAATCAAAATCGCCAGCACAAAAAACACGAGCCGGAGACCAAGGTGGTCGCTGACGATTCCCGCCAACAGGGGGCCCACGGCTGTTCCGATACTCATCGCGGTGTTGAAGAGTCCAATAAGCGCCCCCGGTCCGTAGATCCGGCCCAGCCGGCCGCTTTCGGCGGTGGCCGCGGCCACGGACAGGCCCGTGCCGATGCTCATAAAAAATAACGGCACCCAGCTCCCCGCTCGACTCGTCATCCAGGACAGGAGAACCAGACTGAACACATGAATCAATTGGCCGTAGACGATCATTTTCGTCCGGTCGTACCGGTCGGCCATGCGGCCGAATGGCCGCTGAAGGAATCCGGAAACCAGCAGGAATCCCGAAATGATCAGGCCCAGCGACGTCAGCTTGACGCCGCGCTCAACCGCCAGAAGCGGCAAAAATCCCATGATCGAGGAGATGATGACGGCGTTAGCGAATCGAAACAAACAGACCGCCCTCACCTGCGCATCGGCCAGAGACGCGAATATCGATCCCATCGGTTCCTCCAGCGGCGAGTCCGGGAGCTTCGGCGGAGCGGGCGGGAGGAGCCACAGAACGAAAATGAGTGTCACCATCGAAAGACCGCTGATGGTATAGAACGCGGCATCCATGGAGTACTGGTGGGATATCCATCCGCCGATGAGGGGCCCCAGGGCCATGCCGGCGAAGAGAGAGATGGAAAATGTCCCGAGCGATTCGCCCTCCATCTCCGGCGGGGTGAGCTGCACCATATAGGCCATCGAGATCGGCGTCACGACGCAGGAGGCCAGGCCCTGAAAAAACCGGATGATGATCAGATCGGTCGCATTCCGGGCCAGGGGATAGATCGCCGACAGAATGGCGAAAAAAAAGAGACCGGCCACAATGAACCGTTTGCGCCCGGAAAGATCCGATAGACGGCCAAATACCGGCGTGCCGATTCCGCGCGCGAGCGCGAATGACCCAAATATAAATCCGATGGCAGTGCCGTTTGCGCCGAGGGATCCGGCATAAATCGAGATAAACGGCGCAACCATCCCGACCCCGAGCATGGTGACGAGGTTGGAGACGAACAGAACCGCAAAGACCTGCCGCCGCGTCGCCGGGTTCATTTTCTGGCTCTGAACGGAGGGAGGGCTTAGAGTTTCGCGCCCTTGGGAATGACCACGATGCCGGTGTCGCTCACAAAAAAGCGCTTGCGGTCCTCCTCAGGCGCGATCCCGATTTGAAAATTGGGCGGAATGTGGACTTCCTTGTCGATGATCGCCCGCCGGATGCGCGCATGCCGGCCGACATCGACGCGGTCAAACAAAATCGAATCTTCAACGTCGGCGAAGGAATGAATAAAACACCCCGGCGACAGCACCGATCGCCGGATCTTTGAGCCGGAGAGAATACATCCCTCCGACACCAGTGACTCCACCGCCTCCCCGCGCCGGCCGCCCAGCTCATCGAACACGAATTTGGCCGGCGGGTAGCTGGAAGGATAACTGCGGAACGGCCAGAGTAAATTGTAGAGGTTGAGCACCGGCGAAATGCTTCGCATCTCCATATTGGCCTCAAAATAGGACTCCACCGTGCCCACGTCCCGCCAGTATCCGATCTCCTTGTCGCTGGACCCGGGCACGGCGTTTTTCGCGAAATCGTAGGCGAAGACCTTCCGGCGTGGAAGCATTTTGTGGATGATGTTTTTCCCGAAATCGTGTTCCGTGTCCTCGTGAGCGTCCGTGTCGAGCTCATCGAGCAGGACGTCGGCGTTGAAAATGTAGTTCCCCATGGACGCCAGGCATTCCTCCGGCCGGCCCGGAATGGGTTTGCCGTCGACCGGTTTTTCCTCAAATCCCATGATCTGCCAGTCGGGATTGACCTCGATGATGCCAAAATGAATCGACTGGCTCCTGGGAATCGGAACGGCGGCGATCGTGAGATCGGCCTCCATTGTCTGATGATAGGCGATCATTTGTCTCACATCCATCTTGTAGATGTGATCCCCCCCGAACACCGCGACCGCCTTGGCCTTGGAGTCCCGGATAATGTTCGAATTCTGATAAATCGCGTCCGCCGTCCCCTGGTACCAGGTCTCGCCGACGCGCATCTGGGCCGGGACCGGATCGACGTACATGTTGAGACTCCGGGGCAGCGCGTAGGTGGAGTTTAAGTGCCGGATAAGGGAGTCGGCCTTGAACTGGGTGAGGACCTTGATCTGGAAAACCCCGGAATTGATGAAATTGTTGATGACAAAATCGATGATCCGGTATTTGCCCGCAAACACCACCGCCGGCTTGGCGCGTTCCTGCACCAGCGGCCCCAGCCGCGTGCCGCGCCCTCCCGCCAGAATCATCGCGAGTGTGTCGATCATGCCGGCACTTTATCCTATTTATCCGGATCTGTCACTTGAATCTCCCCGCGCCGGGTAGTACGGTTCGGCCGGATGGCGCGGTTGCGCCGTCCTGAAAATCGGAGTAGACTGGACGGGATGAAACAGACGGCCGATTTTTCTCTGGAAGAGATTCTCAAAAATGACAAGATCCGCCACCTTCGGCCCCACTCGGCGCCGCGGGTTGGCCGCAAGGCCTCCGTGCGGGACGCGGTGGAGGCGATGCGGAAAACGCGCCGGGGGTGTGTTCTTGTGTGCCACGGCAAGGACCTGGTCGGGATATTGACGGAGCGGGACATACTGATCAAGCTTCCCGACAACAGCGCCGAACATCTGAGCCAGCCGGTGGAGGCGGTCATGACGCCCACCCCCCAGAGCGTGTCGATCAACGATTCGATTCTTTCCGCGATCCGGCTGATGATTGAAAAAGGATTCCGGCATCTGCCGGTGATCGGCGACGACGGCGCTATCCTCGGCACCATCTCCATCCGCAACGTCCTGGCCTACCTCGCCGAACATTTCCCGCAGGCGGTCTATAATCTTCCGCCGGTTCCGGGCCAGATCAACGTCGACCGGGACGGCGCCTAGACGTCGATGGAACCGAGGCCAAAAAGACAAATCCCGACCGAGGATGTCGGCAACATCGTGATCCGGTTTGCCGGAGATTCCGGCGACGGCATGCAGCTGACCGGAATGCAGTTTACCGACACGTCCGCCATTGTCGGCAATGACATCAGCACCCTGCCCGATTTCCCGGCCGAAATCCGCGCTCCGGCCGGATCGCTTGCGGGCGTCAGCGGGTATCAGGTCAATTTTTCCAACTACGATATCCGCACCCCGGGCGACGCGCCGAGCGCGCTGGTGGTGATGAACCCGGCGGCGCTGAAGACCAATCTGGCCGATCTGGAAAAAGGCGGCATCCTGATCGTCAATTCCGACGCCTTCACGCCCGACAACCTCCGCCAGGCAGGATACACATCCAACCCGATCGATGACGGCAGTCTCAAATCCTATCGCCTCTATACCATTCCCATCACCAAACTTGTCGATACCGCCCTCAAGGATAATCCCCTCTCCTTCCGTCAAAAGGAGCGATGCAAGAATTTTTTCGCCCTGGGTCTGGTCTTTTGGATGTTCAACCGGCCCATGGAGCCGACATTGGACTGGATCGGCGATAAATTCAAAAAAAATCCCGATGTGATCGACGCCAACACCCGGGCGCTGACCGCCGGCTTTTATTATGGAGAGACCACCGAGGCATTCGAGACGCGATACCAGGTCCAAAAGGCCAAAATCGCTCCGGGAACCTACCGGAAAATCACCGGCAACGAGGCGCTCGCGCTGGGGCTCATGTGCGCCGCCGAGCGCGCCGGGAAACATATTTTTTTCGCCGGATATCCGATCACTCCGGCCAGCGACATTTTGCACGAGCTGGCCAAGCACAGGCGGTTTGGGGTCAAGACTTTTCAGGCGGAGGATGAGATCTCCGCGATCGGGGCCGCGATCGGCGCGGCATTCGGGGGAGAGTTTGCTGTGACCGCGTCGAGCGGTCCCGGGATCGCATTGAAGACGGAGGCGATCGGGCTGGCCATCATGCTGGAGCTGCCGCTGGTGATCTGCAACATCCAGCGCGGCGGCCCATCGACCGGATTACCGACCAAGACCGAGCAGGCGGACCTTCTGCAGGTTGTCTGCGGCCGGAACAGTGAATCCCCGCTGGCCGTGATCGCGCCCGCCACGCCGGGCGAGTGTTTCAACATGGCGTTCGAGGCATTTCGGATCGCCACCCGATACATGACGCCCGTGGTAATTTTATCGGACGGTTATCTGGCCAACGGCGCGGAGCCCTGGCCGATTCCGAAAGTGGACGAACTGCCGCGGATTCAGGTTCATCATCCGGCGGCGCCGGATCCGGACGGTTTTTTCCCGTACCGGAGGGATCCGAAGACACTGGCGCGGCCATGGGCCATCCCCGGCACGCCGGGACTTGAGCACCGGATCGGCGGACTCGAGAAGGCGGACGTCACGGGGAACGTGAGTTACGACCCTGAAAATCATGAGCGAATGGTCCGGATCCGGCAGGCCAAAATCGACGGCATCGCCCTCGACATTCCCGACGCGCATGTATTCGGCGGCCCCACGGGCGACCTTCTGCTGCTGGGCTGGGGCAGCACCTATGGCGCGATTCTATCGGCGGTGGAGCGCGCCCGGGACGCCGGACACGATGTATCAAGCGTTCATCTTCGCCATCTCAACCCATTCCCGAGGAATCTGGGAGACGTTCTCAAGAAGTTCCGCCGCGTCCTCATTCCGGAAATGAATCTCGGCCAACTCCGTTGGCTCATCCGGGCCAAATACCTCGTCGACGCGATGGGACTCAACAAGGTCAAGGGTCAGCCGTTCAAGATCAGCGAGATCGTCGCGAAAATTGAGGAACTCAAGCCCGGCCGGCTGACGGCGGCCCGCGAGGCGACCTCGCCGGCGGCGGTCGCGTAAGGAGGGCATGGACATGGAAAAGGGAAATGGCGGCCCGGCGGCGCCGGCGCTGACGAAAAAGGATTTTATCTCAGGCCAGGATGTCCGCTGGTGTCCCGGCTGCGGAGATTACGCCATTCTCTCGACCGCACAGAGCGTCCTGCCCAAGCTCGGCATTCCGAGGGAAAATTTTGTCATGGTATCCGGAATCGGCTGTTCCAGCCGGTTCCCGTATTATGTGAACACGTACGGATTTCACAGCATCCACGGCCGCGCGCCAACGTTCGCCACCGGTCTGAAACTCGCCCGGCCCGACCTGTCGATCTGGATCATCACCGGCGACGGCGACGGCCTTTCGATCGGCGGCAATCACCTCCTCCACATCATGCGCCGCAACGTCGACTGCACCATTCTCCTTTTCAACAACCGCATCTACGGACTCACCAAGGGCCAGTGCTCGCCGACGTCGGAATTCAACAAAAAAACCAAGTCAACCCCGCTCGGATCGATTGACTATCCCATCAATCCCATTTCAATTGCCCTGGCGGCCGAAGCCACCTTTATCGCCCGGACGATCGATACCGATCCCAAACACATGGCGGCGATTTTCCATCAGGCGGCGACGCACAAAGGGACGTCGTTTGTCGAAGTGTTTCAGAATTGCATCATATTCAACGACGGCGCGTTCGAGGCCGTTGCCGACAAGACCACCCGGCCGGACAACGCCATTTACCTGGAACACGGCAAACCGCTGGTCTACGGCAAGGACCGCCGACAGGCGATCCATCTGGACGGTTGGAAACCGCGGGTGACGACGTTCGATGGCGCGCAGCCGCCGGATGGCCTGCCGACCCACGACGAGACGGCGGAAGATCCGAGCTGGGCGTATCTGCTCAGCCGGATGGATCATCAGCCGGGATTCCCCGTTCCCTTTGGCGTTTTTCGGCGTGTCCACCGGGAGACCTATGAGGATCTCCTGTGCGGCCAGATTGAGTCGGCCCGGGCAAAGCATGGACCGAGCGACTTGCAGGAGTTGCTGACGGGCGAAGATACGTGGACGGTGCCGGCATGATTTGTCCGCACTGCAATTTCGACAATTACGCGGGCGAGGAAGTCTGCGAGCGGTGCCTGCATGACCTGACTCAGATCGACACCACTCCGCGGCCGAAAAACGAGGTCCACCGAAGCTTGATCGAGGATCCGGTATCGAAACTGGCTCCTCCGCCTTACGCCCCCTGCCGGCCGCAGGAGACCATTCTGTCCGCGGCGCATCTGATGAAGAAAAGCCGGGTCGGGTGCGTCATCGTCGAGGAAAACCGGATTCCCCTCGGCATTTTTACCGAGCGGGACATGCTGATGAAAGTGATCGGCCGGAGCGTGGATCCGAATCAGGCGACGGTGCGGCAGTTCATGACGTCGCCGGTCGAAGCCGTGCGGGCGTCGGACTCGCTGGCCTATGTGTTGAATAAAATGTCGATCGGCGGATACCGGCATGTGCCGATCGTGGATGACGCCGGTCATGTCTCCGGCGTTATCTCCGTCCGCACCATTCTTCGATATCTCGCAAATCAACTCTCCTGACGCAGCGCGGTTTCCCCTTTTGACCATACCCTCTCGATTCGCGTTTCCGATTTGCCTCGCATCAAATCCTCGTACGGATCCGCAGTCCGGCCTCCGGCCCGGCGAACCAGCAGAAAGTCCGCGCAAGCGCCGGGTTTGAGTTCCCCCGCGTTCCCGTCCCACAGAGTCTGACCCGCGAGGACCGTTGCCGAGCAAAGAAGTCTGCGTGCGGACCAGCCGAGGATTCGGCGCGCGAGCCGAAGTTCGCGAAAGAGATTGAGGTCGGTATTGGAGGCAAGCGAATCCGTGCCGAAGACCAGGCGCATCCCGGCGGACTGTTGACGCCGAACACCGGCGGGCGAGAATCCAAAAAAAGACATCGATCCCGGACAGACGGCACAGGCTATTTCCCGTTTGGCCAATAGCCGCGCCTCTCTGCTGGTAACGTCATTGAGATGGACCGCCAATAGACCGTAGCGCAGCAGATGGAGAGAATCGAGATATCCGATCACGCGCTCGCCGGGCGCCGGGCGGTTCAGTCCGAGCCGTGAGTAAAAGTCCCGAAATGGGCCGGTCCCGCGGAGAAAGTAGTCCGACTCGGACGCCGACTCGCCGATGTGCATGGTCAGATGCGATTCCGGATGATGAAACCACCATCTCGACACGCGCCGGAGATTCTCGTCAGAAAGCGAATACGGAGCGTGCGGCGACAGCGGCCGGCCCCGCCGGGGCAGCCGGACGGCGGATCGAACGCCCAACACTTCCTGGAACACCCGCGTTCTGAGGGTTCTGTGAAAAGACAGGGCCGCGTCAGTCGAAGCGATGTCCGCCACGGCGGTTGTGCCGGTTTCCAAAAGTCGCCGCTCGCCCGCCAGAATCGCGCGCCGGATGACCGCGCCGGTCAGGCGGCGTTTTTCCATCACGATCGAATCCAGCCAACTCGTAAACGGCCTCCGCGCCGCGGGACGCCGATTCGACAGGCCGGTCAGTTCAAGATGCGCGTGGGCGTTGATGAGGCCCGGCAGGAGAATGGACCGGGCGGCGTCGGCTTTGATTTGGGGGCTGAGGCTCATCACCCGATGCCGGGACCCGACGGCAAGGATTCGATCGCCGGTCCAGACGACGCCGCCGTTTTCAATCGCCTCCGATCCCATCGGCAACACCCAGCCGGCCAGGATGGCTTTCGGCCTCGTCAACCGGTCCTCAGCGAATGTCTTTTCCGATAATGACCGTCACATCCACCATCGCTTTCGGACTGAAATCCTGCCGCAAAATTCCGGATCCGACCAGCTCGCGAATGCGCTCCGCGGACGGCAGGTGTCCGCCGCGATCCAGAATTTGCGTCGTCTCGTAATCACTTCGGTCGGCGTTTCCCATCTCCACGATGTCGACATCCGGATGGAACGTGAGCCGCTCGCGCAGAACGGCGGCGATGTTGGGCACGCCGGATCCATTGAGGAGTTGAACGGTGATGCGCGATTTAGGAGCGCCGGCGGCGATCAGCGGCTGGAGTTCTTTCGGGAGACTGAGCCGCCAGGATCGAAGGGATGCCCAGAAGACCCCGGCGTTCAGGTCGGCGCGGCCCGGGAGGGCCAGAACGTCGACCATGCCCTCCGGGACGCCTGCGAAGGCCGGAAATAACTGGCGGATCGTGGGCGCCGGCACGTGTTGAAAACTGGCGGTCAGTTCCTGGAGAAACCACTCGTGTTCCAGATGGGGCCTCAGCCGCCTCAGAAACGCCACCGCCAGACGCCGAGCTCGAAAAATCTGGCCCTTCACGCCCAGCCCGTCAAACTTGTATGACAGGTACATCCTCGTCTTGTCCGAATCAAAAAATACTTCCTCACCAGCCGGTATCTCGATCCAATCCGAAAGATCATCCAGGGGCCGCGCTAACGCAGTTCGGAAGCTGAGCCGCGCGGGCACATCCACAAAAAGGCCGCCCATGAGGTCGACCAGCCGGTAAAACCGGTCAACCGGCGCCACCGCCACAAAGGCGAGATCGGCGCCGAAGAAGTGATGAAGCCGTCTGGCAAGTGCGCCCGCCGGCATTCGGGCAAATGCGGCTTCCAGCGTGCTCGGCAGAAATTCGGCTGATTTTTCATCCGCGGCCGCCGCCGCGCCCGAGTCCTCCGCAGTCCCCTCGAGACAGAGGTTGGCCGGAACATGAAACAGCGCCAGCCGGCCGGACGGCGGCTCGTAGGACACCAACAGCGCCGCCTCCAGCGCCTCGTCGCGGTTCGG
>Ga0114945_10002096_pt1 | contig 11890 bp, 10 predicted proteins | sample OV2TP3_FD_87194 | JGI IMG/M metagenome (GOLD analysis project Ga0114945, IMG submission 87194) | Hot spring microbial communities from Beatty, Nevada to study Microbial Dark Matter (Phase II) - OV2 TP3 | ecosystem: Environmental > Aquatic > Thermal springs > Hot (42-90C) | place: USA: Beatty... | reverse complement strand
TCCTGCGCGACGTCTTCACCATGGGCGCGCGCCCGATCGCCAACATGAACTCGCTCCGCTTCGGCGATCCCAAGCACCCGAAGACGCGCCATCTCGTCGCCGGCGTCGTCGCCGGCATCGGCGGCTACGGCAACTGCGTCGGCGTGCCGACGGTCGGCGGCGAGTGCACCTTCCACCAGGCCTACGACGGCAACATCCTGGTCAACGCCATGACCGTCGGGATCGCCCCAAAGGACCGGCTGTTCTATTCGAAGGCGAGCGGCGCCGGCAACCCGGTGGTCTACGTCGGCTCCAAAACGGGCCGCGACGGCATCCACGGCGCCACCATGGCGTCGAGCGAGTTCGACGCAGATTCCGAGGCCAAGCGGCCGACCGTGCAGGTCGGCGACCCGTTCACCGAGAAGCTCCTCATAGAAGCGTGCCTCGAATTGATGGCCACCGACGCCATCGTCGCCATCCAGGACATGGGCGCCGCCGGGCTGACCTCGTCGTCGTTCGAGATGGCGTCGAAGGGCGGCATGGGCGTCGAGCTGGATTTGGACAAGGTGCCGCAGCGCGAGGAAGCCATGACCGCCTACGAGATGATGCTGTCGGAATCCCAGGAGCGCATGCTGATGGTGCTGAGGCCCGGCGCCGAGAAAAAGGCCAAAAAAGTTTTCGACAAATGGGGCCTCGACTTCGCGGTCATCGGCAAGCTCACGGATACCGGCCACATGGTGCTCAAGCACCGGGGCAAGACCGTCGGCGATCTGCCCATCGACCCGCTGGCCAGGGCGTCGCCGCAATACGACCGCCCCGTCAAGCGGACCCCGAAGCCGCTGCCGGTGGCCGGTTTCCTGCCCAACCAGGACGCGCCGCCGTTGGAAATGCTGAAGCGCCTGATGGGCAGCCCGGATTTGTGCTCGAAGCGCTGGATCTGGGAGCAGTACGACCACATGGTGATGGGCGACACTCTTGCGATTGGAAGACCCGGCGGCGACGCGGCGCTGGTGCGGGTGCACGGCACAAGGAAGGCCTTGGCGATCACCACCGACTGCACGCCGCGCTACTGCCTGGCCGACCCGGTCGAGGGCGGCAGGCAGGCGGTCGCAGAAGCCTGGCGCAACATCACGGCCACCGGCGCGACGCCGCTCGCCGTCACCGACTGCCTCAACTTCGGCAGCCCGGAGCGCCCCGAGATCATGGGCCAGTTCGTCGGCTGCATCGAGGGCATGGCGGAGGCGTGCAAGGCGCTCGACTTCCCGGTGGTTTCCGGCAACGTCAGCTTCTACAACGAGACCGAGGGCAACGCGGTGCTGCCGACGCCGGCCATCGGCGGCGTCGGGCTGATCGACGACCACCGGAAAGCCGTCGGCCTGGCGTTCCGGGGGGCGGGCGAGGCGATCGTGCTGATCGGCGTCACCCGTGGCCACATCGGCGCCTCGCTCTACATGCGGGTGTTGCTCGACATGGAGGGCTACGAGCCGCCGCCGGTGGATTTGAAGGCCGAGCGCCGCAACGGCGACTTCGTGCGCAAGATGATCCTTTCGGGCCGCGTCGGCGCCTGCCACGACATTTCCGACGGCGGGCTCCTGGTCGCCGTCGCCGAGATGGCGCTGGCCGGAAACATCGGCGCCGAGATCGCGCCGCCCGCCGACCTGCACCGGCTACTGCTTCCGGACTGGCTGTTCGGCGAGGACCAGGGGCGCTACCTGGTGACCACCGGCGACGCCGGGCCCGTCATGGCGGCGGCCCGCAAGGCCAAGGTGCCGGCGGCGATCATCGGCCGCACCGGCGGCACGCGGCTCGCCGTCAAAGGCGCCGGCGCGATCGCGATCGCCGAGATCGGCCGCGCCCACGAAGGCTGGTTCCCCGGCTACATGGCGGCGCCCTAGGCGTGCTTGCCGGCGTCCGGGCGGCCGTTGCGTCCGTGAGCCCTCGCGGATGGAGTCGACCTACGACCGGCCGGCCTGGGTCGCTGCGTGCGTCGGGTGGTCGCCATTCGTCGACGGCCAGGAGTCCGCGAAGTCGACGACGCTGTCCCGGTCGAGCGGCCGGCAGATGTGGTATCCCTGGACCATTTCGCAGTTTTCCGCGGTCAGGATCCGTAGCGCCTCCGCGTCTTCGACGCCTTCCGCTACGACCGAGAGGCCGAGCGTATGCGCGAGATTCAAGACCGCTCGAACGACGGTCGTGGAATCCGTGGACTCGCCCATGTCCAGGACGAACGACTTGTCGATCTTGACTTCCGAGATCGGAAGCCTGCAAAGCTGCGCCAGCGACGAATAGCCGGCGCCGAAATCGTCGATCGAAAGCCTGAATTCCTTGAGGCGCAGCCGGGCAAAGAGCCCCATCATCATCGTGACATCCTGCATTGCCGCCGTTTCGGTCACCTCGAGCGTCAGAGCCGACGGCGGCAATCCGGCACGGTCGCAGATGTCGAATATGCTGTCGGGAAGCGCGGCGTCCTGCAGATCGACGGCGGACAGATTGATCGCGACCTGAAGCCGCTTTCCGGCGCCATGCCATTCGGCCGCCTGTTCGATGGCGTTCGTCAACACCCATCTGGTCAACACACCCGCACGATTGATCCGCTCGATCGCGGGGATGAACGACTCGGGGGTCAGAACATGCCCGTCGGGTAAACGCCAGCGTACGAGCGCCTCGACGCCGACGATCTTGCCGGACCCGAGGTCCAGTTTCGGCTGGTAAACGAGGAACAACTCTTTCTCGCGTATGGCCCTTTGCAAGGTATCCGCGGATACGGCCGGGGAAACCATCTTGAGTTTGCCGAGGATTGACCGCAACTCGCTGACGCGGATCGGTTTGGTGACGATGTCCCTGATCTTGAGGCCGTACGCATCGCCTAACGCCTGCGCGGCCTTCAAGGTCCGGATGTCGATCCCGCTCGCAACCACGATGCTCGCCTCGCAACGGCGCATCGACAATTCGCGCAGCAATTCGATACCGTCGAATTTCGGCATCACCAAGTCGACCAATACGACCGACGGCTGCGATATATCGAGCTGCCTGCAGAACGCGTCGGCGTTCTCGGTGAGGGTCACCTCGAACCCCTCGGACGCGGCGACCTCGCCGACGAATTCCCCGAACTTTGGGTCATCGTCGACGATCAGTATATGGTTCACCGGGGCGCCCATCCCTAACCGTCCAGAGTTTTCCGAACTGCCGCCGCTAGATCCTGCTTGCGATACGGCTTCATCAACAACGACTCCGTCGGCGAGAATTGGCGCTCTCCCGCGTCGGTGGACGCGCCATCCGCGGATCGCAAGAATCCCGACGTCAGCAGAACCTTCAGACCCGGCTTGACCTTCATCGCCGCCTGCCTCAGGGCAATTCCGTCCATGGGGCCCGGCATCACCACGTCGCTGAACATGAGATCGATATGCGGTTCGTTGATGATCGCCGTTAACGCCTCCCGTGCGTTTCCGGCCTCGATGACGGAATAGCCCAAGGTTTTCAGTTGGTCGACCACCACTTTCCGCATGGCGGCGTTGTCTTCCACGACAAGGACAGTCTCGTTGCCCCGCTGCACCGCGTCGGAACGATCGCCGAAGCGGACCGCCGCGGTCTCGCCTTTCCCGGCGCGGGCGAGGTACAGGCGGATCGTGGTGCCGCGACCGGGCTCGGAGTAGATGTTGACGTGGCCCCGCGACTGTTTCATGAAGCCGAAAACCATGCTCAACCCGAGGCCGGAACCCTTGCCGATCCCCTTGGTGGTGTAGAACGGCTCGAACGCGCGTTTCAGCACTTCCGGCGACATCCCGGTGCCGGTATCCGTCAGCGACAGGCAAACGTACTCCCCGGGGCTCATGCCGGATTGGAGCATGCTGTACGTCTCGTCGACGGCGCGGTTTTCGGCCGCGACCGTGAAGCGGCCGCCGTCCGGCATCGCGTCGCGGGCATTGAGGGCGATGTTGATGATCGTCGATTCGAGCTGGACCAGGTCGGCCCTGATCGCCCAAATGTCGCCGTTCATGTCGAAGCGGCAGTGGACCTTCTCCCCGAGCGTGCTTTTTATCAAACCGGTCATTCCGGAGAACAGCTTCCTCACGTCGACGACCTCGGGGTTCAGCGATTGGCGGAGCGAGAAGGCAAGCAGGCGCCGGTTGAGCTCGGCGCCGCGCAACGCCGAATCGAGCGCCGATTCGACCAAGTGCGTCACGCCGGAACGGGAGTCCAGCTTTTCCCTCAGCAAGTCCAGGTTGCCAATGATGATTCCAAGCATGTTGTTGAAATCGTGCGCGATGCCGCCGCTCAGTTGACCGACCGCTTCCATTTTCTGGGCTTGGAGAAGCTGGGCCTCGGTGGACTTGCGCCGGGTGATGTCGCGAAGCGCCCCGATGAACATGCGCGCGTCGCCTTCGACGAACTCCGAAACCAGCAACTCGATGTCGATCTTCGATCCGTCCTTATGGCGTCCGGTGACCTCCCGCGCGCCCTTGCCAACGAATTCGCTTTCTCCCGTCTTCATGTACTGATCCATGGCATGGCTGTGAATGCTGCGATCGGATTCGAACATAAGTCTCATCACGTTCTGACCGACGATCTCGGATGCCTCGTAGCCGAAGATGCGCTCCGCCGACTTGTTGAAGGAACGGACGATGCCGCCGTTGTCAATCGTGATCAGCGCGTCCGCCACATTGTTCATGATCAGATTCAGGCGTTGCTCGCGAAACCGCAGTTGTTCGCCGGCGCGCTCGCCGTGCGCGATCGCGACGCTGAGTCGCTGCTCGAAAACCATGCTGCCGATGGTTATCAGCAGCAGCAGGAACGCGACGATGGTCACCGCGGCGGCGAACACTTCCGGATCGAGCGCCTGCACGACCCTCGTCCCCGGCATGGCGAAGCAGAGGGTCGACGACATCGCCGTGTAATGCATGCCGGAAACGGCGAAGCCCATGAGCACGGCGCCGAGCAGATGGCGGGGTATCGACAGCGTCGGGTGCCTACCCCTGACCGACCATAGGGCGGTGGACAGCGCGACGATGGCGAGCGCGATGGCGACAAGGATCGACAATGCGAACAAGGAAGGGTCGTAGCGGACGAAGGCGTTGAGACGCATCGCCGCCATGCCGGTGTAATGCATGGTTCCGATGCCGGCGCCCATGCTGATGCCGCCGACCAGCAGCCGCTGAACGTTCAGCTCGCCCTTGACGACCACGTAGAGCGCGATGGCGCTGCCGATCATCGCCGGCAGCACCGACAAGGCGGTCACCAGGGTGCTGTACTGGACCGGGATGGGCAGACGGTAGGCGAGCATGGCAACGAAGTGCATGGCCCAAACGCCGGTTCCCATGATCACGGCGCCGCCGGTGATCCAGTAGCCGCGGACGGCGGCCAGCTTGTCCAGCGTGCGGATGCGGATGGCGAGGCCGAGGAATGTGTATCCCGCGAGGCAGGCGATGGTGATCGAGGCGACGACGAGGCGCCAATCGTAAGCGGCCGGCAGGGCCTGCACCGGATCGACGCCAATTGCAAAATACTCGGCCAGAAAGTTCACGATCCGAATCCCACTGGCGGCGCCAAGTCGAAAGCCGCGTGCCTATCTAGCGCTTTGGCGCAGTTTTGAGCCACTAAAAAATCGGGGGGTGACGGCACGCCGATTGCAGTCACGTTATCGTCATATTATTCAAAGATATGCGACGACAGGTGAGCGACGATGGATGGACCGACGTATTCGCAAGAACGCCGGCGATTCGCCAAGTTCGCCGCCGCCCACGAAGGCTGGTTCCCCGGCTACATGGCGTTGCCGTGAGACGCCCGCCCCGTCACGGATAAAAAGGGCCGCTATAGTAGAAAGTAATGTAGACCGGAAACAGCAGCACCGCGAAGAAGGGCGCCGCCATCAGCAGGCCGAGTCCGAACACCAAGGATGCGAACAAACACCGAAGCACGCGTTCCCGATTGTCGCCTCGGGACTTGCCGGGGTGGGTCATGACGTTTCCAGTCATCGATATCATGTTCGAGTGACTTCCCGACCTCGATCGTCAGTCGCCGTTGCCGAATTCGCGGCCAACCTAACACCGTCGCGATCACCGGTCTGTGAACGCGTTAACGAAAGCGAAGATTTCGGGAAACCCCTTGAATTCTGGGCACTTTCTTCGGTTTCGGGCGATTGGCGCGGCTGACGGAGGGCAATCCGCCGCGGGCGGCGATCTAAAAGTCGAAGACCCGGCGGAGGCCGTCCCGATCCAGAATCACGATCTCGTTCCGCCCGAGCGAGATCAGTCCATCCTTCGCCCACGCGTTGAGGTGCTTGTTGATGGCCTCCCGCGTCGTTCCCATCATGGCGCCGACTTCCCTCTGCGTCAGCCGCAGCACGCGGCCTCCGTCCCCGGCGGCGTCAGTCCGCGTCCCGGCCAAGGCGACCAGCTTTTTCGCCAGCCGGATTTTCAGATCCAGAAGGGCCAGGTCCTCCGCCTGCTGGCTGGTCGCCCGGATGCGGCTGCACAGGAGCACCAACAGGCTCTTGCTGAACGCGGGATTGCGTTCGATCACCTCGAGGAAGAACCGCCGGTCGATGGTCAGCAGTTCGGTCCGCCCGACGGCAACCGCGTCGCCCGTCCGCTCGCCGCCGTCGATGGCGCCGATCTCGCCGAACATCTCGCCGGCCCGCATGGCGTTGAGGAGCAGCTCCTTGCCGTCTTCCGAGACCGTCCGGATCTGCACGCCCCCGGAAACGACGGCCACCAGGTTCGTCGACGGATCGTCCTTGAAGAACACCGTTTCGCCGGCTTCCACGACGCGGGTTTGGGCGTTGGCGGCCAGATAATCGATGTCGGCGGCCGACAGGCTCTCGAACGCGAAATGGTCGGTCAAGAACGCCGTTTTCTGGTCTTTGTTCATCCCCGAATCCGGTGCCGATCGCCGGGCACCAACCTCCTCGAAACCGGCGGCTCCGATGCAACAGTATATCGATCCTTGGTGCGGGAAAAACCCTTTCCCTCTACGTCTTGCCCTCTACGCCTTCGCTCGGCCGCCGGCCGCCGGCCGAGGCGGATCGACGCGCCATTGGTCATCGCCCGGATTCTTCTTTCGTCCGTCATCGCCGTCATCGCCGAGGTGCCCCTATCGCGCTTCTGCATTGCAATCCGGGACATAAGGCGTTTTGCTTATGACACGCTCCTGACACGCCCCCGGCCAAGGGACTGAAGGATTTCCGCCATGCACGCAGCCACCGCCGCCCCCACCAACGTCGTCACCACGGTCGCCACCAACGTCGTCATAGTCTGCTACGACGACTTCACCGACATCGACGTGTTCCTGCCGTGGGAGGTGCTCAACCGCGTGCCCCAGCACATGACCCGCGGCGGCTGGCGGGTGCGCATCGTCGGCGACAAGTCGCACCACACCTCGTTCGCCGGCCTCGTCATCCCGATGCACGGCCACCTGGCCGAGGCCAATGCCGCCGACGCGGTGATCTTCACGTCCGGCAAGGGCGCCCGGAGGGTGATCGAGGACGAGGCGTGGCTCGGGCAGTTCCGCCTCGACCCCAGGCGGCAGCTGATCGGCTCCATGTGCACCGGCGCGGCGATCCTGGCCAAGCTGGGATTGCTGAGGGGCCTCACCGCCACCACCTACCCGACCTCGGTTGAGCTGCTGCGCTCGCTCGGCGTCGAGGTGGTGGAGGAGCCGATCGTCACCCACGGCAACGTCACCACCGCCGCCGGCTGCCTGGCCGGCCAGTATCTGACGCAATGGATCATCGAATCGCTGGCCGGGCCGGCGGCCGCCGAAGCGGCGCTGGCCTCGATCCGCCCAGTCGGCGAGGGCTGCGTCGCCTTGCCGGCCGCGCCGGCCAAGACCCCAGAACCCAAGGGGTTGACGGGCCGCCGGCAACGCGCCATATCCGAGGCGTAAGCAACCCCCAAAGCGCCCTCTTCAAGCTCCTTAGGGATCATCGCCATGGCCATGGCAGCGGCGGAAATCGAGCGCCTGATCAAGGAGAGCCTGCCCGACGCCCTGGTCACCATCGAGGACCTGAAGGGCGACGGCGACCACTACGCCGCCCACGTGGTGTCGGCGGCGTTCGCCGGCAAGACGCGCGTCCAGCAGCACCAGCTCGTCTACAAGGCGCTGCAGGGCCGCATGGGCGGCGAGCTGCACGCGCTCGCCTTGCAGACCAGCGCCCCGGAAGGCAACGAGGCGGCATTTCAGGACAAGGGACCGACATGAGCGACAATCCGGTATTCGCGAAAATCAAGAAGGAAATCGACGACAACTCCGTGGTGCTGTTCATGAAGGGCACGCCGATGATGCCGCAGTGCGGGTTCTCGGCCGCCGTCGCCCAGGCGCTGACCATGTTGAACGTCAAGTTCAAGGGCATCGACGTACTCGCCGACCAGGACATCCGCCAGGGCATCAAGGAGTTTTCGTCGTGGCCGACCATCCCGCAGCTCTACGTCAAGGGCGAGTTCGTCGGCGGCTGCGACATCGTGCGCGAGATGTACGAGACCGGCGAATTGAAGAAGCTGTTCGACCAGAAGGGCGTCGACTACGCCGCCTGACGGTCGCAAAGAACACGTCTTAAGAAAAAGAGCGGACCCCCGGGTTCCCAGGGGGATCTCGAAGCAGGGGCCGCCGCGCCTGGACAGGGCCGGCGGCCCTTCTTCCTTTTCACCACAGAGGCACAGAGACAGAGAGAAGCAAGGAAGATTACTGCGCGCGTTCCGCGCGCGAGGAAAGTAAGGGGGTGCGGGGGATACCCCCGCGATTCTTAATCTTCTCTGTGCCTCGCTGCCTCTGTGGTTAACAACTGCGGCGGTTGCGGGCGGGCGCGATTTCCGGCTATCCTAAGGGGTTACCGGCTTTTTTGGCCTTACGGTGGGGACCGATGGCGGAAATTCCGGCGTTGACGGCTGCCCGCGCCTTCGCGGCGCAAGGCGACGCCCGCATCCAGCGCGAGCTCCAGGAGGAGAACCGCGCCAGGCTCGAACTCCAGCGCCAGCAGGAGATCGACGCCCGCAGCCGCGCCGCCGCCGAGCAACTGGCCCGCGGCCAGCAGCAGCTCGAGACGCTGCGCAACGACCTGCGCGTCGCCGAGGAGAACCGCGTCTTCTTCCGCGCCCAGGAGGACCTGCGCGCGTTCAACGACCTCGACCAGCGGCTGCTGCTGGCCGAGCGGCAGGCCACCGAGGACAACCTGGAGGCCCGCGCGCTGCGCGCCTTCGAGGACGAGGCGCCGGCGCCGGCGGCGCGCCAGCCGTCGGTCGGTCTGCTCACTCTCGACGAGATCGCCGCCGGCCTCGCCGTCGAGCAGACCGACGTCGGCTCCGAGCTGGCGTTCCAGGCGCTCGAGGACGAGCGGCTGTCGCGGCTCTCCGAGCGCCGCGACGCCGAGCGCGACGCCGCCATCCAGCTGCGCATCGATCTGCAGATCGCCGCCGACCGCGTCGCCACCACGCCGCCCGACCCGGGCCTGCCGCGCGGCAGCATCGTCGACATCTTCGGCTGATCCGACCGCCGGCGTTTCCAACCACAGAGATCACAGAGTAATAAGCATCATCGCGCGCCTTCGGCGCGCGAGTCACTTCCTTCTACTCTGTGGTCTCTGTGTTCTCTGTAGTCAATCGGCGCGAGTAAAACCGCGCAACCAATTTTCCCTTCATAAAAAGCGCGGTTCACCGGCTCTTGTAACAGTCGGCATATTGCTGCAGCGGGAGTTCACCTCGCGCGTTTACGGCCCTTCCGCGATGCAACGATGATACCGGTATGAGCGCCATGCGAAAGGGATTCGGGCGGGGTGAATTCCAGTACGTCGATCTTGAATCCGATCTTTTTCAAAAGTGTTTCGAAGGCATGGGCGAACAGGTAGTGCGGAGCGCCTTCGAGCTCGAAAAACACTGGCCGGTCCTTGGAAATCTGACCATTTCGATTCTCGAGATACTCCCAAAAGACAAACCGGTTCGTCAGACGAGCGGCCTTCCGCAAGACCTCGATCATCATGTTCGGCTTCACCATGCAAAGGGTCCCTGAGGCGAGGAAGAGGTCGTACGGGGCGTGCGGGAACGTCGATACGTCGTTCTCGACGAATTCCTCGACCCCGCCCTGGATGACGTTGTATTGGGGAAAATGCCGCCGAAAATCGTCAACCAGTACCCCATTCAATTCAATTCCGTAAAATGTCAACTCGAGATTCGGGAAGTGCTTAGTCAAATGGCGGATGGTCGGGCCGTTGGCGCAGCCGATTTCCAGCACCGACAACCCGTTTTTTCCGGATTTGGCGAGTCGATCGCGAACGGTGGCGTTGAGGGCCACGCCCAATTCGCGTTTCGGGCCCGAATCGTAATTTCGCGTCTGTTGGCCGATGGCTACCCGAACCGTCTCCGCGGACTGGCCGCGGAGGCGATCGCTCCACCAATCTCGATTCATCGAGTAGAGGATGTCCTCGCCATCGTCATCCTGGACGACGTAATAGGTTTGTCCCCTATCGTTGACAAGACCGACTACGACTTTGATGTCCATGAACGACGTTCCTATTCCGTTTCGGCGGCATCGTTGAACAACGCGGTTTTTAAAGCTAGCGCATCATTTTCTCAACTGCCCGCCATCACCCGCAATTGAATTTTTAGAACCCGCCCATCAACGCGTCCATCTTGTGGTTTTTGTTTATTGGTCGGACGGCGCCAACATTGTGATGAACGAATTTCGAGCGGTCCGTTGATGCTCTCATAAGGAACATACTATGCATAGTCGTATGTTCTTTTCGCATGGACTTGCCGCCGACCAAATCTCGACCGCGGCGCCCGAGCCCGTCCTGCCGCGCGGTGGAAACGGTGCTGTGCCGCCACGACGTTCACCGGCGGATGCGGGACGTCATGTGCCACCTGATGCTGGTCATGGAGCTTCACTAGGCCGGGCCCGGCGTCCGGGCCGCGCAGTCAGGTCAGGAATAACCAGGTCACGTAGTCGAAGGGCGGGTCGGCGACACGCTTGGGAACTCGGGCGCCCTTGAGGCTGCCCGCGGGGATCGGAAACCGGCACGCCAACAGCGGGGCCTGGGCGTGCGGCGTAACGCCGTACAATACCTGCGCCATCAGGCGGTCCGCCTTCACCGGCGGCGTGCCCTTGTGAATGCCGCTCGTATCGACGAGGAATCGCGTGCCGGCGGGCCCGGTGAACTTGACGCCCTTCATGCCGAACACCCGTTCCACCTTGTCGTCGGCCTTGCGCAGGGTTCCGAAGTACCACTCGTTAAACTCAACCGGTCCGCCGGACCATTTCTCCCTGAGCGCGCGAACGGTGTTCCAGTCGTGGGATCCCTCCACGAAGGTATGGGGGCCGCCGTCCTCGTCGACGTCGGTAAGTTGAACGAACAGCTTGCAGAAACGGTAGTCGTCTCCATCCATGTGGTAGAGTTGGGCGTCCTTTGCGCCCGGGTTGTCGGCGAACGACCACCATCCGGTGACGCCGAGAATGATGGGCGCCGTGCCCAGGTAGCCCTCGACCACCGCCAACACCGCCGGGTCCGTTGCCAAGTCCACCAGGTGCGGGCAAGCCACCATGGTCTCCGGCGGGTAGTTGGCGACGTTCTCGGATCGGGCTTCATCCAGTTTGCACAAGGGTTCGGTCGACTCGTAGTCGCCGGCCCACACCTTGTGCGGCCGCAGAAAGGACTTCATCCTAGCCACCTTGTCCCTGTCCACGGGCGGCAGAGTGGTGTAGCCCTTTTCCTTCATCTCGGAAACGAATGCGCCCGTCCCGTCGGCTCGATGTCCGTCCAGCGGCGGAACGCGCAACGTGTTGCGCACGTAGTCGTCGACGGCCTCGACGAAGTACACCCGCCCGGCTTCGTCCAGGTGACCCAAAATGGCCAAATACGCGTTGCGGTGCATCTGCCGGCTACGGTTGATGTCCCGCAAATCGTCGACGCTGTCGGGAAAGAGCTTGA
>Ga0114945_10002095_pt1 | contig 11894 bp, 11 predicted proteins | sample OV2TP3_FD_87194 | JGI IMG/M metagenome (GOLD analysis project Ga0114945, IMG submission 87194) | Hot spring microbial communities from Beatty, Nevada to study Microbial Dark Matter (Phase II) - OV2 TP3 | ecosystem: Environmental > Aquatic > Thermal springs > Hot (42-90C) | place: USA: Beatty... | reverse complement strand
CTCATCGGCCGAGTGCCGCAGGCCACATCGGTTGCCATCGGGGTGTGGGCGCGCGTGGGTGGGCGGCATGAACCAGCGCACGTGAGCGGCATCTCGCATTTCCTCGAACATCTGGTCTTCAAGGGAACCCGGCGGCGCAGTTGCGAACAGCTCAAGCAAGGCATCGAGGGCACCGGTGGTGTGCTCAACGGTTTTACGGGTGAAGAGTTCACCTGTTACCTGGCCAAGGTGCTGAAGCCCCGTGTCGCTCAGGCGCTGGATGTGTTGACCGACATGCTCCTGCATCCGCGGCTCCATCCAGACGACATCGAGAAAGAGCGCACCGTGGTCCTGGAAGAAATTCGAATGTACCTTGACCAGCCGGCGCAGCATGTCCACGATGTCATCGGTGGGCTGTTGTGGCCAGACCACCCCTTGGGGCGGTCGCTGGCAGGCACACCCGAGACGATGGCGCGCATCACGCGGCAAGACCTCCAGCGTCACCGTCATCGCTTCTACACGCCACGCAATCTGGTGGTGTCTCTCGTCGGTGACGTGTCGCTGCCGCGTGTGCGGCAGGCGTTGCTCCACGCGTTCCGCGGTCAGCGCGGTGGGGTCATCCGCCAACCGTCGCCAGCCCCACGCGTTCCGGCCAACCACCGTCTGCGTTGGGAGCATCGTGATACCGAGCAGATCCATCTCTGCTTGGCCTCGCACGCGGTGGCCCGGCGACATCCTGCCCGGTTTACGGTGGATCTCCTCCACGGGATTTTAGGGGCCAACATGTCCTCGCGGCTCTTTCGTGAAGTGCGGGAGAAACGCGCGCTCGCCTATGAGATCAGCTCGCATGTGAAACACTACCAGGATACCGGCGGCTTCATCGTGATGCTCGGCTGTGAGCCACGCAAGCTCATTCCCGCGGTGGAGGTGGTCTTGCACGAACTCGCTCGCGTGGCCCGACGCGGAGTGAGTCGAGCTGAACTCAAGCGCGCCAAGGCCTTTTATCGGGGACAGCTCCTCATGGGGCAAGAAGACACGATGGAGCACATGTTGTGGCTGGGGGAATGCGCCCTCATGGAAGGGCGCATTCCGACTGTAGACGCCACACTGCGTGCGCTGGACCATGTGGAGCGGCGAGATCTGCGACTGGCAGCGCGCAAGCTCTTTCAACCAGGGCGGCTGCGGTTAGCGGTGGTGGGACCGCGCGATGCTGCCGGCCAACGTACGTTGGAGCAGTTGCTGAGGGTCGCATGACACGGCATGTGCACCTCTGCACCATCGCAGGCATTCACATTCGACTGCACTGGAGCTTTCTCTTGTTGCCGGCGCTGTTCGGCTGGTTCTTCGGCCTGAAGGGCTTGTTTGCCGTGGGGTTTGTGTTTCTCTGTGTCGCGCTGCACGAGCTCTGCCACAGCCTGCAGGCGCGGCAGTTTGGGATGACCGTGCGCAACATTACCCTCTTTCCCATCGGTGGGGTCTCCCAACTGCACTCCTTCGGTCACCAGCCGCGCGAGGAGTTCATTACCTCGCTGGTCGGGCCGCTGTTTAACTTTGCCTTGGCGGCGGTGTTGTTCCTGCCAGCGTATCACTGGTTAGGGCCTGAGGTGTTGTTCCAACGGACGGTCATGTTTCGGTTCTCGTTTGAGACGTGGCAGCAGACGTTGGCGTCGTGTTTTTGGATCAATCCCCTGTTGGGGTGTTTCAATCTGCTGCCGGCGTTTCCGATGGATGGAGGACGGATCCTGCGTTCGCTGTTGACCCAGCGCCTCGGTCTCCTCACCGCTACGCGGACAGCCGTTGGGGTGGGCCGGATCTTCATGGTCGGATTTGTCATCCTGGGGATCCTGTCTAATCCGTGGCTGTTGGTGATCGCGGCGTTCCTCTACGTGTCAGGAGAGCAGGAAGCTGCGCAGGTGGAAGTCCACGCTGCGCTGACCCGGACGCGCGTGCAGGACATCCTCTGGCGCCGCGTGGTGAGCGTGCCAGCGACGATGACGTTGGGGGAGCTCACGGCGGTGGCGTTGCAGGCGAGCCAGGACGACTTTCCTGTGATGGAGGCTGGCCAGCTCGTGGGCTGGGTGGATCGTCGGAGTCTGAGTGCCGCGATGCAGGGGCACCAGGCGCACATCCCCGTGCGCACCGTCATGCGCACCGCGGTCCCGACGGTCAGCCCCCAAGATCAGTTGGCCGAGGTGTACGCACGCATGACCCGCGCGCACCTGGCAGCGCTGCCCGTGGTCGAGGGGACCACCCTCGTCGGACTGGTCACGATTGACGATGTGCAACAAGTCCTGCGCTGGGCCAAACAGCCATGAGAAGCGGAATGCTCAATCCCACACGGGTGAAACTGGCTCCCAGCCTCTTGGCGAGCGACTTCAGCCGATTAGCCGAGGAGATTCGCGCGGTGGAGGCGGCCGGTGCTGATTGGCTCCACCTGGATGTGATGGATGGACACTTTGTTCCGAACCTGACCTTTGGACCGGTCATTGTGGCAGCAGCAGCGCAGATCACACGGTTGCCAGTGGATGTACAGCTCATGATTGACGATCCACTCCAGCATGCGGAGGCCTTTGCGAGGGCTGGTAGCCACCTCATCTCCGTGCACGTGGAATCACCCGCCCTCAAGACCACGGAGCAACTCCGGACCTGCCTGCACACGATTCGGTCACTGGGGGTCTACGCTGGCGTGGCGATCAAGCCAGCGACGCCGGTAGACACCCTGTTTCCTGTTTTGTCCGTCGTTGATTTGGTATTAGTCATGAGCGTGGAGCCGGGATTTGGTGGACAGGCGTTTTTGCCCAGTGCCCTTGAGAAAATTCGCGCGGTGCGCGCGCGGTTTCAGGGGGACATCGAGGTGGATGGCGGCATCAACGCCACGACCGGTCCGCAATGCGTCGCCGCCGGGGCGAGCGTCCTCGTCGCTGGAACGGCCGTCTTTCGGCAACCCGACTATCAACGCGCCCTACAACAGATTCGCGGAGGCTAACCTCGTGTCACACGTGACGAGCGACCAGCGACGAGCGACCATCAGCTTTGGCACCGAAGGCTGGCGAGGGATCATCGCTGACGATTTTACCGTTGAGAGTGTGCAGCGACTCAGCCAAGCGATTGCCGCCTATTTTCACGAACACGCCCAAGGGCCGGTGCGACTGGCCGTCGGATACGATACGCGATTTCTCTCGGACCGGATGGCCGCGCTGGTGGCAGAGGTGCTGGCAGGCAACGGCTGTGAGGTCTGGGTGGCAGCGCATTCCTCACCGACACCGGCCCTCAGCACCTTTGTCCGTCACCAGCAGTTGACTGGCGGTGTGATGGTCACGGCCAGCCACAATCCACCACAGTTTAACGGGGTCAAAGTCAAAACCAGCGACGGGGGTTCGATTGACCCAGAGGCCACCCAGCGCATTGAAGCGCTGCTCGATCAGCGGCCTGTGCAGCGGGTGCCCTGGGCTGAGGCCGCTGCCCAACGACGGCTGCACCGGGTGGATATCTTGCCGGCGTATCTCGCGGGGTTGCGGAGTTTTGTGCGGCTCGCCTCGATCCGTCGCGCCGGCTTACGCGTCGTGGTAGACGCCATGCATGGTACCGGCAACCGTTTGGTGGAACGTGCGGTGGGGAAGGGGCGCACGCGCTTGACGACCCTCCATGCCGAACCGGATCCGCTCTTTGGTGGCCATGCGCCTGAGCCCATTCCCCGGTATCTGACGGAGCTGCTCCGTACGACCAAACGCTCGCGGGCGCACCTGGGGTTGGCCACCGACGGTGATGCGGATCGGATTGGCGCCGCCCGTCCTGATGGGCGGTTTCTCAATCCAGGGCAGATCCTCTGTGTGATTTTGCTGCATCTCCTGGAGGAGCGCGGCCTCCGCGGCGGGGTGGTGACGACGATCTCCAACATCGCCTGGATTCCGGCGATGGCCCAGGAGTTTGGGCTCAAACTCTATGAAGTGCCGGTGGGCTTTAAGCACATCGCCAAGTTGATGCGGGAGGACCACATTCTCATCGGCGGCGAAGAGTCCGGCGGCATTGGGATTGCGGCCTATCTGCCTGAGCGCGATGGCATCCTCCTCGGACTCCTCCTCATGGAACTCCTGGCCATGCGCGGCCAATCGCTCCTGACCATCCTGCGGCAACTGGAGCGCAAGTACGGCACGTTCGCTTACGGTCGCGTGGATCTCCACATCCCTGAGGCCGCTCGTGACCAACTCATGCGCCGCTTGACGACCGATCCACCGACGACGATCGCGGGCCGTCCGATCCAGACCACCAAAACCTACGACGGACTGAAGCTCATCGGGCGCCAGCGGGAGTGGATCCTGTTTCGTCTCTCTGGCACCGAACCGATCTTGCGCATCTACGCTGAGGCTCCCTCGGAGACAGCGGTCCAGCGGTTGCTGACGTGGGGGAAGCGTCTTGCTCACGCGTGACCAGCGCTTCATCCGCAACTTCTCCATCATCGCCCATATTGACCACGGCAAATCCACGCTCGCGGATCGGTTGCTGGAACTGGCCGGTGCGGTGTCGTCTCGCGAGCATCGCGATCAGCTCCTCGATGATATGGAGCTGGAGCGCGAGCGGGGTATTACCATCAAGGCCTCGGCGGTGCGGTTGTCGTATCAGGCCAGCGATGGTCAGCGCTACCTCCTCAACCTGATTGATACGCCAGGCCATGTGGATTTTTCATTCGAGGTGGCCAAGAGCTTGCAGGCCTGCGAGGGGACGATTCTCCTCGTTGATGCCGGGCAAGGGGTGGAAGCCCAGACGGTGGCGAACTACTATCTGGCCCGCGAACGCCAACTCTGCATCATCCCGGCAATCAACAAAATTGATCTCACCACCGCTGACCCCGATCGCGTCGCGCAAGAACTCCAACAGCTCATGCAAGCACCCGACGCGGACATCCTGCGCGTGAGTGCCAAGCGTGGGCTGGGATCGAGGCCTTGGTGGAGCGCGTGATCCGGGATGTCCCGCCGCCGCAGGGGGATCCTTCGGCGCCGCTCCAAGCCCTGATTTTCGATTCCAGCTACGACGTCTACAAAGGGGTGATCGTCTACATGCGCGTCATGCACGGACGGCTCGCCCCCTTGATGCCGGTGCGTTTCATGAGTACAGGCCAGACGTATGACGTGCAAGAGGTGGGCGTGTTTGGCCCACGGGCCACGCCAGTGGAGCTGCTCAGCGCCGGGGAAGTGGGCTACATCACCTGCCACATCCGCACGCCCCGCGACGTCGTCGCTGGCGATACCGTGACCGACGCCAAGCGGCCAGCCGCGACCCCCTTGCCAGGGTTTCGTCCCATCAAGCCCAACGTGTTTGCGGGGCTCTATCCCATCACGCCTGGGGAGTTTGAGCGACTGCGATCCGCGATCGAACGCTTGGCGTTGAACGATGCGGCTTTCACCGCTGAACCCGAGCACTCCGAGGCCTTAGGTCCAGGCTTTCGCTGCGGCTTTTTAGGATTGCTCCACTTAGACATCGTGCAGGAGCGCCTGGAGCGTGAGTTTGGCGCCTCGCTGGTGACCACGAGTCCCAGTGTCGCGCACCGCATCACGCTCCACGACGGCCACACGCTGGAGGTGGACAATCCAGTGAAACTCCCTCCACCGCACCAGATCGCGTCGCTGGAAGAACCGATCGTCACCATCTACCTCTTGATCCCAGCGATGGCGGTGGGCGCGATCATGCAACTGGCCACCGACCGACGGGGCGTGTACCGCTCGACAGAGTACTTGAGTGCCGAGCGCGTGAAACTCATTTTTGAGATGCCGCTGGCGGAGATCATCGTGGATTTCTATGATAAACTGAAGTCCTCGACGCGCGGCTACGGCTCGATGGACTACGAGTGGAAAGGATTTGCGCCAGCCCACCTCGTGAAACTCGATATCCTCATTAACGGCACGGTCTGTGAGCCGCTCGCCTCGATCGTGCCGAAGGAGCAGGCGTATGGGCGAGGGCGCACACTGGTGGCACGGCTACGGGAGCTCATTCCGCGGCAGCTCTTTGAGGTGGTGCTGCAGGCGGCGATCGGCAGTCAGATCATTGCGCGCGACAACATCCGTCCGTTGGGCAAGCACGTGACCGGCAAGTGCTACGGCGGTGACATCACGCGCAAGCGCAAGCTGTGGGAGAAACAGAAGGCGGGCAAGAAGCGCTTGAAGCAATTCGGCCAAGTCGAGATTCCCCAGGAGGCCTTCCTGGCCGTCCTGAAGACAGAATAGGTGTTCGGGTATCGTGTCTCGGGTATCGGGGATCAATGAAAATCCAAAGCTACAGACAACTCGATGTCTGGCAGAAAGGTGTCGAGATTGCTGATCTCGTGTACAAAATTACCGACACTTTTCCACCGGAGGAACGGTTTGGGTTGGCCACACAAATGCAGCGAGCAGCCATTTCCATTCCCTCGAATATCGCTGAAGGCTACGCGCGCCAACATCGTAAGGAATATCAGCAATTCTGCCACGTTGCTTTAGGGTCTTGCGCTGCACTTGAGACGCAAGCCGTTATCGCTAAAAGCCGAAAATATGCTTCTGAAACGTTATGGCTTCAATTAGATGAGCTTTTGGATCACGAAGGACGCATGTTAACGAATCTGCTCAAGGGTTTGAGGGCTTAATGTTTTCCCGAACCCCGACCCCCGATACCCAATCCCCGAACCGTGCCCGCAAACCGGCATGGCGCGAGCACCTGGAATCTATCCTGTTAGGGGTCGCACTGGCTTTGGTGATTCGCGCCTTCGTCATTCAGGCCTACAAGATTCCCTCGGGCTCGATGCAGCCCACGCTGCTGGCTGGCGATCGGATTCTCGTCAACAAATTTATCTACCGCTTCCGCGCGCCGCAGCGGGGGGACGTGATTGTGTTTCGGTATCCGGAAGAACCTAAACGCGAGTTCATCAAACGGCTCGCTGCTGTCGGTGGGGAAACCGTGGCCCTGCACAGCGGCCAGTTAGTCGTGAACGGCGAGGTCATCGCCATGCCACCCTTTGACCGCGTCACCTACGAAAACCGGGGCCAGCTCAGTTCGCCGGACATGGCGCTCGCCGTACCACCGGAGACGTACTTCGTCCTGGGGGATAATTCGACCTCTTCACGCGACAGTCGTTACTGGGGTTTTGTGCCTAAAAAATATCTCATCGGCAAGGCGCTCGTGATCTTTTGGCCGATTAAACGATGGCAGGTCGTCAAGTGACGCCACCGTGGGCCCGGAACCGTGACAAAGTCTCACAGACTTTTTGCCTGTGAACGGTAACCGGTGAACGGTGGACAGAACGTGCGCGAACCAAAACCCGTGGACCGCATGACGAACGACGCTCAGCGCACAACGATCGTTCCCGCGCTGTTCTCGACGCGACAGGGCATGACCGTCGCGACGAAAATTACGATTGGGCGGATTCTGCTCATTCCTTTGTTGGTGTCATGCCTGCTCTACTACCATCCGGTCACGCGGGAGCTCCTGCGCTGGTGGGCGTTGGGCGTGTTTGTGTTGGGCGCCATCAGCGACGGGGTGGATGGCTACCTCGCGCGGATGCATGGCCAGCGCTCAGCGCTCGGCACCCTGCTGGATCCGCTGGCGGACAAGTTGCTGCTGAGCTCGACCTTCTTGACGCTGGGGCTGACCTCCTCGTGGCCGGTCGAGCTGCGCATGCCTGCTTGGATTATCGTCACCATCGTCAGTCGGGATGTCCTCCTCATTTTAGGGAGCGCCATCGCCTTTCTCATGACCAATCGCCTCACGATTGAGCCGAGTTGGTTGGGCAAGATCACGACGGTGGTCCAGATGGCCACGGTCATCGCGGTGTTGCTGCAGTGGCCGCGCACCATCCTTCAAGGTTTCTGGACAGCGGCGGGGGTGGTGACCATCGCCTCCGCCATCGAGTACCTGCGCACCGGCACCCAGTGGTTACAACCGAGTCAACCCCGGGGGGACGCATGAGTGTGCCGCTGCTCCTGGTGGCGATCGGCTGTAGTTACCTCATCGGCAGTCTGCCGACCGCGTATCTGCTCACCAAATGGCTGAAGGGGGTAGATGTCCGACAGGTGGGGAGCGGCAACGCCGGAGCCACGAACGTCGCCCGGGTGGTGGGGAAGGGAGCCGGAGTGACGGTGCTCCTGGTGGATATCCTCAAAGGGGTCGTGGCCGTGACCTGCATCCCGCGAGGGCTGGTGTGGCTGGGCGGGCAGGAGCTACCCATGGCCTGGCCGCTCCTCTGTGGGGTGGCGGTCGTCCTCGGCCACGACTGGTCATGTTTCCTGCAGTTCAGCGGTGGCAAGGGGATTGCCACCAGCGGCGGGGTCCTCCTCGGACTGCGGGTTTTGGATGTGCTGGGGATAACCACCCTCTTGTGGGGGATCAGCTTTGCCTGCACCCGGGTTGTGTCGTTGAGCTCCCTCATCGCTGCTGCGGCCTTACCAGTCGCCTTCTGGGCCTTCCGGTATGGGGGGATGTGGATCGCGTTTGGGGCTGTACTCGGGGCCTTGGCCATCTACCGCCACAGCGCCAACATCCAACGGTTGCTCAAAGGTGTGGAAAAACCGTTGCCCTAATTGTCATTGGCACATAGTTCATAACTATTTGTATTATAATATGTTACATCATATATCCACCAGCGATCTAGCTCCGTCAGGCACTGAGCAACCAAAAAAATGCACCACCCCTTGACGTTTTGCCAGGCCATATGCTATAGTTAGAGTGAGCTTGACAAGGCGGTTTTTCTGGTCCGGATGTTAAAGACTTTGACAAGGAATTGGTAAGCACGTTTTGCGAGAAGGGCAAACCCCGAGCAATCGGGGGACGTTCTGCTACGCGCTTTCCGTGAAACACTGAGCCATCACGGTGCGCTTCGCAGAACCCTCTGAAGTTCTGCTTCGCTGATGAGCGTTTGCAGAGCGGAGGAGGGCAAAACCACGGGACGGGTCCCGCCACAGATCGTTGGCGGACTGTTAGCCGGGTTGCCGAACAAACGGTAACCCGGCTTTCTGTTCTGGTCACACGGACGGGTGATCACCATGCGGACACATCTGCCACGCACGGTCGAAGTCAAAGAGGCCCAGTTCCAGCAGTTTCTGCGGGACGTGGCCCAGTACGAATCGGCCCAGCGACGCCAGGCAGCGCAAGATCGCTTCTTGGACGCCTACTCCATCTGGCTGCGCCACCGCTCGCCCATCACCCAGGAAAACCTCATCGCGGCGGCACGGGTGCTGCGGGCGCTGGATCCCACGTTTGCCTTTGCCCTCCCACCGCATCGCGGGGGCGACGATGCGTGAAATGATCTACCGCCACATGAACTCCCATGACCGGCGCAAGAAGGACTTAACCCTGGCGGAAATTCACGAGGACGACGGCGTCACCACCCAACTGGAGAAACGCTACACCTACTGCGTGAAACCCGCGGAGCTGCTGGATCGGTCGCAGGCCGTACCCATTCTGGGCATCCAGGCGCCGGCGCTGTGGGACTTTCGCGGCAATCCCACCCGGCCGCGGCACATTTTTGTGCGCAAAATCTCCAACTCCCGCGATGGGATCGAGGAGTTCACCTACAAGATCGTGGGCAGTTTCTACGCGGTCCAAGGCGAGCGCACCTTGTGCATCACCTACCGCCACATCCTCCACATGGCCGTGAGTGATCGAGAAACCAATGAGTAGGAGCATCAGCCAGCGAACCGAGGGAGCAACTTCCTAACGATGGCAACACAAGTCAGTATTTTTTCCTTGCCAGGAAAGCGTTTACTCAGGTATACTCAATCCCTTCGTTCGGACCCCTGGCGCAACAACACCGTCCGACGGTCAGTGCAGATGCCACGATGACGATGATCCTCGACCTCTCCCACGGGTATCGTGTGCGCAGGTGCCTGCTGGGCCTGGCGCTCGCGGGCGGCCTGGTGCCGCCGTTGGCCCATGCCGCTCAGCCGATTGACCCCGCCACCGTGACCCTCCCCAGCGATGCCGGCCGCATCGTCACCGTCCACACACCCAAACTCCGAACGCCAAACGCTGAACCAGCCGTCGTCTTCTTCATTCAAGACGTCCACACCAACTACGAAGCCCAAAAACATTCAGCCGCCATTGTGGAACATCTCATCAAGACCTATCGCATCCAATTCATCATGGTCGAGGGGGGCGAGGGGAACGCGAGTCTCTCGTATCTGCGCGCCAAAGCCCCGCTGGAGCGGCGGAAAACCGTCGCCGAAGAATTCCTCAAGAGCGGCGAAATCGCGGGCGAAGAATATTTGGATCTCATCAGCGACTATCCCTTCACCCTGTGGGGGATTGAGTCCGAGACCCTGTACAACGCCAACGTGGACACCTTCCTCGACACCGAGCGCCTGCGCGAGCGTCTGTTGCCCATCTTGGAGAACCTCACGCACGCGCTCGAGCCGATCAAAGAGACCACGTACTCCCCAGAGCTCAAGCGCCTCAACCGCCTCAGCCAAGCGTACCGCGACGGCACGCTGCCGTTCCCCGAGTATTTGACCGCGCTCAGCCAGCTCCTGGAGCACGCCAAGCTGTCGCTGGATCTCTATCCCCAGACGAAAGCGTTCCGCGAAGCGCGCGCTCTGGAAGGGCAGCTCAACATGCAGCGGGTGCAGACGGAGCAACAGCAGCTCCTTCAGGAACTGCAGGCGCGCGTGCCCAAGTCCATCTTCCGCGAGTTTGCGACAATCGCTGAGGAAGCGAAAGCCAGCCAGCAGTCCCATCGCTTCTACCTCCAGCTGGAGCGCCTGGCCCGCGATGCGCTGGTAGACATGAGTGCGTATCGCCACCTGGCGCGCTACATCCAGTACGTCCGCTCCTCCCAACAGGTGGAGCCCAGTCAGTTTGCCAAGGAATTGGACCGCATGACCCAGCAACTCCAAGGGCTCCTCGCTGGGAACCCGTCGGCGCGAAGTCTGGTGGAGCTCGATCGCCACGTGACGTTAGTGACCCACCTCATCAAGCTGGAGCTCACGCCGGATGAATACCTGAGCTTCGCCGTGGAGGTCGAGGGGCAGCCCTTTGTGCAGCGCTGGCAACAGATCCTGCAGCAGCACCAGTTGTCCAGTGCGCATATCACCCAACTCGGTGAGCTCGAGGAGGCCATGCCGCGCTTGACCCAGTTTTACACCGAGGCGCGCAAACGCGACCACGCGATGGCGCGCAACATCGTCGAGGCGCTCGCGAGCATCCTGGTCATCGAAGAAGGGGAGCAGCGCGCGGAGGTGACGACGAACCCGGCCATCCTCATCGCCGGCGGTTTTCATACGCATAATTTAGCGAAGTTTCTTCCCGAGCAAGGGGTGACCCTGGTGGTCATCGCCCCGACGGTCACCCAAGAAACTGACAAAGAAATCTACTACCAGGGCCTGCGGGACAACGCGCCCAGCCAACAACCCGTCAACGACCCGGTCATTCGCAAACTGATCAAAAAGGGCGCAACGATTGCTAAAAAGGAGCAACTCCCATGACCCCACGATCCTGTTTCGCCATGAGCCTTCAGCCGTCAGCGCTCTGGCGCTTCCTGTCGTTAGCGCTCGTGCCCTTCCTACTTCTCGCCACCTCTCCGATCGCCTGGGCGGCGCCGACGGTGACATTACGGCCTCGAAATGCGCGGCAGGATGGGGACGTCGCAGAGGCGCTGCTCAACCCCACCAACGCCACGCCACTACCTCCAGGAGCTCTCTCAGGGGATCAAGGCGGCTCTGGCGCGCCGCAGGCAAGCGCCGCCGCGCTCGCCCTCCGCACCATCGCACGACAGATGGTCCCGCCGGATGGCGGCATCCTCGCGGCTGATGAGAGCACGCCGACTGCCGGCAAGCGCTTGGCGTCTGTGGGTCTAACGAACGACGGGGAGGAAGGACGCGTCAACCGTCAACGGATGCGCCAAATGATGCTCACGACGCCTGGCCTCAAGGAAGCCGGCGTCAGCGCCGTCATCCTCT
>Ga0114945_10002094_pt1 | contig 11896 bp, 11 predicted proteins | sample OV2TP3_FD_87194 | JGI IMG/M metagenome (GOLD analysis project Ga0114945, IMG submission 87194) | Hot spring microbial communities from Beatty, Nevada to study Microbial Dark Matter (Phase II) - OV2 TP3 | ecosystem: Environmental > Aquatic > Thermal springs > Hot (42-90C) | place: USA: Beatty... | reverse complement strand
GATCTCACCGTCGTAACGAGCGGGTGCATGGCGGGACTCGGCCATCTGAAGACCATGGGATTCAAGATTCCGGACGAAGTCATTCTCGCCGGGGTGAAGTACTTCGAAAGTACGAGCGCGGGCGGGACGGTGGGCTACAGCCCTCGCGAAGGGCAGAAGGGCTGGGGACACGCGGGACGAGCGTCGGGCGCGGCCTTCGGGATGTACAAGCTGGGCGTCGGCGGGAAGTATTACGAACGCGTGATGAAGTTCGTCCAAAGGGGGATCAAGACGATTCCCGAGGACCACGCGAGCCCAACCCTTCACTATCTCATGGGCGGGATCTACAGCTTTGTTCTCGGGCTGGAGGCCTGGACCGATTATCGCACGTGCTTCCTCGACATGTGGCTCGCGATGCAGCAGCAGGACGGGAGCGTCCTGTGTCCGACGGATCCGGACGTCAAGGCCACGCTGGGGATGGACACGGACGTCATGGTGGGACCGAACTGGACCACCGCGACGTTTGCCCTCGTCTTCGCTCTACCGTTCGGTCGTTCGCAGCTTCCGAAGCTGAAGGCATCCCAGAGCACCGCAAGCTCCGACAAGCCGAAGGGAAAGCCTTTCCTCGGCCTGCGGGCGCAGACCTTTGCGGGGAGTCTCGAGATCCTCGGGCTCGTCGAGAAGGGGCCGGCGGAATCGGCAGGCGTGAGCGCGGGAGACCTTCTCGTCGAGTTTCGGGGGAAAAAGATCGAGAAATCGGCGGACCTCCGGACCGAGTTGGGCAAGTGCTCGGTGGGGCAGAGGGTCAGCCTGGTCGTCCTTCGCGGCGGAGAGCGCAAGACGATCGAAGTGAAGGTCGGCGCGAAAGAGGAACCGAAGTCGCCCTCCGACGGCGAAGACGTCGAGACCAAGACGCCCGAGCCCGAAGATGGGGAGCTCTTCTAACTACTTTTTCTCCGCCACATCCAGCACCTCCACCAGCTTTTTGAGGCTCTCGATCGTCGCTCGGTCGGAAACCACGATGACGGAACGGGTGGCCGTGTCCGGGACCACCCGAATCAGGTGTTCGACGTTCGGAACCCCCCTCATCTTGGATAGATTCATGGTGACTCCCACCTTTGTGAGGATGGACTGCATCTCTTCCGGATTGCGATGGCGGAGAGGGATCACCGCCGTCTCTAGGTTCACGGAAGGGCGGTCGAGCTCCTCGATCACGGTTTCGAGTCGCTTCAGGTTGTGGTCGTAGTCGGTGACGAGAAGGACTCCCGAAGATTCGATGGGGAGGATTGCGTGGGGGAAGCTCACCATGTTGATCAGCACGGCATGGGCCTCGCGCGTACTTACGTGCATCAGCTTGAAGATGCGCGTCACGACGCGGTCCTCCGGGACGACGGGTCCTCGTACGATCGGGATCGACTTCTTGGTCATCGTCGCTCCCGTTTGGATCTTGTAGGTGGTCTCGGTCGCGCCTTCCACGGGAACAAGGAAAAGGTCGTTCACTTGCAGGAAGGACTGGTAGGTGCGAAACAGATCCTTCGGGTCCGTGATCCCCTTGGACGCCCGGAAGTAGATCTTTTTGTTCTTGAGCCCCAACTCCTCGGTCCAGAGGAATCGAAAGCCCGTCTTGTGTTGGATCCATACCGTGATTTCGTGGAGGTTCACTCCCTCCAGCGATTTTAGGTCCCCCAGGTCTTGGTCCTGCACGGCGGCGACAAACATGAGTAGGGTTGCGGCGTGAAGCATCTTTCCTCCCATCAATCGAGATGGAGCTTGAACGCACCGCAGCAGACTCGGTTGGTCCTATTCGACGACTCGAGCGCTCTTGACGGAGTCGAGATTGGGGAATTCCTTCTCGAGATAGGCATTCCCTTGGGATTGGATCTTTCCCTGATCGGGGCCGCGTCCGCGGGGCGCGCCTTCGCCGTATCCGGCATAGAGCGCCTCGACGACGTCCATCCCTTCGACGACCTCGCCGAGGGGAGAGAAGCCCATTCCGTCGAGTTGGCTGTTGTCGGCGAAGTTGATGAAGAGCTGAGTCGTTCGGGTGTTCGGACCTCCGGTGGCGAAACTGATCCGACCGCGCGTATTGGTCGATTTCACGGGATCGTCCTCGATGACGGCTTCCCGCCAGGCCGCGGAGATCTTCGGGTCACCACTGATGCCGAACTGCGCCACGAACCCGGTGAGGACGCGGAAGAATCGGCAGCCGTCGAAAAACCCGTTCTTGGCGAGGCTGAAGAAGCGGTCCGCCCCGCGTGGGGACCAGTCGCGGACCACTTTGACGGTGAAATCGCCTCTCGTCGTCGTGAACTTGATCTTGAATTCTCCGGGCGCGGTGAGATTGACCTTGGGATTCTTGGGATCTTCGAGCGGGGCCTTCCTGGGGAGGATGGCTTTCCAAGGCCGCACCTTGGCCGTGAGAAGCCCCGAGCGCACGGCGGGATCTGTCAGGGCGATCTTGGAGGCTTCCTCGATAGACGATGCCCGCAGGATGGCCATGCCGCTGGGCTCGTCGAGGAAGGGGCCGCCGAGGACGAGGGTTCCTTTCTTGGAGAGGCCCTCGTAGTAGGCGATGTGCTCGGACAGTCCGGGTTGCTTTTCGGCCGGCTTTCCTTTTTCCCACTTGGGACCGGGGTGGAATAGAAGAACGTAGAGGGTTTCCCCGTCCGAGTCCTGCGCGGCGAGAGGCAATGCGAACGCGAGGGCGAGCATCCGAATCATGATTCCTCCGAGCCTGCCTGATTCATCCGGGCTACGCCGCCCGGATGAATCAGGCACCCTCCGGGCCTTCGCCCCGCCGAAGCAGCGGGCTTCGGCCGCGCAGGCGGGCAGCTTCATCGGCCTTCCTGGCCGATTCCGCTGGTCAGGCTATCGGGCCTCCTTGCCTTCGATCGAGCGGTTCATGATAGCGATCATCGCCGCCGCAAGGAAGAATCCGAGGAAGAGGCTGACGTAGAGGGAAGCCTCCGAGTAGGAGGGGATTTCGTAGGAGCCTCGGCGGTAGCGGAACCATCGTCCCGGATGTCCGTCCATCGCGAGCGAGAGGGCGAGGCCGTAGAGGTTGTTGGTGAGGGTGTACGCCGCGAATCTCATCGGCATGAAGAAGGTGACGACGATTTCCCAGAGCATCGTGGCCGAAATTCCCACCGCCGCCGGGCGCCGGAAGGCGTAGCCGCAAAAGAGGAAGAGGGCGAGATAGCAACCGATCCCCACCGAGGCGACGAAGGAGTAGCGCACGGCCAGCCGGAGGAGCGCCGCCGCGGGAGCGTTCATGGTGACCGCCACGGCGAGGCCCGAGAGCGCGAGGCCGGCGAAGGTCAGAATCGAGAGAAGCACGGTCGTACTCCCGAACCGAATCAGGAGCGTCGCCCAGCGCGGGAGGATTCCCAGGTGAATGTAGACCGCCGTTCCGTCCTCGATCTCGCCGGAGGAAAGGGAGAGCCCGTGGATGAGGGTGAGAACGATGAGGTAGCTCGAGAGGACGAGGCGCAGCGACACTCCGTGCATCGCCCAGGCCCAGTCGAATCCTCCCTGGGAAGTCGCTCCGATCAGCGCGGCGCAGGTTGGGGGGAGGGAGATCAGGACCGCGGTCAGGACGGCGCGGCGGCCCGTGAACATCGAGCGCAGGCCCAGCGACGCAAGGGCCAAGACCGCGAGCGTTTTCGCCATCACTTCTCCGTGAGGTAGCGAAAGACGGCTTCGAGGTTGTCGTCCGGGGAAGAGATCTCCTCGATCCTCCAGCCACCCTCGAGAAGAATCCTGGGCAACTTGCCGTAGAATTCGTCCGGCCTCCGGGTGCGAACCGCGATATGACTTTCTTCGACGCGGACCTCCTCCACATCCGGTTCGCGCACGAGCGCCGCCGCGAGTTCGCGAGGGCGGTCCGCTCGGAGATGCACGGTGTGAGGATGGGCATCGATGAGAGCGCGGATTTCGTGCACGTCGCCGTGAGCGAGGAGTCGACCTCGGTGAAGCACCAAGATTCGGCTCGTGAGAGCTTCGACCTCGTGGAGGACATGGCTGGAGACGAGGACGCTGGTTCCTTCGCGCGCAAAGCGTGCGATCAGCTCGATGAGTTCGGACCGAACGACCGGGTCCGTGCCCGTCAGCGGTTCGTCCAGTACCAAGAGCTCCGGTCGGTGAACGATCGCTTGGGCGAGTTTCAGGCGCTGGCGCATCCCTCGGCTGTACGTCGCGATCGCGCGGTCGGCGACGTCGGAGAGGCGGACCTGCTCGATCGCCGTCTTGGGGGCGGAGCGGTCCCGGACGCCTCGAAGACGGGCCAGCGTTCGGAGGAACTCTCGGCCGGTCATCCACTCGAAGAACCCGTCGTGTTCGGGCGCGTATCCGATGCGCTTCTGGACGGCGGGGCAGTTCCAAGGAGAAGCTCCGAGGACGCGGAGGGTTCCCCCGGTGGGGCGCATGAGGCCGATCGCGATTCGAAGGAACGACGTCTTTCCGGCGCCGTTGGGCCCGAGAAGGCCGGTGATGCCCGGAGGGATCGAGACGCTGATGTCGTTCAGGGCGATGACATGGCGGTACCAATGGTTGAGATGTTCGGCCTGGAGGATCATGTGCGCTCCTCCGGGAGGCGCAGGCGCAGTCGGACGATCGCGAGGGAGAGGAGAGAGACCGCCGCGAGCACGACCAGGGAGATCCAGGGATCGCAGGGCATCTCCTCGCTCGGGGAATCGAACCGCAGGAGGGCCAGGCGCAGCGGACGCTTCTCGTAGCACCAGTTTCCGACGTGGGCGGTGAGATTCTGGAGGCGCACCATCTTCCACCAATCGCCGCTTCGCGAGATCTCGCGGATCCCGGGCAGAGCCCAGGTCGTCAGGTAGTAGAGACTCCACAAGAGGCCGGCAACGAAGGGGCGCCTCGTGAGGGACGAGAACGCAAGTACGAGGGACGTGACGGGCACGGCGATGACGATGGAGTGGGCCAGGATCGCCGCCAGATCGCGAAGGCCCGATTTCCACGTGAGGTCTTCCTGACCCATGGCGATTTGGCCGAGGAAGAGCAGGAGGGCGGGTCCCAAGGTGACGCTCAGGAGGAAGAGGAACAGCGTGAGGAACTTGGCGGCGAGGTAGTCGATCGGCCGGATCGATCGGGAGAGAAACGTCACGAGCGCATTGTTCTGGAGGTCTCGGGAAATGTGGGCGGCGCCCACGGTGGCCGCGAGGATCATGACCAGGAATCCGAACATCGGATGGTTGAAGAACCAGTCGCGGTAGAGATTGTTCCCCAGAACGAAGATCGGCGGATTGTCCGTGGAGGCCATGACGTACAGGATGAAGATCCAGCCCAGGACCATCATGTAGATGAGCCCGATGATGCCGAGGTTCCATCGGCTGGCCAGCGGGAGGCTCAGCCCCGTGCGGGCGAGGGCCCACACCCGCGCCCACTTCGGCGCGCGCCGCCCCTCCCATGGCCGATACGTCTGCTCCTGGAGCATGATATAGAAATAGCCAGGCTTCTTTTATGTCATGATATAGAAATAGCTTGGCTCTTTCTATCTCCTCGGGGGATAAGGCGAGAGAATAGATCCTCCAAAGAGCCTCGGGCGCGAGAGAGATGGCGAAGTTGGACGCCGGAGGAGGCGGCGGCGCGGAGAATGGGCTCCGTCCCGCCCGGACAGGCCAGATCGAGAGTCCCCTCGTCGATCGGGGAGGGCATCAGGCCCTTGGCGACCAGGGCGCGGGAGAAGGCCCCGAAGTCCCCCCGCACCTGCACCTCCCAGCGCTCCTCCGGCGAGGCCGTCAGACGATCGATCGGTCCATCCGCGACGACCCGCCCGCGATCCAGGATCACGATGCGATCGCAGACCCCTTCGACGTCCGGAAGAATGTGCGACGACAGGATCACATCGATCCCGCTCTTGCGCACGACGTCGCGGATCAGACTCAGCATTTCGCCACGACCGCGGGGATCCAACCCGGCGGTGGGCTCGTCCAGAAGCAGGATCCGCGGATGGTGCACCAGCGCCGTGGCGAATTTCACCTTCTGCTTCATCCCGGTCGAGAAGGTCTCCAGAGTGCGATAGCGCTCCTCCCCGAGGCCGACGTAGTCCAGGACCATGTGCGTCCTCTGCATCGAGTCGTACGCCGGCAGTCCCGACAGCCGCCCGACCAGCCGCACGAACTCGACCGCGCTCATTCCCGGCACAAAGCTCTCGTTCTCGGGCATGTACCCGATCGCCTCCCGCGCAGTCGAGGCCGAGCGCCGCACCTCCGTACCGAAAACCAGCGCCTCTCCTTCGTCGGGGTGCACGAATCCGAGGAGGATCTTGAGCAACGTCGATTTTCCGGCGCCGTTGGGACCCAAGAGACCGACGGCTCCGCCCGGGATGGACAGGCTCACGCCGTCTAGGGCGACCGTCTTCCCATACCGCTTCGCCAGCGATCGGAGCTCCAAGGCCGTCACAGGGGCATTCTACCACTCCGTCGAAGCCGCTATCGGTTCAACCGCACGACCCGCGCGATCTCCTCGAACTCCGCCGGGCGCTCCTCGAACCGAACCTCGAACTTGAGCGGATCGCCGTTTCGGAGGACAACGACCTCCGCCCGTTCCCCCTCCCGCAGACCCAGGAGGAATTCGCTCAGCCGTTGGGCGACCCGTTCGGGAGAGGCTCCGGTAAGATCCATCCGCCGAAAAGAACGAAGTTGATCCCCCGTTCGGAGAAAGTCCGGGAGCCTACGACCATGCCGACCGGCGAGGATCTCTCGCTCCAACTCCTCCATCGTGGCTCGGAATCCCCGCGCCTCCTCGACTCGGCCCCGGCAATCGCAGTAGAACGCCGCCAGCGCGCATAGATTCGCTCGTCGAATGAGTCGGTAGAAGCGATCCAGCGACGGCTCCTCCTCCGACTTCCCCGGTTGTCCCATCCCGCCGCGGGGAGGGCCCGCGAGCGGCTCGGGTCGATCCGATTGTGACTTCCCCGCCGGACGCCGCAACAGAACGATCCCGATCACGAGGCCAGCGAGGCCCAGCGCCGCAATTCCCAAGGACCACACCGGACTGGCCTCCCGCCGGAAGAGGTGCAGGGACTTTCGACGGGTCACCGTCGGGGTAGACGAAGGGGTGCGCCTGGACATCGCCGACGACTCCAGCTCCGCGATCAACTCCTCGTACGTCTGCGGTCGGAGCGCCGGGTCCTTCGCGAGCATCCGAAGAACGAGCCGCTCCACGGCCTCGCTCAGCGCAGGATGGGTGCGTCGAGGAGGTGGAGGGGGATCTTCCAGTTGCTGTCGAACCACCCTGTTTCGGTCGGGCCCCGGAAACGGCGGAGCTCCCGTGAGCATTTCATAGAGGCTGATCCCGAGAGAATAGATATCGCTCCGGTGATCGACCAACTTCCCCTGGAGGGATTCGGGCGAAGCATAGGAGGGACTGCACAGGATCGTCTCGCCCTGCCTCTCGTCCTCGACGGACTTGGAGATTCCCAGGTCGCAGATCTTCACGCGACCGTCGGGCGCGATCAGAAGATTGGCCGGCTTGACGTCGCGGTGCAGGAATCCGTATCGCAGCGCGTATCGGAGTCCCTCGGCCGTCTGACGCGCCAGCCTCACGGCCTCTCGTTCGGGGATCGTCTTGGCTCTCCGCAGCCGGTCGGCGATCGTCTCCCCGTCGACGAATTCCATGACGAAGAAATAGCGGCAGCCGGCCTGACCTTGGTCGATTCCGCCGATGACGTTCTCGTGCTGAAGGGCCCCGACCGACCGCGATTCGCAGAGGAACCGCTCCACGTACGCGGGGTCCGCCGCCAATCGCGGGGCGAGGATCTTGATCGCGACGGGTCGGGACAGGCTGAGTTGCGTCGCTCGGTACACGGTTCCCATCCCGCCCTTCCCGAGAACGCGATCGATCCGATATCCGGGAATCATGTCCCGAAGTTCCGAGGGGAGCGAGGGCTGCGAGTCGGGGGGGACATTCGTCGTTCGCCCGCATTGGAGACAGGTGGCGGATTGGCCGGGAGCGACCGGAAGCGGACTGCCGCAACTGCAGAACACCGTATCCACGCTCGCCCCCCTGCGCGATAGGAAGTATAGCACCCCCCCCGATGGGTGGGGCTTGGATCTTTGCGCGGGGGTCCCTATAATGCCCGCCCATGATTGCCGACACCCGAATCCGCAGCTTTCTGGAGAGCGTGGCGGCGAAGACCCCCACGCCGGGCGGCGGGAGCGTCTCCGCAGCCGCCGCCGGCATGGGCGCCTCGCTGGCCATCATGGCGGCCCGCTATACCGAGGGGCCGGTATCCGCCGGAGTGGCGGAACGGCTGGAGGGAATCAAAGAGGAGTTCGTCCGGTTGATCGACGCCGATGCCGCCGCCTACGACCGCGTCGACGCGGCCCTCGGACTCCCCAAGGAGAAGCCGGAAGAGAAGGCGCGCCGCAAAGAGGCGCTCCAGAGCGCCCTCCGCGAGGCGGCCGAGGTGCCGCTGCAGGCCATGCGCTTGGCGGTCCGAGCGCTGGAAGCCGTTCGAGACTTGGGAGCCGTGTGCAATCGCCACTTGGCTTCCGACCTCGGGAGTTCCGCGATCATGCTGGAAGCGGGCCTGCTCGGCTGCAGCCTGAACGTCAAGGCGAACGCCATCTCCCTGGCGGACCGGGCGGTGGCGGAAGAGTTGAGTCGAGAGGCGGGCAGCCTCCTGGGCGACGGCGCTCGATTCCGGGGGGAGACGATGGATCGAGTCGAAAAATTGTTCGCTCGGTGACCATGGCGGCAGAAGAGAAACCGGGCCGGACTCGCCCGTTCATCTGCGTCCTATTTGAGTGTTGCCGCGTGTATTCCCGGATCTACCTGAATCCGGCGGGTTCGGCCTTCGTAGGGTGGTGCCCACGATGCTGCGCCAAGATCGAAATCGGGGTCGATCCGCACGGCTCGCCGGGTCGATTCTTCTCGGCGCGCTGATTTTCGCCTCGGCGTGCGCCTCCTCTTCGCGGCCGCCCGAGGCGCGGGGGACGAAGCCGATCGATCCCGGCGTATTCGTCGAGGTTTCGAAGGTCTTCCACGAATACATCGCGGCGCTCAAACTACTGGATAGTCCCCGTTCCTCCGATTGGGAGGAGGGCCGCCGGAAGCTCGAGACGCTGAAGTTCGCCTACTTCGCGGAAGACCGCATCCTCATCGAAAAGTTCCGGACCGGCACACCAGAAGATCGGGAGCTGTCGCGGAAAGAACTGGCACGTCGGGGGAAGATGCTCGAGCTGGTCCTGGTCTTCACGCGACCCTACGCTCCCGCGACGTGGGAGCACGCTCGGCGGGAAATGATGGCCTTGGGGGAAGGAGCGCCCGAATTCCTGACGATCTCGCTCCTGAAAATCCTCATTCACGGTCGATTCCGCGAGGTGTGGTCGCAGATCCGATATCATCTGGTGGGGATCGGAGACACGGCGTTCGAGACGACCGTCGAGCTTTCGCGGAAGTGGGCCGATTCCACCCCCGCCACCCCGATTTGGAAGCAGGAGGATCTGGTCCAACTCTTCCTCGCCATCCTCGGGTTCGGAGAACGAGGACGGACCACGTTGGGAGAATTCGCCAAGCATCGTACGTGGAACGTCCGCAAGGCCGTCGCGAGAGCCGTCGGCGATTCGGGCGATGTCGGCTCGTCTGCGATCCTCGTCGGATATCTGGAGGGGGATGTCGACTGGCAAGTCAAGGCGGCGGCCGCGGAGGCGATGGGACGTCTCCGGCCGGCGAAGAGAAGCCTGGGCCCTGTTCTGGTGGAGCGGATGAAGAAAGAGAGAGACGCCTTCGTCCGCCACGAGATCATCCGGGCCCTGGGTGTCCTCAAGTGGGCCGGCGCCGTTCCCGATCTCATGCGGGTCCTGGAGCTGCCGAATTACGAGACGGTCCAGTTCGCGATGGAATCGCTCTACTTTCTCACCGGCGAGCGACTGACGACGCCGAGTCAGTGGAAGTCTTGGTACGCGACCTCCTACCCCAAGTGGATCCAGGACCAATCGCCTTGAGGTACGCGAGTCGGGAAGAGATCGAGGAAATCGATCGCCGCGCGCAGACCGAATTCGGAGTCCCGGCCGATGTCCTCATGGAGAACGCCGGCCGGGCAGTGGCCGAAGAGGTTTTGCGACGCACGCAGGGACCGGTCGTCGTCCTCACCGGGAAGGGCAACAACGGAGGAGACGGCTTCGTCGCCGCCCGAGTTCTTCGCGAACGCGGGCGTTCGGTGACGGTGCATCTCCTCTCCCCTCCCGATCTCGACACCCCGTCGGGGCGGAACTTAGAGCGTGTTCGGGATCTCTGCGGAGAGTTCGTCGACGGGGTCGTCGTCGACGCCATCTTCGGAACCGGACTCCGGAGGGAGGTCGAGGGTCGAATCCGGGCCGCGATCGAGGAGATCAATCGCCGCACGTCTCCCGTGATCTCCGTCGACGTCCCTTCCGGGCTCGACGCGAACACCGGGCGGCCGCTCGGCGTCGCGGTCGAAGCGGACGTGACCGTCACGATGGGGCTGCCGAAAATCGGTTTCCGGGGGGCGGAGCGGTACACCGGCGAGGTGGTGGTCGCGGAAATCGGATATCCCTCGGCGCTGATCCGGTGATATAGTGAAAGCGTCGGGGGTGGGAGGAATGCCATGATTCGGCGCTTGTCCTGCCTTCTCTTTCTCATTCCTGCTTCCGCTCCCGCCGACGAAGTCTCGGTCCGCGACGGCCGCAAGCTCCTCGGTCGCGTTACGGGAGAAACCGACACGGGCGTTACCGTACTGACATACAAGGATGGTCCCATCGAGGTCTTCGCCCCGGACGTCGCCGCCGTCAAGAAGAGTCGCTCTCTGTACGACACCTACGACGAGAAGAAGTCGGAGTTCGAGGATACGCCGGAGGGGAGGTACAAGCTCGGACAGTGGTGTCGCGATCAGGGACTCCTGTGGCAGTCGCGCGAGGAGTGGAGGCGGGCGGTCGAACTCGACCCCGAGCATGCGGCCGCTCGAAAATCGCTCGGGGACGAGAAGCGCAATGGGGCGTGGGTCACGTTCGAGGAGATCCAGAAGAAGAAGGGATTGGAGCCGTTCGAGGGGCGTTGGCTCAAGCCTGCGGAAGTCGCGAAGATCAAGTTCGCCCGCCGTCCGAATTATGGCTGGGTGTTGACCGCCACCTACAAGGAGGATGCGGACAAGGCGTTCCTGGAATCCTGGGGGGAGCGAGCCCGCGAGGCATCCCGATTCATGTGGAAGCTGACCGAGGGCCAGATCTACGTCAAGGAGATCACCGTCACCGATCGCGGAGGGAAGGCGGATTTTACGGTGATCAACAAGGACGCGATCAAGATCGGCGGCGGTGCTTACGCCGCGGCGGGAGCGGATACGATTACGGCGCCGGGAAAGATCCTTGCCTACACGTTTTTCCATGAGCTCATCCACTTCAAGTACAAGTTCCCGCACTGCGAGAAATGCAAACACTGCATCATGAGCAGCGATCCCTACGCCAATCAGATCTGCGACGACGCCGACCACAAGGGACCCCCCGAAAACTCTTGCTGGGCGACCATTCGAAAACACCATAAGGATTTGGTGCTCAAGCCGTTGACTCTGGATCGGCGGCAGGAACTTCGGCCCGTACCGGAGACGAAGGTAGTCGTTCGCGATCGGTAGTCGTTTTCTCGGCACCCACCGGTAGCAGGGGTTCTCCCGTGAGCACGAAAGGAGAACAGTCGATGATGAATAGAACGATGATGGGCTTCGGCCTCGCCGGGCTTCTTTTTCTAGGAATGGAGACCGCCGGATTCGCTTGCGACAACGACAATAATCCTCCAGGGCGACGCGGCGGTCCCGGAACGAACTGGGAGAACCCTCCCGGTAGGAGGGGCGGTCCTGGCGCCAGTCCCGATCGGCGGATCGACCGCGTCAGTAATCCTCCGGGGTGGCGCGGCGGTCCCGGAACGAACTGGGAGAACCCTC
>Ga0114945_10002092_pt1 | contig 11907 bp, 10 predicted proteins | sample OV2TP3_FD_87194 | JGI IMG/M metagenome (GOLD analysis project Ga0114945, IMG submission 87194) | Hot spring microbial communities from Beatty, Nevada to study Microbial Dark Matter (Phase II) - OV2 TP3 | ecosystem: Environmental > Aquatic > Thermal springs > Hot (42-90C) | place: USA: Beatty... | reverse complement strand
TTGCGGATGATCACGTAGTCGCCGTCCAGGATGCCGGCCTCGATCATGCTGCGACCCTCGACCTTCAGGGCGTAGGCTTCGCGCCCGCGGAGCAGCTCTCGTTTCACCGGGACGGTCCCACAGTCGTGCTCGATCGCCTCAATGGGTTGACCAGCGGGGATGCGTCCGACGATCGCGACCTCGACGATGTCGTTGCCTAATCCGCGGCGCTTGCTCATGCCCTCAACGATCAGTGATCGAGCGCCACGGTCGCCCCGCCGCAGGTACCTCTTCCGCTCGAGCGTCTTTAAGAGATCGAACACGCTGGAACTTTCGATGTCGAAGGCGCGCCCGATCTCGCGCACGGTCGGCGGCATGGCGTGCTCGCGGATGAAGGCCTTGATCCACTCGAGGACTTGCCGTTGGCGGGTGGTGAGTTGCGTGGTTTCCGATCTGGTCATGCTCTTTCCTTCGGCCGGCACATCGCAGAGATAAGGCCCGTATTGTAGCCGAACGTCCGTTAGGTTTACAAGCTCTTTCTTCAGCCTGCAGGCGAATCCTGCCGCCATGCCACAGGAATAACCTTGATTCCGCCTGCAAGGTGAGTTAGGGTGCCAGCCAATGAGCACAACATGATTATCTGCAATATGTTACGAGCGATGATTGCTATCGTGCGCAAGACACAACCCACTGCGACCTACCCTCTGCGTGTCCCCGTCGAACGGCTGCATGGGCCTTTATCCGGAAGAAACCTTTCTTTCGGAAATCGGCAGCCGCGGCGGAGCCATGAAACGACGGCGTCACAAGTTGCAGTTCGAGGTGAGTCTTGTAGCTTCGCAAGACGGCCTGCCAGTAGGCGATTCCAACCCGTATCGGCACATGGACGAGGCGGATCGCGAGGCGCTCCTGCTGGAGTCGTTTGTGCGCATCCTCCGCGAGCCTACGGATACTCCACCCGACCAGCCGGATTGCCCTTCCAAATGACAGGCCTACTCCAATCAAGCATCGCCTAATGGCCGACTCACAGCAGATGACTGCGCCGGTTCAGCGAGTCGCCATCTACTGCCGCGTCTCGACCGACAAGCAGGCTTCTAAGGAAGATTCCTCTCTCGACACCCAGCGCGACCGGCTCATCCGGTACGTCGAGGACAAACAACGGGCCGGCCAGAACTGGCAGCTCACCGACGAGTTTATCGAGGGTGAGGACAAGGACGGCAAGCGGCGGGGCTGCTCGGGCAAGAATCTGGATCGGCCGGGCTTCTCCCGGCTCATGGAGAAGGTCCGGGGCCACCTGGTGGATGTGGTGGTCTTCACGAAGATGGACCGGATCTCCCGAAACGTTGTGGACTTCCTGACCCTCGTAGAGGAGTTTGAGCGGCACGACGTCAAGCTCGTGTCCTTGAAGGAGGAGATCAACACCGCCTCAGCGTCAGGCCGCGTGATGACGACCATCATGATCGCCCTGGCCCAGTTCGAGCGCGAGCAGATCTCGGAGCGCACCCGCGAGAAGATGGCCTGGCGCGCTGGCAAGGGCCTGCCCATTGGACCGCCTCCGATCGGGTATGAGATGCACGAGAAACGCTACCGGCCGGTCCCAAAAGAGGTGGAGTGGGTCCGGTTCATTGACCGCGCCTACCTGGAGACCCGCAGCCTCGATAAGGTCGTCAAGCTGGCCTATCAGCACGGCATTCGCTCCCGAAAGGGCCGGACGCTCACGAAGCAGGCCACCGCCAATATTCTCCGGAATCCCGTGTACGTCGGCCTGATCTCGCACAACGAAGACACGTTTCAAGGCAACCACGAACCCATCCGCGACTCAGCGACGTACAAACGGATCCTCGACTCACTCGAACGGAACTGCCGCCACAAAGGAAACGGCAAGAGCAAAGCGAAACAGTACGATTACCTCCTGCAGGGGTTGATCCTGTGCGGCTACTGCCAGGGGAAGATGGTCCCCCGGACGTGCCTGGGCCGCGGCGGACATCCGTACCATTACTACATCTGCAGCCGGGCGGATAAGACCGCTGGGCTCGACTGTAAGAAGAACCACTTGGATGCCGTTGAAGCGGACCAGCACGTGTTGAACTACGTCAAGCAGCTGGCTCTGCGGGATGATCTGATCCGGAAGCTCTGCGAGGAGCGCGATGCCTCCTTCGCTGAATCGCTCAACACACTGCGACAGGATCGGGACCAAGTGAAAGAGCAGCTCGCAGAGAACCGGCGCCAAGACACGAACCTCGTCAAGATGATGATGCGCATGCAGGGGGAGCCGACTGAGACGATGCTTCAGCAGAACCGGGAGCTCGAGCAAGAGAAGCGCGAGCTAGAGGCCACCCTATCACGGATGAGCGAGGAGATCGCCAAGCTGGAGCAAACGGCGATGCGGGTGGACCTCGCTGGCAAGACCGTCCGCTACCTGGCAGGGATCTTGGATCATCCCCGGGCGACCCCAGATCACATCAAGGACTGCCTGCCCAAGTTCATCAACTACGTGCTATGGCGGAAGGAGACCAACGCCCACCGCGGCCGGTTCGAGGTGGCTCTGTTCGAGCGGCCGTTCCGGGCCGACCGGGGCCGCCTGCTGCGCGAGGTCGTCGAGGATCTCACGGCCAGCGCCAATGGGAACGGCCACCAGCCCCCTCAAAGCGACACGCCGCCCCAAAACAGCGCGGCGTGTGGCTCAACCTGCTCTCGGTTCGCAGCTGAGTCAAATATGGGGTGAGCGATGGGATTTGAACCCACGACCTCCTGGGCCACAGCCAGGCGCTCTAACCAATTGAGCTACGCCCACCGTAGATGGTGTGAACGGAAGGTGGCGTGACTATCTTACCTGATCAGCCGGGGACGGGCAATGGGGCTACGGCTGATTTGGCGGAGGCGTCGGCGGTGCGGGAGGCGCGGGAGGCGTCGGCTCGGACGGAAGCATCGGCTCCGGCGGCGCGGGGGGGACGGGGGCAGGCTCGACGGGTGCTTGAGGTGCGGCCGCCTCCGGTGCCACAAGTGGTGCGGTGGGAGGCGCCGGTTCGGCCAGCATCGGCGCGGGTTCCTCGGCCGGGAAGGCCAGGATCTCCAGCGCTTCGTGGACCTCTTTGCTGGCCGCCTCGATGTCGCTCATCATCGCTTTGCTTGACGGCACCATGCTGAGGCGGATCTTGACGCCGGGGATGGGGATCTTGATGCTCTCGACGCCGCGATCGAGCAGGCGCTTGACCAGCTGCTGCACCTGGTCGTCGCCGGGCAACAGCGTGGCGTGCCACAGCCGGGGCGCATCGAGCGGGCCGGTGAGGCTGATCTCGCCGGTCAGCCGCGCGTCCGAAGAGTTGGCGCCGAGGAGCTTCTTGATGTCGATCAGGGTCCGGCCGCCGATCGACAGGTCCCCCTCGCTCAGGTGGCCGACCTCCACCTGGATGCGGGTGTCCAACAGGTTGCCTCTGGCGATCCACTGGCTGGTGGACTTCAGCGTGGTCGTGTACACCCGCAGCTCCGACTTCCCGTGATAGTAGGGCTCGAGGGCTTCCAGCGCGAGCGGCTCGAGCTTGCAGGACGCCTCCAGGTCTTTCGTCGTCACGCCCACCCACCCCGAGCAGTACAGCGGCGCCCCCTGCCCGCCGTGGCCGATGAGCTCGCCGCGCGCGGCGAAGCTGGCCGGCGCCTGCTCCACCGGCACGACGACCGGTCCCGCATCCAGCGAGACATGATCCACCAGCCCATGAAACGGGACCGGAAGTTTCTCGTCGAGGTAGATGAGGGTCCCGTTGAGGATGCGGAACGAACTGACCCGGATGCGCCAGCCGGGGGTGGCCAGCGGCGCCGGCGGAGGCTGAACCGGCTCGCCAGGCTCTAAGGCGGCGCTCCAGGCCGGCCGCGGGACCGCAGGCCAGACCAGGGTGCCCGACGGCGTGCGCGTCAGCCGCAAGACCGGCTGCTCAAGCTCCACGGCATCGAACCACAGCGTCCGCTTCGCCAGGGAGACCCAGCGCAGCCGCAACAGGATCCGCTGGACCGTCAGGGAGGCGTCGGGCGTGTTGCCGATGAGCCGCAGGTCGGTGATCACGGTGGTCGAGGGAAAGACCACGGCGGTCTTGCCGGCGGCCAGCTGGCCGCCGGTGGCATGCTCGAGGGCGCGCATGACGTAGTGCGGCGCCAGCCACGTCAGGGCGACATACTCCCCTGCCGCGACGAGCACGCTGAAGACAAACAACCACCGCAACCACCCGCGCGGGCGTTTCATGCACCGTCCACTGATTTCATTGGAAAGGAAGCGCGCCTGGAGGGACTCGAACCCCCAACCAACGGGTTAGAAACCCGCTGCTCTGTCCTGTTGAGCTACAGGCGCGTCGCTCGCTCTACAGATCCGATCGCTCGCTCCCCAAGAGGGGAAACCGAGGTTTCCCCTCTTGGCGGTCCCCGCCAACGACACGGTGGCGGGTCCCTGTTCTCCCCTTCCTTACTGACAACAACTCCAACAGGCTACGGCTAGTTTTGACCGCCTGCGAGGGCTGGTCCCCCTTCCTCTATGGACCCACCGCTGCCCTCCAGGCTACGGACAGTTTCGTACGAATCCTCACAGAAAAATCGGGGAGGTGGGATTCGAACCCACGACCTTCTGGTCCCAAACCAGACGCTCTACCAAGCTGAGCCACTCCCCGGCCGCTACAAAGCTTCATTGTAACAGTGTGGCGCAAGCAGGGTCAATGTACGCCGCCCTTAAGGGCGGGGTGAAGGGCCGTTGCGGCGGGATGGCGGGCTTCCTATAATGGCGGGATGCGGCGGCTCTTGATCATTGTCGGCTCGCTCATCGCACTGGTCGCGCTCGCGGCATGCATCGCCGGCTGGGTCCTGCTCGCCGCATGGGTCCCGGATAAGGGCAAGGCGCTGTTGATCACCGAGCTGGAGCGCCGCTGGCCGATCGAAGTGGCGATCGCGTCGGTCCGCTACGATCCGCTGCGCGGATGGCTGGTGGAAGACGTGGAGGTCACCGACTACTCCGGCCGCCAATTGCATGCGGCGCTGCCGCTGTTGCAGGTGCGCGTCAACTGGCTCGCGCTGCTGGGCCGGCAGGCGGCGTTCCGAGGCCATGCGCAGCTGAGGCAGCCGCTTGCGACCGACGTCGCGTTCGCCGGCCGGTACCACCTCAAGCAGCGCTGGCTGACGCTGGAGGTCACGAGCACCGACGTCGCGCTCCGGGCGCTGCCCGAGGCGCTGGCGCGGTACCTGCCGCCTCAACTGACCGACGGCACGATCCGCGCGCACCTGACGCTGCGGCAGGCTGCCAATGCTGCGCCGTCCCTCAGCGGATGGATCGAGGCCGACGGCCTGGCGTGGGACACAACGCTGCCGTCCGGGCGGCCCGGCATGAACCCCGCCCCACGACCGTGGGGCGGGCTGAAACTGCTGGGTGATGTCGCGCTGGAGGGGACGGCCGATCCGCCGGCCGGCGCAAACGGGCGATGGGCGTTTCGCGCCGAGGCGTCGGTGGCCCAGGGCCGCATCGAGGGCGTGCCGATCGTGGGCGCCCTCGAGCAGGTGAAAGGCCGCGCGCGCCTCACCCCCGAGCGGCTTGAGATCGACGCGCTCAGCGGCGTCGCACTCGGCGTTCCCTGGGACGCCCAAGGCCACGTCGCCTTCGGGGCTCCCCCGTCGATCGAAGCGCTCGTCCGCTCCGAGGTGAGACTGGCGCCGCTGGCCGCGGCGACGCCGACGATCGCGCCGCAGTGGCAGCCGGCCGGGGTGGCCGCGGTCCTGACCGTCTGCCGGGGGCCATTGACGTCGCCGCCGCTGCTGGATTGCCTCATGGACGCGCAGCTGCGCGGCGCGAGCCTGGCGGGTGCGGCGCTGGCGCATCCGATCACCGACGTCTCCGGCCGCGTCGGGTTCGAGCTGCTGACCCGGCGGCTGACACTCGAGGGGCTCAAGGGCCGGCTGGCGGGGAACCCGCTGAGCGCCTCGGGGATGCTGACGCTGGGTCGGCCGATGCAATTCACCCTCCATCTCGTCGGCACCGCTCCGCTGGCCAGCCTCGGCCCGTGGCTTCCGGCGGAGCCCCAGGTGAGCGAGCTCGCCGGTACCGTCGGGTTCGATGGGGACCTGGTCGGATCATCGGCGGCGCCGCAGGTGATGGGGACGGTCGCGCTTGAGCAGGCATCCGCACGCCTGCCCATGCGCGGCATCCTCGTGGAAGCGGTCACCGGCGTGGCGCACGCGACCGCGGGCCGGATCGACATCTCAACGGCAACGCTGCGGCTCAATGGCGAGCCGCTTTCCCTCAGCGCCACGCTCAGCCCGCGCACAGCCCGAGGGGATGTCGGGTGGCTGCTGACCCCCCGGTTCGATGCCACCGTCGCGTTTGATCGCGGCCGGCTGCGCCTCGCCGGCGAGATCGAGCCTCAGGTGATCCGCATCGAGCAGAGCCGGCTGACGCTTGAGGACACCGACGTGCGGGTGCGCGGCGCCCTCGCGAGAACGCCCCACGGCCAGAGCCGGCTCAGCCTCGACGGCGAGATGGACGTGACGGAACTTCCGGACGCGCCCTTCCTCTCCCTGCCCGCGCTCGAGACCTGGCGGCTGGAGGGGCTGGTGCAGGTGAGCGGCGAATTCCAGGGCCGGCTCGCCGACTGGCGTGCCGCCCTGATCCGCGGCCGCGTCCAGTCGGACGCGCTGTCGGTGCGCGAGGTGCCCCTGACGCAGCTCACATGCGCCGTGGAGCAGACCCAGCGGCAACTGCGCGTGCTGCCGTCGGCCCTGGTGGCAGACGGCCGGCTGCAGGCGGATCTTGTGGTCCAGCACGGGCCGAAGGAGTCCAGGTACCGGCTCACGGCGGATCTGACCGGGATGCAGTTGGCCACGCTGGCCAGGGCCATCCCCTCTTGGCGCAACCGTGGCATCTCCGGGGATGCCTCGGCGCACGCGCAGCTTCAGGGCCAATGGAACGCGCGGGAGACGTGGACCGGCGAGGGCTGGGTCAACGCGACCGGCCAGCAGCTCGCCAGCCTGCCGCTCCTCGAGAAAGTGTTCCGCGGGCTGTTCGGGGTGCTGGCCGACCGGCTGGGGCTGGATGAGCTGCGCCGGGCGCAGATCACGCAGGCCTCTGTGCGGTGGCAGCTCGCCCGGCAGCGGTTCGCCACCGAGGACCTGCGCCTCACCGGCTCGGCGGGCGCCGAGCCGATCGGCGTCTACGCCAAGGGGAGCGTGGGGATGGACGGCGCGCTGGATCTCGTCATCGAGCCGGAGCTGTCAGAGCAGCTCGTCCTGCAGGCGCCCAAGGTCTCCAGCGTGGCCGGCACCGTGCTGCGAGCGGCCGGCGCGCTGGATCGGCTGCGCCGCTACGTCGGGCGGCACCGGCTGACCGGCACGCTGAAGGAGCCGAGCTACACGTTCGAATATAGCCTGGAGGAGTTCTTCAAGAACCTGCTGGCCGGCCCGAGCCCTGGGGAGGTCTTGCAACACCTCATCGACGCGATCCGGTAACGGCTCGTCGCGCGGCCAGCCGCTTGAGGAACGGCCGCATCCGCCGAGCGGCCCGCGCGCGATGGCTGAGCCGCTGCTTGACGGCGGCGGGAAGCTGGCCGACCGTCTTGCCGAACCGCGACGGCAGAAACAGCGGATCGTACCCGAACCCCTGATGGCCGGCCGGCCGCTGCGCGATCCGGCCGTGCCACGTCCCACGCGTGACCGCCAAGAGCCTCGAGGGGTCGGCGAACGCGAGCACGCAGCGATAGCGCGCCCGTCGTCGGGCCGTCGGCAGTCCCCGGAGCATTCGCAACAGCTTCGCGTTGTTCGCCGCGTCGTTGCCGTGCGCGCCGGCAAACCTCGCTGAGCGCACACCCGGCCCCCCTCGAAGCGCCTCGACCTCCAGCCCGGAATCATCGGCGATCGCGTGCCGGCCGGTGGCCTTCGCGATCGCGCGCGCTTTCTTGATCGCGTTGGCCTCGAAGGTCCGGCCGGTCTCCCGCACCGAGGGGGCGGCAGGGTGGTCGGTGAGCGACTGGTACCGGATGCCGGGCAGCCGCAGGAGCGCGGCCAGCTCCCGGAACTTATGCCGGTTGCCTGTCGCGATCACGACGTGCGACATCGAAAATGGGTACCGGGTGCTCTGTCGAAAGGTGTCTGACACCTGTTGCGGTCGTCCCGGCGGCTGTTCGACAGCGCAGGTACCGTTTTTTCAGAGACGGCGCAGGGAGGTGGCGCCCAGGGCGCGGCGCTGGAGGGCGATGAGCTGCCGGATGCCACGGCCGGCCAGGCGCAGCATCCGCGTGAGATCAGCCGACCGGAAGGGCGCGCGCTCGGCGGTGCCCTGCACTTCCACGAACCGGCCGCGCCCGGTCATGACGACGTTCAAGTCCACGTCGGCGGAGGCGTCCTCCGCATAGCTGAGGTCGAGGACCGGCGCTGCGCCCACCAGGCCGACGCTGGTGGCAGCGAGGAAATCCCGCACCGGCACCGACGGCAGCGCTCGCTTGGCCCGCAGGTGCCGCAACAACTCCGCCAGCGCGACGAAAGCGCCGGTGATGCTGGCGCAGCGCGTGCCGCCGTCCGCCTGGATCACGTCGCAGTCGAGGATGACCGTGCGCTCGCCGAGCTGCCGCAGATCGACCACCGAACGGAGGCTGCGGCCGATGAGCCGTTGGATCTCCTGCGTGCGCCCGCTCAGGCGGCCCCGGACGGCTTCCCGCTCGATCCGTTGCTGGCTTGAGCGCGGCAGCATCCCGTACTCGCCGGTGACCCAGCCGGTGCCCCTGCCGCGCAGAAACGGCGGCACTCTGTCTTCGAGGGTGGCGGTGCAGATGACGCGCGTGTGGCCCCACTCGACCAGGCAGGAGGCCTCGGCGAACTTCATGACGCCGCGCGTCAGCCGCACCGTCCGCAACTGGTGGGGGCCACGGCCGTCGGGTCGGCGGGGCATGGAGGTCTTAGTGGCCGTTGACCCGCTCGACGGATTTGACGACCTGGCCCAAGAACCGGTGGCCGACGCGCGTGAAGTGGATGGGCTCGTCCGTCACGAAGAACCGGTAGCGCGGGCGCGTGCGGGCGTCGTGCAGGGTGTCGGTCCCGAGGAGCAGCCCCCGCACCTCCAGCGCGGTCTCGTGGGCCGAGTCCACCAGCGCCACGTCCCGACCCAGGACGCGCTGCAGCGTCTGGGCCAGCAAGGGGTAATGGGTGCAGCCCAGGATGAGGGTGTCGATCCGCTGGCGCGTGAGCGGCTTGAGGTAGAGGGCGGCGATCTCGCGTGAGACGCTCCCGTTGAGCCAGCCCTCCTCGACGAGCGGCACGAAGAGCGGGCAGCTCTGCGAGAAGACCGCGATCGCCGGGTCGAAGCGGTGGATCGCCTGCTCGTACGCGCGGCTATGGATCGTGGCGGTGGTGCCGATGACGCCGATGCGCCTGGTCTGCGTGTGGCGCACCGCGGCCCGCGCGCCGGGGCGGATGACGCCGATGATGGGCACCTTGAAGTACTTGCGCAGCGTCGGCAGCGCCCACGACGAGGAGGTGTTGCAGGCGATCACAATGCACTTGACGCCGAAGCGCAGCAAAAACTCGACGTTCTCCAGCGAGAACTTCACGATGGTCGTCTTGGATTTCGTGCCGTACGGCACCCGGGCGGTGTCGCCGAAGTAGACGATGGACTCCGAGGGCAGCTCCTCCATGAGCGCCTTGACCACGGTCAGGCCGCCGATGCCGGAGTCGAACACGCCGATGGGCTGCCGCGCGCCGTTCATCAGATGTGCTGGGCCCCGAGGTCGCCGATGTAGGCCGTGATGCCGTTGGTGATTGCCGCGGCCGCCGCCTCCCGGTACTCGGCGCTGCCCAGCCGCCTCGCCTCGGCCTGGTTGGAGAGGTAGCCCACCTCCACCAGCACCGACGGCATCCACGCCTCCCGCAGCACGACGAAGCGCGCCGGCTTGACGCTGCGGCACGGCACCTGCAGCCCCTGACGCATCGACCGGCAGATGGTCGTGGCCAGCCGCCGTGACTGGGAGCGCGTGCGCCGCAGCACCAGATCCCAGAGCAATTGCTTGACGGTGACGGAGGGCATCCCGATTTCGGCCGGGATCACCGTCGGCGGCCAGTGCGCGCCGGAGGAGACGACGGAGACCCTGGGGTAGTAGACCTCGATGCCGGAAACACGACGGCTGCGGTTGGCGTTGACGTGGATGCTGACGAACAGGTCCGCCTGGAGGCGGTTGGCGATGGCCGGGCGCTTGCTGAGCGGGATGAACTGGTCGGTCTCGCGCGTGAGGACCACGTTCAGGCCGGCGGCGCGCAGCCGGTCGCGCAGCCGCCTGGTGAGGTCGAGCGTCAGGGCCTTTTCCCTCATCCCGTAGTGCGAGGCGCCGGGATCATGCCCGCCGTGGCCCGCGTCGAGGACGATGGTCTGCACGGCGGATGGCAGCGGCTGGCCGGCCCGTGGCGGGCTGCGCAGCGGCCCAACGGCGGACGGCGGCACGGACGAGCAGCCCGACGCGATGGCCAGGAGTGACCCGATGACCAGGCCGGACGCCAGGATGGGCCCATCCTGGCGGGAGAAGCGGATGTGGAAGCGACTCACGTTACACGCGCGTTGTTCGGACGAATCAGTTGTCGAAAAAAACATGGTGGACCCGGCTGCAACCAATCCGCACCATCGGGGAAATCACAGCCCGGATCCCGATAACACCTACTCAACAAACGCCATTATATCAAAGAATCGCCCGAAAGGTGTCTCAGCTCCACCTTCTGGGCATGTCCTACAAGCAGATCGGCGAAGCTCTTCACGTCAGTCCAAGCCTGGCCAGAAAAGCCTATGAGTTCGGGCGCAAAAAACCTTGAAGATTGCGCGAAAATTGGGGGTAACCTAAATATCGAATTCTGCTTATCTATCTTACTTTCAAGTAGTTACGTGTCTATTCTGGTCAAAATGGCTCCAAACTAGTGCAACCATCAATTTTCTGGCTCCGGAGCTAGAAATAATGCAATAGCTACACGAACTGGACCTTCACTTCCTTGCCGAGGGCGTGGGCGAGCTTGACAAGCGTGTGCAGCGAGAGGCTTCCGTTCCGAGGACTCTCGATCCGAGAAATCGTCTGCTGAGAGGTGTGGAGCCGCTTGGCGAGCGCTCGCTGTGTCAAACGTTTCTGTGTCCTGAGCCGAGCAATCTGAATGGCCAGTTCCGCATAGATACCCTCTTCCTCGTAGACCTTCCGGAAAGCAGGATCCTTGAGTTGTCCTTTCAAGTAATCCTGAAAACGCCGCACGCCCTTCATAGGCGAATCCCTCCTCGTTCCACTCGTGTCATGAAGTCGTCCATCCACCGTTGCGCTCGGGCCAGCTCCTCCTCAGGAACAGCTGCCGTTTTCTTCACAAACCCGTGCGTCACGATAATGCGCTTGCCATGAAAGAAATACAGCAACCGATGGTGCATGCCACCGAAACTCACGCGCAACTCCCGGATCTTGCCCCGTACCACATCGGCGTAGGGCCGTGGTAGACCAGGACCTTCCCGCTTCAGGAGGTCCACCCACTTGGTGATCTTGGCGCGGACCTTCAGTGGTAATTCCTCCAAGAAGTCTTGGGTGGGACAGCGTCCCTCGACCGTCTCATAGAACAGAACTTCATACGTGCCTTCTGACATCGTCAAATATACACTATTTTTGATGTACTGTCAACTTACCCCACGTTCAATACTATGCCAGCTAGGCTCTAGCCTGCCGCGCCATTGCAGAACTGCCAACCACCTGACGCGTGACTCAAGGTGATTCAAAGGACCGCAAGTGGTGTAGATTTTCCTTCTCGCGCCAAATTGAATCCACTGTCTCATGAAAATATCTCATTATTGAATTACGCATAAATAATGGACAGGCTCACCGCTTCCAGGGCAGCTCCGAGGCTCCGATGCAGGCCCCGAGGAGGTCTTGCGAGCTACGGAGTCGTCGCAGGGCGCCGTGGAGTCGT
>Ga0114945_10002091_pt1 | contig 11912 bp, 15 predicted proteins | sample OV2TP3_FD_87194 | JGI IMG/M metagenome (GOLD analysis project Ga0114945, IMG submission 87194) | Hot spring microbial communities from Beatty, Nevada to study Microbial Dark Matter (Phase II) - OV2 TP3 | ecosystem: Environmental > Aquatic > Thermal springs > Hot (42-90C) | place: USA: Beatty... | reverse complement strand
CTATACGATCGGTCCCCAAGCTCGATCCGCTCGTCCGCCAGGAAGTCGGCCGTGAGTCGCGGGCATTGGTCGGCCGTGACCTGGATCTTCAGCCAGCGCTGGCTCTGTGCCCACACGCGATAGAAAAAGCCGCGCTTGCCGAAGGGGGTGGACAAGACCATCAGCGACCCCCCCGACACGCTCACCATCGGCCTGGTGGCGATCCACAACGCATCCGGGATCCGGCTCGCCTCATCCAACACGAGGCACCGCACGCCGCTAAACCCGCGAATCGCGGCCTCGTCCCCACCCGGCAGGCAGACAATCCGGCTCCCGTTGCTCAATTCCAACGCCAACTTCGTTTCCGCCTCCGGGGGGATGGCCCCGCGTCCGGCCGTGCGATAGGCATCAAACACCTTGCGCCCCAATTCTGCCGACTGCCTGAGCGACCGGCTGAGCAACAAAATCAATGAGCGGGGCTCATAGAGCGCGATATGCAGCGCTTTCACGGCCACGACGCTGCTCTTCCCGGCTTGCCGGCAACAGTTCAAGCACATCCGAGGATCGGCGCTCGTCAGGACCGCCTCTTGCCAGGGGTCGGGGTCGGTGCCCATCGCCTGGCGCCAGAGCTCGACGGCGGCCATGGGGGGCAAGGTGGGCACGGCGGGCGGGGGCGTGAATCGGGCGATGAGACGGGCAACGCGTTGCTGCAGGGTCATGGATGATGCCCATTCCCGGCCGCGAGGCTCTCCAGCGCCTTGACCTTGGCTTCCAGGTCGTACAGCCCCAGCACCTTGGCGTAGGCCTGCCCGGCTTGCGTCAAGGCATTGCCGGCCTTCTGCCGCAGCTCATGGTCGAGGGCCGGATCTTCGACAACGCTCAAGTTGTACTCGATCACGGCCCAGAACGCGCTTTTTAACGCCCCTAACGAGCCGCTCCGCCTTCTGCGACGCGGCGTAGCACTCATACCCCCCCCTCCCTAGCTCCCCAACAGCGGGGACACGACGGGGCGCCGCTAGCCTAGAGGCAGCGGGGCCTGCTCGCCCACCAGGGATGCCCGCGCGCGGCCTAGCTCATCCAGGCGCCGCGCCTCGGTGTCGCGGGCACCCTTCAAGGTCAGGGAGCACGGCGCCCGCTGGTAACACGGCCGTTTTGAGGAGGTGCGAAATATCCCGAAAACTCCCCCCCGTGAGTGCATGAACCGCCCGGATAGAGATCTTCTGCCCTTCCCGCTGCAGGGTCCCCACGGCGTCGCGAATCGTCTCAACCAACATAGGTGTCCCTCCCCTCCAAAGACCCGGCATCGATGGCCTTGGTCTCGATCAGGCCCACCCCTGGGAGCCGATAGCTCATCGCCTTCACGGCGCTAGGTCCGGGGTAGCGGCTCTTCGCCTTTACCTCCGCCACGTGCCGGGCCACATCCGCCTTGAACTGAGCCGCCGCCTGCGCCTGGGCGTAGAGCCGTGGGGCCCCCATCGCGGCCGCGAGATCATCCAGGGCCTCGGCCAGCTTCTCATCGAGCAGCTCTCGCTTGAGCTTGTCCATCATCCCGTCGATCTGGTCGAAGATTGCCTTTGGGTCGTGTGCCATCGCTCTGTCCCTCCTCCTGTCGCATCGCGGTTGTCCTGAGAACTCCATGCCGCTGCTGCGCGGCAGACCCGAGGGTAGAACCTTGATAGAAGTTGATGAAGGTTCTGAGTAGACGTTGCACGAGGTCGGCTTTCGTCATGGCATGGGTCTTCCGACCGGCACGAGGCCGGTGTCGTCTGCCCCCGCGCCGTCGTTTGCGCTTCGGGCATGTCACCGGCCGCATGGGTGGGTCAGGCCAGGAGTGCCCCGGCGTAGGTCCCCATATCGCACTCAGATGATCATAGAGTCACTCACACCTGAAGAGCGAATTGTCATGTCTCGTGTTGTTGATACGTTGGAGCACGTGCGTCAGGTTGTACAGGCCAAATGCCTTGACGAAGAGAAACGAGGCCGTACGGATTTTTTGGCTTTGCTCAAACAAGCGGAGACCTGCCAGCAAACATTCACGTGCCTACGTGTGATGATCGACCAAGCCGATGATGTGGAAAAGCTGTCTCGACTCGAACGCGAAGTCGCAAGGTTGCGCATCCGAGTTTCTCAACCTGTTCATGTGTTAGCATGAGAGCCTCACAGGCGGTTATGGCACAGGAGCGGGGTCCTGGAGCGCCTCTGTGGGCTGTTCGTCCAATGCCTGGAATTGGGTAATGCGGACCTCGCCTTCCGGGAAGACCGCCCGAATCTCCAGGGTCCCCCCCATGGCTCGGATGACATCACGCAAGGTGCTCACATACATGTCGGTCCGCCGTTCCAACTTGGACACGGCGGGCTGCTTCATGTGCAGCAACGTGGCCAGATGTTCTTGGGTCAGGTCACGTGCGGCGCGCAGCTCGGCTAAGGGCATCTCCTGAATCAGACGCTGGACTTTTGCTTCGCTGCGGGCGCGGGACTCCGGGGACATCTTCGCTTGCAGGTCTTTGAACTTCTTAGCCATGGTCAATCCATCCTTCCCGTTTCAATTGCTCCAGGTGCTCGTCATAGAGCCGATCGGCCAAGGGCACAGAGATCTCATACCAGCGGTCGTTGCCGGTCTTGTCCCCGCCGATGAGTAGGATGGCGGTGCGGCGAGGGTCGAAGGCGTACAAGACCCGATACGGCCGGCCAGCGTGCTGCACCCGCAATTCCCGCATGTGGGCATGCCTGGAGGACTGCACGCTGGAGCTGTGCGGAAAGCGTAGCGTCGGGCCAAAGTGCTGGAGCAAGAGCACCCCAGCGTTGATATCCTCCTGCTCCTCAGCCGTCAGGCTCGCCCACCATGCGCCGAACTCGTCCGTATACTCCACGTCCCATTCCATATGAAGAATATAACGCTCTCGGAATGGTTTGGCAACGTCAAGGAGCGGTCATCTACCATGCCAGCAGGGAACACGCAGCCCTCGAGGCATACGAAGCTGTGATCACCGAGGGATTGCAGACCTTCATCGGGGTGGACCTCGCTCAGCCAGTAGCGCAGAGCATCGACGAAGATGGGATCGGTCTGAACCCGGGCAGCCTCTTCTGAAGTCAGGTGGGGCAAGCTCTCCGTCTGAGCCTCCGATGTCAAAGTGCGATCCGCCTCTATAGCCGCTCGCTGCTCGCTCAAGAGCCACTTAACCAAGAGGTCGACGTTATCTTGCGTCTTCAGGATACGCTTGAGATGTTGACTGTGCTGGGCTGCCCGGACTGGTGCAGCTTCGAAGGCGGTGATGGCGCGAATGGCTATTTGGTACAGCTCGGGATCTTTCTCGTAGAGCGCGTAGAGTTCTGGCTTGGTGGCAAGCAGCAGCCGCCGGTCCGTGGCTCCGAGCATTGCACACGATTCTTGCGCTATAACTGACTCCGGAGGAGGAGACGCAGCTTCTACGGGGGAAAAGGTCGCTGATGGATATGTTTTGGAAGCTCGCGACTGGCTACGCCCCGTCACCAGCAGCCCACTGACGAGCATTGCCACCAGCGCCCATTGCAGCAGAAGACGTGACCAATCCAATCCTACCCCGCATATCTCGCACGTGGGGGGAGGCGGTAATAACAGGAAATGATAGCCTATAGGCTGGCTCCCTCGTGCAACGGTTCCCCCTGCAACAGACCGCATAAAGCCAAAATCCGTCCACGGAGGGAAGAATCCCATGAGAACGCACAGGGCGATACCGATCCAAAGCATAATCAGTTGTTTCCGTGTCACCATCCGGGGTCACGAGTTTCAACTGCGATTTGCATTCCACCGGCGGGGTATCCGGGAGCCACAGAGGATCCCCATCCATTGCCGAGAGACCACGGCACTCAACTACGAACGCATCCTACGACATCACGTCTTTCCCTCCATCGGGGGGAAGGTCTTCGATGCCGTCACCCGGGAGGATATCAAGGGGATCATCGCGGCCCCATCACTCACGGGGCGTCAGGACGCAAGGGGGGTAGATGCGTAAGCGACGACACACAGCACGTCCACCGGAGACAAAGCGCTATTACGACCTGCACGACGGAATCCTGAGCACCTTAGCTGAGCAGGGGGATGCTGCGGCATGGGAGGCGTGGTTCCATCGGCGGCTCGTCCATCGCATGGCCACAGAGCCAGATTGCCCAGAATGCCAGGATGAATGCGGACTCGGTGAAGACCTCTGGCTCTCCTTTCAAAAGAAGCGCGGTCGGGTCCAGATGTCCCTCAAAATACGGCGGACCACATCCCTGGATGCGATCAAACGTCACTGGGACGAGATCCAGACCTGGCGAGAGCTCCTCCTCGAATGGCAAGGGCCTGGGTATCATGAAGGAGCCGAGGGCCTATCTCGTGAGTTGCACGGGCTGTACACGTATGTCAGAAGGAGTCCGCTTCGATACCTCGACGATCTTGTTCACGCCCGGAAGCGGTGAGGTGACGGGTTGGTTCTATTGCTCTCACAGCCACTGCCAAACTCGTGACCTCCGGGATGTCCTAGCGCTCTTCACTCCGAGCGAACTGGCCCGGGCCCGGGAAGCGGCGGGCCTTCAGACTGAGACGCGTCTGACGTGGAAACAGGCTCGGGCGCAGCGGCTGCGGACACAGACGGAGGAGACCGCTAGACGAATCCTCGCGAAACGAGGGGGAAGGGTGGCTGGATGATGGGGACCGAACACGAGAAAGAGCCTGCGCAGATTGATCCCCTGACATACCTGGCCGAGGTGAACGGCGATTGCTCTCCCTCGGATCTCTTCGAGCATTATCAAGTGCTCCGGCCCGCCCTCTATCGACTCTACCACGAAGGCTCGCCCGCCTTTGATGTGGCCCTCCGCGAGGTGACCAAGCGGTTGAAGATTAAAGCGCTGACCGTGGAGAGAGATCTCGCCAGCCTCACGCCACCGCCCACGACCACCGCCGATGACCTCCTCAACGTGATGACGCCAGGGGTATGTCTTCATCCTACCCAGGATTATCTCGAGGGCACGCTCTACTTGGGGGTGCCAGTGGGCGACAAGCTGTTCTTCGTCACCTCCGCGCACAAGGCTATTGCCGCTCAAGACCTTCCCCAGGGGGTGAAGCTGGACAATCGCGGCTTCGATCGGGGCAACTTTTCCAAGGATGGGATCCAAGCGTACCTCGCTGGCCAGATGAACATCAACACCCCTGGCATCATCAAGATGCTCGAAGCCTACTTTGCTCGGTTCGTGATCTACCCCGGGAAGGATCTCCCCTTGCTGCTCGCCATGTGGACGCTCGGGACCTATCTGTATTGCTGCTTCGAGTATTATCCCTACCTCGTGCTGCGCTCTCCGCAAAAGAGATGTGGAAAACCGCGGGTGGAAGACTTGCTCTCCCTGGTGGCGTTCAATGCCTCCCATCGAGAGACGAGGCCGACGGAAGCGAGCCTCTTCCGCGGTCCATCGAAGAATGGGGGGACCCTCATCCTCGATGAAATTGAGATGCTGGGCCATCAGGATCAGGACACGTATGGGGGCCTCCTGTCCGTGCTCAATGCGGGGTTCCAGCGGGGGGGCGAAGTGACCCGGATCGAGAAGCGTGGGGAAAAGTTTGTTGAGGTGAAGTATCCGACCTACGCCCCTCGCGTGCTGGCCGGGATCAAGAAGATGGCGGACACGCTCGAGGATCGCGCCATTACGATCACCATGCAACGCAAGCGCAAGGATCACCAGACCGAGCGGTTTTCGCCGAGACGCCTTCGTGCCGAAACGCAAGCGCTGAAAGACCGATGCTACGGCTGGGCCTTGACCTATACGGCAGAGGTCGTGTCGATCTACGAAGATGGGACCTTCCCCGAACTCGCGGCGCTCGATGATCGGGCGAAAGACTTGTGGGAGCCTTTGATGACGCTTGCCTACCTGGCTGACCAGGAACAGCTCAATGCCGGGCCGTTTCCCACGGGGGCATTTACGGCGTGTCGGAGTGAGCGGCTCTTTCAGCATCTGATCAACCCCGCTGCCGCCCTCGCGGAGATGATCCGCGTCACCAGACCGGGCGGGTGGGTAGTCGTTCTGGATACGGACTGGGGGACACGGTCGATCGATACGGAGGAAATCGATATTGAACGGCGTCTCGCGCGCTTCGAGACCGAACACATGAACCATAATGGGTACGCGGGGAGGCAGTTGTACCGGCTCTTTCGCCGGCAACAGTTGGTCGACGTGGTCCTCGAGATGCGCCCCGTGCATAGTCCGAGTTATCCATTCGTGAGGCAGGGGATGCAAATGGAGGATTGGGAGGCCAAGGCCCTGGCCGCTGGCGTGGTGACCGCGGAGGAACTGCACCGCTGGCGGCGCAGTCTTGAGCAAGCCGACGCGGAGGGCGTCTTTTTTGCGGTGGTGGAGGGAAATCAGGTGGGAGCCTCTCCCAAGGTGCTGGCCGAACCACGCATATCCTCCCAGAGGGAGCCTGTTGGCATCACGACGAGATGATCACCCGCCAGGGGCCTGCCGCCCAATGGAAACCGGATGCTCACATGCAAGGGAAAAGGCCCGGCGCACGAGGTGGGGAGGAACCGATCCGCATCGCGTTGCGATGCGGTGAAAGCCACTCCTCTCTACCGCGCAGCGGTTTAGTCCAACAACGGGTTGCAGGCGGACGGGGGGGACAGCGGCGCTTTGCCACTCTGGGATCCAGGCGAGGCCCGGTGGCGCTTTCGTCCCCGCCGCTTAGCGCGAGCGATGAGGCGGCGCGCCTACCGCCAAGCCCCGCTATAGCATGCAACCGCCTACGCAGGCCAGCGCCGCCTCATCGGGGCGCGAGCTACGCGAGGTTCCGGCGCCGCTGCAGCCCCGCCTATCACCTCGCTGAAGCTGGCATGCTCGCTGCGCTCACGACTCCGCTTCGCTCCGCCCCTTGGTCTCGGTGTTGATCCGCCAGGAGGCGTCTCAACGCCTGCGAGTCGGGGTGCAGCTTAGCTCGCGCCCTGTTAGCCCCCTGTCGAGTCGGCAATTCGTTCCAAGCCTGGACTTGCGGATGGTACCGAGGAGTAGTACCATTCCTCCCATGAGAAGAACGCACCGACGAACCCTCGAGGCCATCTTTGCCCATCCTGTGAGCGCCAATATCCCGCGGCGAGATATCGAGGCGCCTTTCCTTGAGCTTGGGGCGGACATCAGTGAGCGAGAGGGGAGCCGGGTGGCCGTGGTGCTGTTTGGGGAGGTCCGGGTCTTCCATCGCCCGCATCCAAGTCCTCACACGGCGAAAGGGGCGGTGGCCAGTATCCGCCATTGGTTACAGCAGCATGGGGTCATGCCATGAACATCATGTCTATTGAGGCCTACCAGGCCAAGATCGAATACGACGCTGAGCTGGATATGTTCCGGGGCGAGATCTTGGGCCTCAATGGGGGCGCTGACTTCTACGGGCGTACACCCGAGGAACTGCGCGCCGAGTTTCGCAGGTCGTTGCAGGTGTTCCTGGAGGTGTGCCGTGAGAAGGGGATTGAGCCGCGGTGGGATGTCGTCTGGAAATCCATCTTATTCCCCTGTCCCACTCATCTCGGCAAGAACCGGGGAAGGTGAGCAAGCATACACGACCAGGCCGGCGAGGGAACCAGTCCCCCTCGGAGACCGACGACCAACGCCTAGCCTAGCCCTGTCTTTACGCAACGCAGACGGGGGGGACAGAGGCGCCACACCGAGCCGCCACCGAACGCAACGATTCACCTCGTCGAACAGCGGCGACCATCTCGCACCGCCGGTTTTCGAGGTTGGGTTTTTGATCATTCTCATCAGCGTCCAAAACAGTTTTCTAAGAGAATACAGTCATCGAGGCGCTTGCACCTACCCGTAACGCAGGTGCTTGCACTGGTCCCTAGGAATGTGGGATCACCCGCCGCGCCGCGAGGCGCAGGGTGACGGAGCCGCCGTAGTACTCCGAGAACGGGGAAGCCGTGTACACGCGGAAGGGCGGCAGGTGTCAGGAAACCCACATAGCCAGGTACGCGAGAGGCGGAACGCCGAAACTATTTTGGGAATCATTCGACACTGGAGAGCCGGGTACTCCAAGGCGTACCCGGATGGAAGATTCCCGATGAAGTCATGCGAGCGAAATGCGCCACGTACATGCGGCGAGGCAAGGCATTCCATCTGGCGGCCCGCATCAACGATGCGGATTATAGCATCGTGACGCAGGACCAGGCGGAATACCGTGGATTCGTCCCGTACTCCTGGCTCGCCTCTAGGGCCCGCCGCCTTTGGCGGGTCCACCATGTCATGCAACTCTCCCTGGTCTTCACCCTCGCGGATACATACCGAACCAGCGCGGGCAAGATCTTCAGGAAGTACAAGGCCACGGTGAAGACGGCTCACGGCACCCTCCAGGTGCTGGAAGCCCGACACGCACGGGGCGGCGGGAAGGAACCATAGGCAGCGCCGGTCGGGTAACCGCCGGCTCTACCCGGCAGCCGACGCGCAGGAGCGCGCGGCTCATGCCTGGGGATCGGCACGGTCGAACATCGGTGGCAGGTTACCCCGCACGCCGCTGCATGCGGGTGGTTTGGCGCCTGCAGGCATATCCATCGACATCGACCATGGACTGCGCTATGATGCACGCCGTGCCGGGAGGCAAGGGTGGACGTCGCCGGGCGGCTCTGGGGACAGAGTGTGAGGGAGGAAAAGCGTGAGCTACGTGGGTCAGCCCCTGAAACGCTTTGAAGATGTGAGGCTGCTGACAGGCAAAGGCTCCTTCGTGGATGACATGCAGCTGCCCGGGATGCTCTACGCGATGATCCTGCGCAGTCCCCACGCCCATGCCCGCATCGCCTCGATCGATGTTGCCATGGCGCGTCACCTCTCCGGTGTCGTGGCGGTGCTGACCGGGGAGGACATCGCGGGGGCAGTGAAGGACATCCCTCCCCGCGAGACCGAAGAGCTGCGGGGGATGCGGGTCCCGGAGCACCCCGTCCTGGCGCGGGGGAAGGTGTGTTATGTCGGCCAGCCGGTAGCGGTGGTCGTGGCAGAAAACCGCTACCTGGCCCGAGACGGCGTGGACCTGATCGGGGTGGACTATCAGCCCCTGCCCCCGATGGTCGATCCCCTGGAAGCCGTGCGGGAGGGGTCGAGCCCGATCCACGCAGCGCTGGGCACCAACGTGGCCATGCGCGTCCATGCGGGGCGGGGTGATCTGCGAGCGGCATTTGCCCAGGCCGATCGCGTCGTGCGCGGCCGCTTCGACGTGCCCCGCCTGTCCCCGGCGCCCATGGAGGGCCGCGGCCTGCTGGCCCAGTACCAGCCCCGCGAGGGGCTCCTGACGCTCTGGGCCTCCACCCAGGTTCCGCACAAGGTCAAGACGTATCTGGGAAGGCTGTTGCAGCAGCCACCACGCCACGTGCGGGTGATCGCGCCGGATGTGGGAGGGGGCTTTGGGCAAAAGGTGGAGATCTGGCCCGAGGATCTGGCGCTCAGCTACCTGGCCATGCGGCTGGAACGCCCCATCAAGTGGGTCGAGGAGCGGCGCGAAAATATGCTCGCCTACCATGGGCGCGGCCATTCCGCAGAGGTCGAGGCCGCGGTCACGCGGGACGGCTCGATCCTGGGTATGCGCTTCCGCATTGTGGCCGACGTGGGTGCGTACTTCCTCACCTCCAGCCCCGGGCCACCCGTCAATGCCGCCCATCGCGTCGCCGGCCCCTACGCCATCCCTACGATGGAGGTGGAATGCCTGAGCGCGATCACCAATAAGCCGCCGACGGGCCCGTATCGGGGCGCGGGAGGGCCGGAGGGGGCGTTCTTCATGGAGCGAACCATCGACTTGATCGCGCAAGAGCTCGGGGTAGACCCGGTCGAGGTGCGACGCCGAAACTTCATCTCCCCGCAGGCCTTTCCCTATACCACGGCGACGGGGCTGACCTATGACTCGGGAGAGTATGGGCCGGCGCTGGATCGCGCTCTGGAGTTGGCTGAGTATGCCAGCGTTCGGCGGATGCAACAGGCCAGGGGGCCCGCAGACCCACTCATCGGCGTCGGGGTGGCCACCGTGGTGAAGGCGTCTGGAGGTCGCGGGGACATGCTGAACAGCCATGCCCGCGTACGGGTCGAGCCGACGGGTCAGGTGAAGGTGTATACGGAGGTGTCTCCCCACGGTCAGGGCACCGAGACCACCTTTGCCCAGATCGTGGCGGATGCGCTGGGCGTGAATATCGAGGCGGTCCAGATCCTGCACGGCGATACCGAGATGCTCCCGGCAGGACAGGGGACCTTCGCCAGCCGAGGGCTGACGGTTGGCGGCTCGGCCATGTATGCCGGTGTGCAGCAGGTCCGTCAGAAGCTCTCTCGGATCGCGGCCCGCTTCCTCGAATGCCAGCCGGAGGACATCGTCTTCCGCGCGGGGAAAATCTTCGATACACGCTTTCCCGAGCAGGCCCTTCCCTTTGCGCAGGTGGCCCTGGCCGCCCATCGGCCGGAGTCGCTCCCGCCTGGTGTGGAGGTGGGAGCCGAAACGCAGGTCAGCTTTCGGCTGCCCGACAATCCCTTCGGCTTCGCCGCCCATGTCGCCATCGTGGAGGTGGACCGCGACAGCGGGGAGGTCAAACTCCTGCGCTACGCGGCGGTGCACGACTGCGGGCATGTGATCAACCCCCTCTTGTTGGAGGGCCAGGTGTACGGGGCCATCGCCCAGGGGTTGGGCCAGGCACTGGGGGAGGTCATGTTCTATAGCGCCGAGGGCCAGCCACTCACGGGCACGTTTCTGGACTACGCGATGCCCGTGGCGGATGATATGCCACCGATATATCTGGCGATCCGGGAGACGCCCTCGCCGACCAACGCGCTGGGCGTCAAGGGCATCGGGGAGTTGCCCACGGTAGCGACCCCCGTAGCGGTGGCGAACGCGGTTATGGATGCCCTGGCCAGTTTCGGCGTTCGCCACCTCGATACGCCGTTGACCTCAGAGAAGATCTGGCGTGCGCTGCAGAGTCCAGGTAGAGGGTCCGGAGTCGGTGCGTAGGAGGAGGGGCTCGGTGCAACAGACCATCCTGCAGGTGGGTGCGCCCGTCTTGCGACAGCGGGCGCGTCCCTTGAGTCTGGAAGAGATCCGAAGCGAGTCGATCCAACGGCTGATCGAGAGCATGCGCGAGACGATGCGCGAGGCCCCGGGCGTCGGGTTGGCCGCGCCCCAAATCGGGTACTCCATTCAGCTGGCGGTGGTGGAGGATCGAGCGGAGTACCTGGAGGGGATCCCCGCAGAGGCGCTGGCGCAGCGCGAGCGCGCCCAGGTCCCGTTCCATGTGCTGATCAATCCGCGCCTGTATCTCGAGCACCACGCCGTTGTGGAGTTTTTCGAGGGGTGTTTGAGCCTCACGGATTATGTCGCGCTGGTGCCGCGGGCCGTGGAGGTGCGTGTCGAATGCCTGAACGAGCGAGGTGAGCCGATCGCGATCCAGGCGCGCGGCTGGTATGCACGCATTTTGCAGCATGAGATCGACCATCTGCACGGCACGCTGTATATCGACCGCATGCTGTCGCGCTCGTTCATGAGCGCTGAGAATCTGGCCCGCTACTGGCAGGATCAGTCTCAGGAAGAGCTGTACGCAGCGCTTGGGCTCCCTCCCCGCTTGCATTGACCTATCTTTGCCTTTGGGTCGGAGGGGCGGTTCGCGAACCGCCCCTCCTCAGTCTGGGAAATGCGCGCGGGCATCCGACCGGACATCTCTCAGAGGTGCTTCGCCCCTTTGGCAAGATTATGCCGGGCGCACAACAACTGAATATTCTCCGCAGCGATAGATGTCCCTCCCTGTGAATATGGCACGATATGGTCGAAATGTAGGGAGGCCCCGGCGCCGCACACGACACACCTGCCCCCGTCGCGTTGCCACACCGCCAGTTTCACCGCGCGCGGAATGGTCCGCCGCTGTGGAGGGCGCGGAGGCGGCAGGCTGCTTAAATCTTCTTCCTCAGCAGCGGCCACCAGT
>Ga0114945_10002090_pt1 | contig 11921 bp, 7 predicted proteins | sample OV2TP3_FD_87194 | JGI IMG/M metagenome (GOLD analysis project Ga0114945, IMG submission 87194) | Hot spring microbial communities from Beatty, Nevada to study Microbial Dark Matter (Phase II) - OV2 TP3 | ecosystem: Environmental > Aquatic > Thermal springs > Hot (42-90C) | place: USA: Beatty... | reverse complement strand
ATCGGGACGCCCTGGGGGGAAAGATGTTTGGTTTGATCTTTGAGAAGCCCTCCACCCGGACTTGGGTTTCCTTTGAAGTCGGGATCCAGACCATGGGGGGAGGGACCATTTACCTGGGTCCGGAAGACATTCAGCTCGGGGTCCGGGAGGCGGTTAAGGATGTGGCACGGGTTCTTGATCGTTACTTGGACGGGGTCGTCCTCCGGACGTTTGCTCATGAGACGATCACGACCTTTGAGCGTTACTTCCACAAGCCGGTGATTAACGGCCTGAGTGACTTTGAACATCCGTGTCAGGCCCTGGGAGATTTTTTAACGATTCGGGAAAAATTTAAAAAGAAGGAGAGGCCGATTCTCGCCTTTGTGGGGGACGGGAATAATGTGTTAAATTCACTCCTTCTGCTCACGGCGAAATTGGGGGGAAATCTTCGTTATGCAGCCCCTCCCAAATTTTCGCCAAGGCGTTCGGTGATTCAAAAGGCGCGGTCCCTGGCGAAGAGGTCCAAAGCCGCGATCGAATCCTTTACGGATCCGGAGGAGGCGGTGAAAGGAGCGGATTTTATTTACACGGATGTCTGGGTCAGTATGGGGGAGGAGCGAAAAAGGAAGACCAAAATCCAGAGTTTTAAGGGTTTTCAGGTGAACCGCGCGCTTCTCCGTCACGCCGCCAAGGGGACGAAGGTAATGCACTGCCTTCCGGCGCACCGGGGAGAGGAGATTACCGAAGAGGTCCTGGAGGGAAAAAATTCGATTGTTTTTGACCAGGCGGAGAACCGATTACACGTTCAGAAAGCCGTTTTGATTCATTTGTGCACTGGACGAGAGAGGGCCAAGCGATGAAAAAGGTGGTACTTGCATTTTCAGGGGGGTTGGACACCTCCTGTGCCGTACGCTGGCTTCGCGAGCGTTACGGGGCGGAAGTGGTCTGTTTCTCCGCGTTTCTCGGAGAGGCCCGAGATCGAGGAATGCTGCGAAAGCGGGCGCTGCGAGCAGGCGCTTCGCGAATTTATATCGAGGACCTTAAAAAGGAATTTGCCCACGATTTTATTCTCCCCGCGCTTTGGGCCCATGCCCGTTATGAAGGCAAATACCCTTTGGCGACGGCGCTGGGGCGACCCTTGATTGCGAAACATCTCGTCCGGATTGCTCAGAAGGAAAGGGCGGAGGCCGTGGCCCACGGTTCGAGCGGAAAGGGGAACGACCAAGTGCGAATCGAGGTGGGCGTCCGCACCCTCGATCCGAGTCTCGAGATTGTGGCGCCCCTTCGGGAGTGGGAGTTTAAGTCGCGCGAAGAAGAGATTGATTATGCCAGAGCTCACAAGATTCCGATTGAGGCGACGAAAAAAAGTCCTTACTCGATTGACCAAAATATCTGGGGGGTCTCGATCGAGGCAGGGATTTTGGAAGATCCCTGGCGGGAACCGCCCGAGGAGGCTTATCGAATCACCCGTTCTCCTCATCGAGCTCCCAAGACCCCCAAATATTTGGAGATTGAGTTTAAGCGAGGAATTCCGGTTGGACTCAATGGAAAAAGGATGCCGCTCGCGGATTTGATTCAAAGGGTGACTCCGGCCGCCGGCGCTTACGGGATCGGCCGGTTGGACCAGATGGAGAACCGTTTGGTCGGCATCAAAAGCCGCGAAATCTATGAGGCGCCGGCCGCTGAGGTCTTGCTCCTGGCGCATGAAGAGCTGGAAGGGCTTGTGATGGACCGCGAGTTTCTCCATTATAAGCGGCTCCTTTCGGAGAAGTATGCGGAACTGGTTTACTACGGCCTCTGGTTTTCTCCTTTGAAGAAGGCGTTGGACGCCTTCTTTCAATCGAATCAGGAGCGCGTCACAGGGAAAGTTCGTCTGAAACTGATTCCGGGGAAAGTGCTCGCGGCCGGCAAATCGAGCCCCCACTCGCTTTATTCCGAGCGGCTGGCCACCTATTCGGAACGCGACGCCTTTGACCGCACCGCGGCCGAAGGATTCATGAAAATTTGGGGACTGCCTTACGAAGGACTGAAGAAAGGAAGTGATAAGTTGTAAGTGATAAGTTTTAAGTCGGAATGCGAAAAAGTTTTCCGATTCGACTTATGACTTAAAACTTAAGACTTAAAACTATGAACAAAAATCTTTGGGGAGGGCGTTTTAAAAAAGAGCTCGATCCGACGGTGCAGTGTTTCTCCTATTCTCTGTACGTCGACGGGGAACTTCTGCAGGCCGAGATCCGTGTGAATCAGGCGCATGCGAAGATGTTGGGCCGCGTGGGACTGATTTCGCGAGGAGAAGCGGCGAGGCTCGTCTCGGCCTTGGGCCAAATCGGACGAAAATTTCGGGTGAAAGATCCCCACAAAAATCCGTTGGCCCCTTATTCAAAAAATATTGAGGATGTGCACACCTTTGTCCAACTGGAACTTGAGAAAAGAGGGGGGGCGCTCGCCAAAAAGATTCACACGGGCCGTTCTCGAAATGACCTGGTGGTGACCTCCACCCTTGTTTATTTGAAAGAGAGACTTCCGGCGCTGGACCCAAAGATTCGAAATTTTGAGAAATCGCTCGTTGATTTCGCGGAAAAGGCCGAAGGGGTCGTTGTGCCCGGCCTGACCCATTTAAGACGCGCCCAGCCGATTCTTTTGGCGCACCACCTCTTGGCTTATGTCAGCATGTTCGAACGTGACCGAGCGAGGCTTCACGATGCTTTGAGTCGAATGGATAAGCTTCCTTTGGGTGCGGCGGCCCTCGCTGGCTCCAGTCTGCCTTTGGATCCCAGAAGGGTGGCGAAAGAGCTCGGATTTTCAGGCGTGGCGGAGAATAGTCTCGATGCGGTGAGCGACCGGGATTTTATCCTCGAGACCTTGTCATCTCTTTCTATTCTCTGGGTTCATCTCTCCCGGCTTGCGGAGGATTTCATTCTGTGGAACTCGGAAGCCTTCGGCTATGTGGCCTTGGATGATTCCGTGGCCACCGGATCGAGCCTGATGCCTCAGAAGAAAAATCCGGACGTCTTTGAACTGGTGCGCGGCCGTGCGGGCGTGATTTTTGGCAGGCTCCTGTCTTTATTGACCCTTCTCAAAGGACTCCCCCTGGCTTACAACCGGGACCTTCAGGAGGATAAGCCGGCCCTTTTTGACGCGATTCATAAAACTGAATTGGCGCTTGAAACGCTGCGGATCACAATCTCTCGGGCTCGAATCGCCGAGGGGGTCCGGCGATGGGTTCAGGAAGAAGATTTTATTTATGCAACCGACCTTCTGGAATATCTCGTGGAAAAAAGAGTTGCTTTTCGCGAGGCTCATGAAGCGGTGGGAAAACTGGTTCGTTATGCCGCGGAGGAGGGAAAACGACTCGGCGAACTTTCGCCGGAAGAGTTGCAGCGTTTTTCGCCCCACTTTGACGAGAAGATTTACCGATTTTTCGATCCCGATCTCTCGGTGGCTCGCAAGAGGACACCCGGGAGCACCCAGCCGGCTCAGGTGAGGAAATGGATTCGGTATTGGAAAAAGAAATTCAGAAGGGCGTAAGGGTCCACGATTTTTATTACTTGGCGAAGGACCTCTACTGCGAAAGGGTCCGGGTCCGGGAGATCGTCGAACGGGTGGGGACCCCTGTCTTTATTTACAGCCACCGGACGATTGTCGAACATTATCGGAAGCTGGTGCAGGCCTTCCGGCAGGTTCGGCCCCTGATTTGTTATTCCATGAAGGCCAACTCGAATTTGGCTGTTCTGACATCCCTCGTCTCGGAAGGGGCGGGGCTGGATATCGTCTCGGGAGGAGAACTTTTTCGGGCGTTGCGCGCGGGGTGTGATCCTCAAAAAATTGTTTATGCGGGTGTCGGAAAGACGGAAGAAGAGATCAAAACGGCGCTAGGGGCTGGGATCCTCCTTTTCAATGTGGAGTCCGTGCCGGAATTGGCCCAGATCAACCGGCTGGCGGGGCGGCTCGGGAAGAAAGTCCAGATTTCGCTGCGCCTGAACCCCGGAATCGATCCCCACACCCACGACTCGATTGCCACCGGAAAGGCGGGAAGCAAATTCGGTCTTGATTTTGACACGGCTCACGCGATTTTTATGAAACGGGAAGAGTATCCTTCGCTTTCGATTTGCGGGATTCACGTTCACATCGGCTCCCAGATCGTGACGGGAGAGCCTTTCCTTAAGGCCTTCCGGAAAGTTTTGATCTTTATCATGAGTCTCGAGAAAGAGGGCTATCTCATTAAATACCTGAATCTCGGCGGCGGCCTGGGGATTATTTACTCAGATGAGAAGCCCCAAACCGCAGACGCCTTCGCCAAGCAAATTTTACCCCTTCTCAAGGGGAAAAAATTTCGGCTGATTTTTGAACCGGGCCGGTTTATCGTGGGCAATGCCGGGATTCTTGTGACGCAGGTCCTTTATCTCAAACAGACGCCGATGAAAAATTTCGCCGTGGTGGATGCCGGGATGAATGATTTGATCCGCCCCGCCCTTTACGATTCGCACCATGAGATTTGGCCCCTCGAAAAAATGGAGAAACCGGAGAAGGAAGTTTACGATGTGGTGGGCCCGGTCTGTGAAAGCGGCGATTTTCTCGCTCAGGACCGCTATCTGCAGAAACTCTCTCAAGGGGATTACCTGGCCCTCTTGAGCGCCGGCGCTTACGGATTCTCGATGTCGAGCAATTACAATTCGCGCCCTCGCCCCGCGGAGGTGCTCGTGAAGGGGAAGGAATTCGCGGTCGTGAGGCGGCGGGAGACTTACGAGGATTTAATCCGGGGGGAAAAGATCCCCGCGTTTCTTTTACGATGAAAGAGATTACCTTCTACAAAATGGTGGCGGCGGGGAACGATTTCGTGGTGGTCGACAACCGCAAACAGGTTGTCTGTGACCCCGTTTCGTTCGCCCGCGAAGTCTGCTCCCGTCACACCGGCGTGGGGGGAGACGGGGTTTTGCTTTTGGAGCCCCCTCACCCCCGACCCTCTCCCCTCAAGGGAGAGGGAAAGGGTGAGGGGGTGGATTACAAGCTCCGGATTTTGAATGCGGATGGTTCGGAGGCGGAGGCCTGCGGTAATGGATTTCGTTGCGCGGCGCTTTTGGCGAAGGAGAAACTGGGACTTTCGCGAAAGCAGTCTTTTGAAACTCCCTCAGGGAGGATCGAAGCGGAAGTGAAACAAAATCGTCGGGTCCGTGTCCGTCTCGGGGATCCCGCGGATTTTAAGGATCGCGAAAAAATCGAAGTGAACGGGCGCACGCTTCATTATTATTCGATTCGTATGGGAGTGCCTCACGTCGTGATTTTTGTAGAGGGGCTTGCCAACGTTTCCGTCCAAGAGGTGGGCAGGGAGATCCGTTTTGACAAGCGCTTTCAGCCGGCGGGGACCAACGTCAACTTTGTGGAAATGACAGGTCCTCGATCCCTTGGAGTCCGGACGTATGAGCGGGGGGTGGAGCGGGAAACCTTAGCCTGCGGGACCGGTTCGGCCGCTTCTGCGATCGTGAGCGTCAAAGTCGGTTATGCGGAGCCGCCGGTCCAGATTCAAACTCAAGGGGGGGAGATTCTCACGGTTGATTTCAAGAAAAATGATGAGAAGATTAAAGACGTTTACCTCGAGGGTGAAGCCAGGCTGGTTTTTGAGGGCAAATGGCCCCCAAAGGGACCTGGCCCCTTTTGACTTTTGACGATGGCTAAAACTCCATTTGAAGGCTCGATGGTGGCTTTGGTGACTCCTTTCCGAAAGGGAAAGGTGGATGAAAGGGGACTTCGCCGCCTTCTTGAAAAACACCTCAAGGCTCGGACGGATGTCATTGTTCCGGTGGGAACGACCGGAGAATCGGCCACGCTCTCTCATGAAGAACATCGTCGCGTCATGTCGATCGTGGTGGAATATGTCCACGGCCGCGTTCCCGTGGTCTGCGGTGCCGGTTCGAATAACACCGAAGAAGCGCTGGGGCTCATCCAGTATGCCAAAAAGATCAAAGCCGACGGGGTCTTGGTGGTGACCCCTTACTATAACCGGCCGACTCAAGAGGGGCTTTACCGCCACTATGCTTACTTGGCCCGAAAGGTGGACATTCCGATGATCCTTTATAACGTTCCCGGAAGAACGGGTGTTTCTTTGGCTCCCCAGACCGTGGCGCGGCTCGCCAAGATTCCGAATATCGTTGGAATCAAGGAAGCGAGCGGAAGCCTTGACCAGGTCGATCAGATTCTCGGACTTTGCAATCTCACGGTCCTATCGGGAGAAGACTCGCTCACGATGCCGATGATGGCCCTTGGCGCCAAAGGAGCCATTTCTGTAACGGCGAATGTGGTTCCCGAACTTCACCGCGAGATGGTCCATGCCATGTTGAGCGGAGACCTTGAGCAAGGAAGGGAGCTTCACCGGAAGCTTTACCCCCTTTCGAAAGCCCTTTTTCTGGAGACCAATCCCATCCCCGTAAAAACAGCCTTGGCAATGATGGGGCTCCTCCGAGCGGAGCTTCGTCTTCCCCTTTGTGAAATGGGGAGTGAGAATCGAGAAAGGCTTAAAGAGGTGTTAAAAAAGTTGGGCGTCATTGCGAGGCAGTATTCCAAGTGATGCCGAAGCAATCTCCGTTCTTAGATTGCTTCGCCCGCCAAAGTACGTTGGCGGGCTCGCAATAACAGAAGGTGCTATATGAAAAAAATTCGCATCGCAGTCGCGGGAGCGGGCGGGAGAATGGGGAGAAGAATCCTGACGCTTGCCCAAGCCAACCCCCAATTTCAGATCGTAGGCGCCTTGGAAAAGGAGGAGGCGGGCATTCTAGGGATGGACGTCGGCTCCTTAACCGGTCAGGAGCCGATCGGGGTAAAGGTGACGGCTGATTTGGAGGAGGCGCTGGCCCCAACTCAAGTTTTAATCGATTTCACACACGCCAGTGCGACCGACCGTCACCTGGCGGCCGCCTTGAGACTCGGCAAGAATCTTGTGATCGGGACGACGGGACTTTCGGAAAAGACTCGCTCGTCCCTCAAGCGCTCTTCCGGGCGGATTGCCATCCTTCAGTCCGCGAACATGAGCCGGGGGGTGAGTTTCCTTTACGAGCTCGCGAGCCGGGCCGCTCAAGTCTTGGGCGAAGGCTATGATATTGAAATCACGGAAACGCATCACCGGACGAAAAAGGATGCGCCGAGTGGCACGGCTCTTGAACTGGCGCGGCTGATCGCTCAAGTGAAAGGGTGGGATTCCAAGAGGGCCGGAGCCATCGCCATCCATTCGCTCCGAGGCGGGGATGTCGTGGGAGAGCATACGGTTTCATTCTTGGGTGAGGGTGAGATTTTAGAGCTGGTTCATCGCGCGACCTCGCGGGACGCCTTTGCCCGAGGAGCGCTGGCTGCGGCAAAGTTTATTGCAGGGAGGAAGAAGGGTCTTTATAATATGCGGGACGCGATCCGATTCCGAACGTAATGAAATCCCGTCACGCCTTTTCGGCCTCAGCCTTCCTCTTCTTCCTCTTCATTCCCTTCTCCCTGATTGCCCAAGACTCGGCGCCTCCTGAACCTCCGTCAAACTTCCTCTTCCGCGATAAATTTTATCTCACCCCCTCGCAAAAGATCCGTTATCAGACGGTTCCGGCGGAGGGCCTCCTTGTTTTGGAACAACCCGCCCCCGAATGGAACTCCAAGGTCGCCCTCGTGAGTGACTTCGCTCCGAAGGCCCTTCGGACGCGGGCCCTGAAGGGGATCCAGTCGGTGGACGAGGCCAAGGCCTGGATCGGCTCGCAAAAAAAGGAGCTGTCCTATCAGGGAATCCCCATCGTTGAGCTCTCCCTTCCCTCCCCCGACGGCCGCGCGGAGCCGCGATACTGGGTAGGAAACAAAAGTTTTGGTTCTTTCGAGGAAGCGAGCCGGGAAATTGCCATGGTGGAGTCCCTCATTCAAGCCCAGGGGGGAAACTTTTCCCGGGCGCGGGAGCTCGCCCGAGAGTTTAAAGAGGCCGAAAGGGTACCGCCGGTCGAGCGAGTGAAAACAAGGGCTCAATTCCAAAAAGAGGAAGAGATCGCGCTCCGTTGGCTTGACCAACTCGATATCCCAGAGAAGCTCTACGGGCCTTTTCAGGGAGTGGGGGCGGGGGAGCCGACCCTTTGGCAATCCTTTGGTGAAAGCACATGGCGGAGCACCAATTTAGGAGAGCGCAAGTTTAATTCCCTGGTTGGCTTCTGGACGCAGCGGCTCGTGTTTAAGGGAATTCGTTTTCCCATCAGTACGATTGATCCCTATGTCGAACTGACAGGGGCCCTGGAATCGTCTCCCAATGACGGAGGGAGTCAGCTGGACACAAGCATTGGCATCGAGTGGAGACCCCTTCAGAGGAGCTCGTTCCTTGATAATTTCAGGCCGGGGGGAATTCCGCTCCTCGCGTTTGCTAAGAATTACCGTTTCTTGATGCAGTACATGAACCGGCGGAATCTCAAAGATGAAATTGCGAATATCCACCACGACGATTTCCGTGTCGGATTCGCTATTTTCTATGAGTGGGGGATCGACCTTCCTCCCGCCGATCAGCAGCCGGAGCGTGGATTCGTAGGATGGTTGACCGATTACGTCTGGGGGGAGTATTTCGGGGACTACACCTGGAGGCACACAAACTTCACGGTCCACGAGAGCTACAATGCTTGGACACTCGATACTTCGGTCATCTTGGGGATTAAAACGCCTGCCCTGGACCTCCCTTCGAATCCGATTAATAGTAACTTGATTCTGATGCCTTATTTTAGGTTTGGACTCATTGCGAATGATGAGTTTTCCAATCCACCCGACAACCGCTACTTTGTGGCGGTAGGCCTTCGGTGGATGCCGTTCCGCGATTACCGATTTGCGAATAACGAATGGCTTTTCAAGACGAAATTTTTCGTGGAATGGCTGGGAATTGGAAAAGTTCAAAACTTAAAACAAGACGACAGCCGGCCCCATCCCGACGAGGATTGGAGGATCGGGGTCGCCTGGTCGCTCCGGCGGTTTTAACTTCTTCACTTATGCGCCTTGATCGAGTTATTCTCCTCGGAATTTTTAGTGCCACTTTTATCGGAGTTTTATTTTGGGCCCAGCCCGCCTCAGCCAACCTGCTCGGAAACCCCAGCTTTGAAGACGAAATCGGAGACGGGACAGCCGCCAACTGGGACAGCACCAACGGGGTCACTCGAATCACTTCTCCTCCTGCCGGTTTCGACGCTTTCCCCGACGGCAGCGCCGCCATCCTTATGGATGCCACAAGCGATTACACTTTCCAGACCAATAAGAATGTCCGGCAGGGAGATTTGGTGGTCTTTAGTGCGCTGGCCGAGTCTGACATCACCGCGGACGGCTCAAGCGGCGGGCAATTAAGGATCGAATTTAAGAAGGTCGATTCCGTGAGCGGTGCTGAAGTTTTGATCAACGATGTCACTTCCGCCTTGATTACGATCGATAACGCGCCGAACGGGGGAGGAGATGGTTATACGCGCTTTACGATTAGCGGCCGCGCCCCCGTAGAGACCACTCTGATTGTCTTTACCCTCCGGCGTCAAGGGAGCGGAGCGGGAAATGTGGTCATGGATAATGTCAACGGCGAAATCAATCCTGCAGAGCTCAGTCTTTCCGCCTCGAAAATGAATGTGAAGGCCGGCGATATCGTCACCGTGGCCGCGGATTTCCAGAACGCCTCGGCGCAGAACCAGTCGAATACGGAGCTGCGGGTGGAGGTCCCCCCCGGGCTCGATATTCTCAATGACACGATCCGTCATAACGGCGGCTCGGCCCCCGTTCGCGAAGGCTCGATCCTGATTGCCTCTCTTTCTCCCCTTCGTCCCGATGACAAAGTGAAGATTGTTTTTCAAGTCCTTGTGACAAGCGGCGTCACGCCTGGAAAGATCTATGAAATCATCGCAGACGTCCAAGCCCGCGGCCGAATTTCTGAAACGCGGAGCGTTCAGTTACGGGTGCGGGGGGATCCCGTTTTTGACGAAGGGACGGTCGTCGGAAAGGTGTTTGACGACCGCAATGAAGATGGGATGCAGACGAAAGGGGAGATCGGCGTCCCGCGGGTCCGGATTTACACGGAATACGGCGTGAGCGCCGTGACCGATCCAGACGGCCGTTTTCATCTCCCGGCGGTCCAGCCGGGACGTCATGTTTTAAAAATCGACGGTCACACCCTCCCTCCGGGGACCGCCTTTGTGACGGAAGAGTCTCTTTTGATTAAGACGACACCGGGACTTTTGAATAAGGTCCGCTTCGCCGTTCGGCTCCCTGAGTCGGCCCTCCCTCTCGAATTCCGCAAAGCGCTTCAGATTTGGGTGACTCAAGGGATGGATCTTGCCCAACCCCAGCTTGAGATTTCCATGGAACCCAACCTTCTCCGAGGGGGTCTGGATCGCCTCGCACGGGAACCGGCCTTCCGCATCCGGACCAATTATGCCGAATACCTCACGAGCTGGCGGATCGAAGTACGGAACGAGGTGGGTGAGAAGGTTTGGACCGGGGTGGGGATTTCAGCCCCCCCTCACGAACTCCGTTGGAATGGGATGACGGACGCGGGCGAAATGATTTCTCCAGGAGTTTACGCCTACCGGCTCGTGGTCCGGGACGGTCAGGATCGTGAAGATTGGACGCCGCTTCAATTTTTCCGGGTGGTCCGAAAGGGAGATTCTCTCGAAGGCTTCGGGGAGACCGTGCCCCTGCCGCCGGTGGGCAGTTTCAATATCTTCCGGGACGGAAAAAGGTCGATCCCTCTTGTCGCGAAACCCACCGTCCGCGTTTATGGAAAAGTGGAACCCAACCGCCGCGTCCAGATGGGAGATACGCCGATCGAAGCCGGTCCCGACGGAGAATTCGAGAGAGAATTTTTCGTGACTCCGGGAGAGAAAAGGATTCTCGTCAGTGCCGCCAGTCCCGAGGGCGACACCGTGACCGTCGAAGAGAAAATCACGGTGAAGGAAAGTTATTTATTCCTCGTTGCCTTGGGAGAAGAGGAACTGGGTTTGAACGCCGTCGAGGGGAATCAGGAAACGGTCGGACGGGATGAGCCTTTCCACGAAGGTTTTTATGAGGACGGACGGCTGGCTTATTACTTAAAGGCCAAGATCAAAGGGAGATTCCTCGTCAAATCGAGTTATGACACCTCCGATAAACGTTCCGAACTCTTTACCCAGCTCGATCCTGAGAGTTACTACCCGGTTTATGGAGATTACTCTCAGATCGAATACGAAGGCCAGGAGACGAGAGAGAGATTTTTTATTTTGGTCGAGAGGGACCGCTCCTTTCTTCGTTGGGGGAGTTTTCAAACGGGTTTCACCGAGACGGAACTGGGCCGTCACAACCGTACCTTGTCCGGCCTTAAGGTTCATTACGAAACTCTTTCGAGCACCAAATATGGAGATGCCAAACGCGGTTTTTCCCTTTTTTGGTCACGGGCCGAGACCCTGGCCGACCACAACGAATTTCGAGCGACGGGGGGCTCCCTTTATTACCTTCGGAATCGGAATTTGGCAGCGGGGAGCGAAAAGGTGCGAGTCGAAACCCGCGATAAAATTCAGGACATCCCGCTCCAGAGTCGGGACCTCGTCTATGGGAAGGACTACGAAATTGATTACAAACAGGGAAGGATTCTTTTGAAGACTCCTCTTTCTTCCGTGGCCGCGTCGGAGACGATTATTTCCAACGACATCCTCGACGGAAATCCCGTGTTTCTCATCGTCGATTACGAATTTGAAGACTTCAGCCTTTTTAAAGAAAAGACCGCCGGCATCCGGGGCACGACCCATGTGGGGGATCATCTTCGTTTGGGCGCAACGGCCGTGGAGGAGAAGCGGACGGCTCGCGATTATGACCTGAGGGCGGTCGACGCAACTTTCCGGGCCGGGAGAAATACGAAAGTCACCGCAGAGTTTGCCCAGGCGAAGCTCCAGCAGGTACGGCAAGCCTTATCCTTTGACGGGGGTCTGAGTTTTAACAGCCAAACT
>Ga0114945_10002087_pt1 | contig 11926 bp, 9 predicted proteins | sample OV2TP3_FD_87194 | JGI IMG/M metagenome (GOLD analysis project Ga0114945, IMG submission 87194) | Hot spring microbial communities from Beatty, Nevada to study Microbial Dark Matter (Phase II) - OV2 TP3 | ecosystem: Environmental > Aquatic > Thermal springs > Hot (42-90C) | place: USA: Beatty... | reverse complement strand
CTCCCTGCCGTGTGACGTTGGCGAGGAGTTTAGCGAAGCGGGGTTGGATGTTGTCGTTGGCCACCATCGTTCCGTGGTTCTGCATCAACGCCGCCATCTGCGTGGTCTTGCTGCCGGGCGCAGCGGTCACGTCTAACACCATCTCCCCCGGCTGGGGGGCGAGCACGAGCGGCGGCAACATGCTGGAGAGACTCTGCACGTAGAGCTGGCCCCGTTCGTAGACGGCAGTGGCGGTGAGCTCGCGAACGCTGCGATCTTTGAGGAGCAACGCCTCGGCGTACCACGGGACACGTTCCACCTGGAAGCCCTCGGTGTGCAGCGCGCGGCGCACCTCCTCCACCGTGGCGCGCAGCGTGTTGACGCGCAACGTCGTGGGGCGCGCGGCGCGAAACGTTTGGAGGGCCGCCTCGGCCACGCGTGGTGGGTAGATGCGCGTGAGCCGCTCCACGAAGAGCTGAGGCAAGAGCGCTGTTGGACGGTTAGTGATGGTGGTCGGTCGCAGGGCGATCGGGCAGTTCGAGTTGCAACGTGGTGTGGGTGATGCCAAACTGACTCCGCAGGAGGTCGTGTAAGCGCTCCAACACCTCCTGGCCGTGCGCCAGATCGTCCACGATGACATGGGCACTCATCGCCTCCAACCCAGAGGTGATCGTCCAGATGTGCGCATCGTGGACGGTCTTGACTCCTGGGACGTGTCGCATCGCCCGCATGACGGTCGGCACATCCAAGTGGGGCGGCGACCCTTCCAGGAGGACGTTGACCGACTGCGAGACGAGTCGCCAGGAGCCCACGAGAATGACTAGGCACACGGCGAGACTCGCGATCGGATCAGCCACACGCCAGCCAGTCGCCCAAATGACCGCACTCGCAATCACCACACTCAGCGATCCCAAGGCATCCGCCATCACGTGGAGGAACGCTCCCTGCAAGTTGAGATTCGAACCTTTGGTGCGAAAGAGCAACCATCCGCAGAACAAGTTGGCCGCGAGTCCCGCGAGGGCGGTGACCAGCATCGGCCCAGCTTTGATCGCTGGCGGGTGGAGGAACCGTTGGAGCGCGTAGTAGCAGATCACCACCACGATGAGCCATAACGCGAGCCCGTTGAACAGCGCGGCCAAAATCTCGGTGCGGTAGTAGCCGTAGGTTTTCGTGCGCGTGGCTGGCCGTCGAGCGAGTTGGAAGGCGAGGAGGGTGAGGCTCAGCGCGGCGGTGTCACTCGCCATGTGCCCCGCATCCGCGAGGAGGGCTAAGCTGTGGGAGTACCACCCCACCACGACCTCAGCCACCATCATGCCGAGGGTGATGGCCACGCCCACCTTTAGCCCGGCTAAGTTGGGGTGACTCGGCGGCGCATGGGAGGCCGTGGTCATGGGCGAGACCCTATACCACGTCGTGTTAGGAGGAGGTGGTCTTCAGCGCGCGATTGTACAACCACGCCAGCACCCACCCTTTGACCGCCCCATCCATCATCGCGTAGCCGGTGAGGACCACCACACTCCCGATGGTGGAGGTCAGGTGGTACCCCGGATAGATCGAGGCCAAGATGACCAGGAGAGACACGCCGTAACTCGGCGAGACCATGTTGAGGAGTCCTACGAACAACGCGCCGAGTCCGCAGAGCGCGGCCATGGCGTAGGCGAAGCCTTTGGGATTGAGTGGCATGGAACACCTCCGTGAACAGCGAAGGGGTCAGTCCCCCAGCGTCGGTGGATGCTCTCCACAAGAAGGGGGTCTGACCCCAGGGTTTTTCTTTAGGAGCGGTGGAGCACGCGATTCTCCACGCGCTTGGCTCGGAAGAATCGCTGGGTAAACTCGCGCGCGCGTTGGGCGTCGTAGGGTTTGCAGGAGAAGATGTTGATGTAGGCGCGGTTCCACGCTTCGGAGAAATGGCCGGTGATGGAGCTCGTCTCGATGAACTGCAGCAGCGAGTAGCCCTTCGTGTGGGGTTCCTTGAGGCCAAAATACGGCAGGTGGGTCCTCTGATATTTCTTCATCTGCAGCAGGCGGCAGAGCTGATTCACGTACGTCTGGAGTTTGCGCTTCGACCGGATGACGGTCGGATCGCAGTCATGGAGATCGAGGACTAGCTCAACGCCGTACGTGCTGTGCATCGGAGAGTTCCTTGGTGACTTGGCGGGCGATGCGGTTCGGCAGGGCCAGGGCTGCCTGGTGGATCGCCGGTGAGTAGTAGTCGGTGGAGAATTCTAGTTGCGTGTAGCGACGCTGCAATTCTTCGAGTGACGGCCATGCCTGGACCGAGCGGCTCGCCAGGACAAAACTAAAGAAGCCGCCGATGTAGGTGGGCACGCAGGCCACGTAGGGCTGGAGCGCGGCAAAGACCCCGCGCATGCGGGTGAGCGCGTCCGGCAACTCATCCGGCTGCAAACAGGTGGAGCCGGTCTGGCGCGCTAAGAGGCCGTGCGTGGTGAGGCGGGCAGCGGCATCCTCGTAGAAGGCGCGGCCAAACAGGATTTTCCCAGGACCGATCGGATCGGGCGAGTCCACCAAGATCACATCAAAGGTCTCGGTGGTCGTCTTCAGGAACTTCGCGCCATCTTCGACGACGATCCGCGCGCGCGAATCCTCAAACGCATCACCGCAGATCTTCCGGAGGTACTTCTTGGACAGTCGAATGACCGCCGCATCAATCTCAACGAGCGTCACCGTCTCGACCGGATGCTGGAGCGTTTCACGGAGGATCCCCCCGTCGCCCGCGCCAATGATGAGGATGCGTTTGGGATGGGGGTGGCTGAGCATCGGCACGTGCGTGAGCATCTCGTGGTAGACATGCTCATCCACCTCAGTGGTCTGGATGACGCCGTCGAGCACGAGAACCCGCCCGTACTCATAGGTCTCGAGCACCTGGATGCGCTGGAAGGCGCTCCGACCGCTGTAGAGCGTGCGCTTGACGCGGAGCGATTGCCGAATGTTCGGGTGCAGGGCCTCAGAGAACCAACGCGCTCTCGTCAAAGATCCCTCGTTTGATGTCCATCACCTGCACGTGCTTGGGGGCGAACCCCGCCTTCAGGACGGGAATCGCCTGGTAGGGATCCACCTTGCCGCACATAAACAGATCCACCGCGGCGTACTGAAATTCTGGCCACGTGTGGATGCTGACGTGCGATTCTTGGATGATGGCGACGCCGGAGATGCCTTCATAGGGTGAGAAGCGATGGAGGCGGATTTCGAGCAGCGTAGCTCCGCAGGCCGTGACGGCCTCGCGCAAGACACGTTCCACCGTCGCGAGCGACGTCCACCCCTCGCCCTGCCAGAGCTCAACTAACAGATGCGTGCCGGCAAAGTTGAAGTACCGACCTTTCGAAAAGACCGACGTCGGTCTCTCCGCGGTCTTTTTCGTCACCGCCACCTCGATGTGACTAGTGAACTCTGCAACAACTTCCAACGCACACCCATTACTTGTTATCTTAGTGCCTCTGCCGCGCTTGTCAATAATATTTTCACAAAAAAGTGGTATGATACTCCCCATGGCCCTGGCGCTCCATGCGTTTGCCTACGATGACTTCCAGCAAACAGCCATCGCGGCCGTCGAAGCGGGCTCGTCGGTCCTGGTGTCTGCGCCCACGGGTGCTGGCAAGACCGTCATCGCGGAGTACATCATCCACCTCGCCTTCGCCCGCCACGAGCGCGTGCTCTACACCGCGCCTGTCAAGGCGCTCAGCAACCAAAAATACCGCGATTTTCGCGCTCGCTACGGTGAGGAGGCGGTGGGTATCGTCACCGGCGATGTGGTCCTCAACCCGACGGCCCCCTTGCGCATCATGACGACCGAAATCTACCGCAATACCCTCTTAGAGGACCCTGGGCGGCTGCGCGGGACGTCCTGGGTCATCTTCGACGAGGTGCACTACCTCGACGACCCTGACCGCGGCACCGTCTGGGAGGAAGCCATCCTGCTGACCCCGCCAGCGGTGAAGCTCCTTGCCTTAAGTGCGACGATCCCCAACGCCCAGGAGCTCGCCGCGTGGCTGGAACAGGTGCATCACCGCCAGGTGCGCGTGGTGGAAACCACGCACCGACCGGTGCCGCTCCAGATTGCGTTCCAATGCCAAGGGGAGGTCCTCCCCACCGCCGAGCTCCTCCGCAGCCGCGGCTACCTCCATCGCGAGCAGTGGCGCGAGTCCTGGCGGCCTCGCCGGCGCGGGCACGTGCACCACGCGCTGGATGCCAAGCCGAACCGGATTGACCGGCTCGTCAAGCAGTTACTCCTGGAGGATCGGCTGCCCGCGATCTACTTTGCCTTTGGCCGCCGCTGGGCAGAGGAGCTGGCCGGGGAGTTGGCCCACGCCGGCTTGCCGTTTCTGCGAGCAGGCGAGCGCGAGGCGCTGCTAGAGCGGTACGCCACTCTCTGCCGCCGCTACGAGGTCACCCATGAGCGCTCAGCAGAGGACCTGCGCGCCGTGCTCCAACACGGCATCGCCTACCATCACGCCGGGATGCTCCCGACCCTGAAGGAAGTGGTGGAGCAACTGTTCACCTCCCGCCTCATCAAACTCATCATCACGACCGAAACCTTTGCCCTCGGCATCAACATGCCTGCCCGGAGCGTCATCCTGGATACGCTGCGCAAACGGACCGAGGGGCGGTGGGAGACGATCATGTGCCGGGAGTTCTTCCAGATGGCGGGCCGAGCCGGGCGGCGCGGGATGGACCGCCAGGGCTCCGTCTACGTGCGGATCAATCCCCATCAGGTGAGCTTCGCTGAGGTCATGCGCGTCGTGCAGGGGCAACCGGAGCCGGTGCGCAGCCGCTTCAACACCGCCTACGCCACCCTCCTCAATCTGTACCGCGACCACCAGCGGGGGCTGCTGGCACTCTACCCCACCACGCTCCATCATTTCCAGTCATCCCCCCGCCAGCGCGAGGAGGGCATCGCGCTCATCGAGCGCAAACTGACACTGCTGGAAGAGCTGGAGTATGTCGCGCCGGCAGGATTAACCGCGAAGGGCCAGTTTGCCGCGTGGATGTACGGGTATGAGCTGCTCCTGACCGCGCTGCATGAGCAGGGCATCCTCGAGCGGGAGTCGCCGCAGACGCTGGCGATCCTCCTGGCCGGGCTCATCTTTGAACCACGACCGGGAAGGCTGCCCCCCAAGCGGCATCCGGTGGCGCGTCGGTTCGAGCAACTCTGTCATCCGCTCGTCACCCGCATACATCACCTGGAGCGCCGGCTGCGCATCAATCCCCGCACAAAGCCTCCCGTGTTCTCCTTGGCGGCGGCTACGGAGGCGTGGAGTCGCGGCGCCTCCTTCGAGCGCGCGGTGACCCTGGCAGGAATTGACGAAGGGGAACTCGTGCGCACCTTCCGGATGGTCATCCAGCTCCTGCGGCAACTCGAGCGCGCGCCTGTCGCGTCGCCGGCGCTGCGCGCGACCGCCAGCGAGGCGCTCCGCCGCATCAACCGCGACGTGGTGGATGCTGAAAAACAACTCCGCTCTGGTTAAATCGGCTTATCCCAGTTCAATGTGGAGGCGGGTGAGCTGGCCGTCGCGCAGTTGCAGGGCATACGGTGCCGGGAGAGTGTCCCCTTCGCAGTGAAAGGATGCGGGGTGTTCGAGGTGCAGGCGGCGCGGACGGACGGCGCGGGGACCAAAGGTGGGACGTCGCTGAGGATTGTGGTACGTAATCAACGCCTGACCAAAGAGGAGAAAGCTCACCGTATGTTTCGGTAACGCCACGCGCTCGCTCGTCCCATCGCGGCGCGTCAACGTGACCACCGTGGGTGTCATGGTAAAGAACTCTGCCGGCAGGCAGGGACGGAAGGTACAGGTCAACGTCTCTGGCGTCGTTCCATGAAACGGTGCCTGGCCCACCATCAGCAACCGCCAGATGTGCACAAATTCAGCGGTGGATCCGGTCAAGCGCCCCACAAATCCTCGTCCATGGAGGCGAGGATTTGGATGGACAGAACTGACCAGAAAGGAGGAGTTCTCCAGGCTGCTGCGGCCGTACCGCTTCAGCGGCTGATGGACAATCCCTGCGGTCCGCCAACTGGCAAAAAATTCCTTGGCTAAGCCGCAGCGGAGTAATTCGAGAAAGTATTTGTACTCCATGTGAATCCAGATTGACTCGCGCTCCATCCAGCCTGGCGTAAACGTCCTCACGCGACCGATTTCCACGGGCGCTGACGCCAGTGGTGCCGTCACCCGATACATCTTGAGCTTGCGGTCATAGAGTGGGCTGCGCTGCATCGCCCGATGGATGGTGCGTGCCTGCGTGGGATCCCGAAAATAGCGGAGGGCGTGGACGCTACCTTCCAGGAAGAGTGGGAGCACATGTTGCCGAAACCGCCGGATGGTAATCGTGACAGGCTGCCCCTCCTCAGCGGTGCCTAAGGGTTCATAGGCGACAGGCTCATACCAATAATAGGTGTGGTAGAGGTGCATACGGGGATCGCGCGCCTTGGCCAACGCCACCTCCACGCGCTCCAAGGCCAGCGTGAGCCACTCCCCCAACTCTTTGCCTCCCAGTGTCCGCATCTCGCCGCTGATGCCGTGTTTGACGACCTCACGGTATGTCTCCTTCGCGGTGGTCGCCTCCTCCCAGTACGTCAGATCGCGCTCAGGGCGTGTGTTCTGGCGGAACGTGTCGAGCGTGTGACGCAATTGACGACAGAACTCGACGAGTTCCACTGGGCACCGAATGGCGACGGCCTCTGCTTGGGCAGCCTGCTGGAGCGCCGCATGGAGCCACCGCAGCCCTCGAGCGAGTTCAAACGTCTCAGCCGTCGAGGAGCCGAAGAGCGCCGGCAACCCGTTCAACGCATCGAACCAATTGGGCTTATCCGCCTCCATCTCGATCCCCGCGCCCGCCGGATCGAGCGAGGCCAGTTTGTTGGCGAAGAGGAGTAGTAGTTTGACGGTTAACGAGGTGCGGAACATATCTCCGCGTCCCTGCTGGGTGCGGACCCACCACGCATCTCGCTCACGACGCTTCAGCAGCGCCTGTTTCGCAGGATCTAACTGGACCGCCTGGAGCTGTTGAATCGTGCCGTTGAGCAGCAGGTATTTGTTCCGTCGCGGGACCACCACGTAGGCGTTGTCATACGTTGTGTAATGCTCCTCGAATAACAACTCCTGCAGCCGCTCAGGATAGAGCTCGACGAACTGCTCGATGAGATCCAAGTTGTACGTCCAGTGATCGCTCCAGAACCCCTCGCCATGCTCAGCACACTCCACGCGCTCTGCGACACTGAGGATCGCAGCCAGGCAGGTTTCCTGGGTCGCGCGCGGCAGGCCGCGATCATCGAGCCAGAGAGCCACCTCACCTGCTGTCATCCCCTCAGCCAACGAGGTCAGCAACGTTGGCAGCGGGGTCTCTGGTATCCAGGATTTCAACATCGCTGTCACACGTTCCGCTGCTTGAACGCGGAATCGCGTTCCTGTATAAACGAACGGATTAAATCCATCGAGCTGGATGAGACTACAGAAGGTTTTGATGTTGAGTTCAGCCGCGCGTGGCTCCAGCCAGCCGTCACTGCGGCGATTCTGGTTGAAGTCTCGGTAGTGGGCGTTGCCCTGTGACCAGGGCGTGGGCTCCACGACAAAACGATTGTAGTCTCGTTCGAGGTCGCCATGTTTGCGGCCGTAGAGGTAGACGACGGTGGCTTGGTCCCCGTGCCCCACGCAGGCGGGAAAGCCCCCGCGGAGCAGGTTGTCGAGGAATATCTGCCGCACATACCCATCGAACGTCCGCGAGGCGGTCACGGTGAAGAGCTGATCTTGGAGGTAGTGAATGATGGCCTGATTCTCGTGTTCCTTGGCTGCCACGAACGCTGGTGTCACCCGCCGCAGGTAGCTCCTGAGCGTTTGCTCATCACGCGTGTGTCCGATGAGACTGATCACCTGCACGGAAGCACCGGCTGCCAGTCGGGTGTGGAGGTAGGCCAGGGCGGTGGGCGTGCTGTCCGTGACCCTGGGTGCACGAGGGACAACGAAGTGAGGAGTCTCCCAGAACGCCGCTGGCACCGTCAAATCTGTGACCGATCCAAAGACGCGCTCTGGTTCGACGATGACCGGTAGGGCTACCAGGCGATCGCCTCGCTGGACCCATGCGGCATAGAAAAAGCCCTGCGTGACCCGCGTCACATCCGGACGATCCTGCGGGTCCACGCGCAACCGAAACACCGGTGCAGTGGGGACGTTGGTCACTTCATACCACGCCTCCAGGGTGCGGCTCATCGTCTTGAGGTAGGCATCGCTACTGCCAAACGGTGCGATCACCGGTAAGCCATCCAGGAGCTCGCAGGTTCGCGGTGAGCGCGTGCGGTTGGTCACCGTCAGGATCCGCACCAAGGCGGCCATCGGCTCATTGGGCAGGGTGAAGTAGCGCACGGCGGTGTGGAGGCCGAGGTGCGTGGCGGTGTCCTCCAGGGCCAGGGCTTCCGATGTCACCTGCAAGCACTGCCGGACGGAACGCACAGGCCAACGAAACGGTTCGTACGTTGTGCCCTGCCTGCCACCCCACTTGACGAACGTGCGAAACCCGTGGGTCGAAGTGAGGCGGTAGGCCTTGTTGGCTGGCTGAAATTCGAGGATCGCGTGGTCCTTGTCTCGCCAGCCGAAACTCGCAATCCCCTGCCCTCGGTTGACGTAGAAGGCCCACATGGGCCGCCCCCACGGCCCCGCAATGCCCGGAAGGAAACTGGCAAACGGCGGCGCCGCCTGATAGTGCTCCAGGATGAATGCTCCGCTGGGAGCGAGGCGATAGGTCGGCGTTGGCAAGGAAGGAGGAATCCTTACTGCGAGGACGTGCTGCTCGGTGGCGCGACCAGAAACTGGCGCAGCACCGCCCAGGTCTTCGGACCGATGCGGCCATCCGCTGTCAAGCCCTGGGCGCGCTGAAATTCTTTGATGGCCTGCTGTGCCATGGATCCTAGTTTGCCATCAATCGGCCCGGCATAGTAGCCGGCATTGGCGAGTGCGGCTTGGATTTCGATGGGCCCACCGATTTCCTGAATAGTCCCCGGCAGCTCAGCGACCGGTACGCTGGCCACAGGCCGTGGTACTGCAACCTCGGTGGACATCGCCGGCGATATCGGCGATGACTCTGCTGCCGTTGGGGGCATGGACTGTGCGGTTTGCTGACGCCCGCAGCCAACCAGCATCACACTCACGATGAGACTGACATACCACCACTGCGACGACATGGGCTCCCTCCTGTTTCGGGTTAGACGATGGTATTGTAGACGGTCCTCTGCAAAACGCAAGCGCCTACTTCCACTGACCGGTACAAACCCAGACGCGGCAGGGCGCGTTTTTGACGATGTGCTCGACCAGGCCCCCCGAGGCCGAGGGGCGGTTGGCAGCCCCCATCACGATGAGATCGTACGCCCCCTGCTGAGCCGTTTCGACAATGGTCTTGGCGGCGGAGCGCGATTGGAGCACGTGGGTCTCGATGGACACGTCGTACTCACGCCCCACCGCTTCGGCGCGTTCGAGGACACGATCGGCGGCCGCCAGCTTGTCAGGGAAAAACGTGTCCAGCGGCAGTGCCGCCGGGATTTCCATGATGTGGAGCGCGGTGAGCGAGGCACCATAGAGCTTCGCCAGCTTGGCTGCAAACTGAATCGGCTCGAGCGTGTTCCCGCGGGTGGGGACGAGAATTTTCTTGAAGGTCACCTCGTGGTGTTCCGGGATGGCGAGCTCGGCAATCTCCAGGCGAGTGGTGGCCGGGAGATGTTGTTGTCGTCGGTAGGCCAAGTAGAGCACCAGGCCCAACCCCATCCAGAGAAACCCGAGGTTCCGCCCGGCTGGCTTCGTCAAAATGACATCAATCCAGACCGCAGTCGTCCCGAGAAGTCCCAACAGGGCAGGGATCGGTATCGTGATGCGGCCGAAGTGCAGATTCCAGCCCACGCGAAACGGTCGTCGGAGGTCCGGCTGGCGAATCCGCAAACCCAGCAGTGAGAGGTGGGCCAACGCAAACGCCAGCATCGCGCCAAAGTTGTACAACTCAGCGATGAAGGTGAGCTGTTTGGCCACGAAGATAACGATGGCGGCTAACACCGCAAAGACGATGAGGCTGATGTAGGGCGTTTTGAATCGCGGATGCAGGCGATAGAACAAGCGGGGCAGCTCAAAATGTTCCGCCATGGCAAACGTCAACCGGGACGCCCCCACCAAACCGGCATTTGCCGCTACGAATAACAGGGTCGCGCCCAAGACCGCTACCCAGGGTCCCAGGATCTGCCCGCCGATGGGCAACTTGGCGACAATCCCGGCCAACGGATCTTCCAGGTAGGTGGTGCTCAACTCGCGTGGATGGATCGCGGACAACGCCACCGTTGAAATGAGGAAGTAGAAGAACAGAAGCGTCCCCATCGTCCACATCATCGCCCGGGGAATGCTCTTGTGAGGTCTGCGCGCTTCCCCGGCGAGTTGCGAAATAGATTCAATGCCGATGTAGGCGACCATGGCCATGCCCACACCCTTCATAAACTGCTCCGGCGTCGGTGACCAGTCCACGTTGGGCACCCCGATGTGCATGTGTGCGATGAGGTACGGCACATTGAGGACCGTCACCACCGCAATGCCGATGATGACCAGCTGCGTGATGTTGTTGAAGATGCAGAGGAACAGGGCGATGCGTGTGGATTCGCGAAGACCGATGAGATTCACGAGGAGCAAGGCCCCGATGATCCCGATGGCGAAGGGGACGTTGCCCATGACCGTCTTCAAGACGGGCCAGAAGTAGCCGAGATACGGTCCCACCGTGTAGGCGGAAATCGCGATCGTGACGATGTAGTCGAGGAGGAGCGCCCAGCCCGCAATAAACGCGATGAGATTGTTAAACGCATGGCGGGCAAAACTGGCCGACCCGCCGGCTTCCGGCATGGCCGTGGCCAGCTCGGTGTAGGTGAGGACGGTACAGATGAAAACCATCCCAGCCAGCGCCAGGGCCAGGGGTGCGGCCCCGAGCGCGTAGAGCGTGGTGATACCCAAGGCATAAAAAATCGAGGAGCCGACGTCCCCGTACCCAATCGCATAGAGCTGGGGGGCCCCGATGACGCGGTGCAGGTGGCCACGGTTTACCACAGGGACTCGGCTACGGTCGTGCTCTGAAAAGTCGAATGTTTGTTCCATCACTCATCCATGACAGGAGTTATACATAAGAGGCGGCTCAGCGCCCCTCTGGCCAAGCCGCCGTATTGAACGATCTATCATAGCAAAACTAGGAGTGGTTGCAAGGGGTAGATCAGGCGCCGAGGTAGGCCGCTTTGACCGTGGGATGGGTGCGGAGGGTGGTAGTATCGCCGCTCAGCACCAAGCGGCCGGTCTCCAGGACGTAGCCGCGATGGGCCAAGCGCAAGGCTTGGTAGGCGTTTTGTTCCACGAGCAGGATCGTGGTTCCCGCTTGGTGAATGTCTCGAAGCGTGGCAAAGAGTTGGGTGACGAGCTTGGGGGCGAGACCGAGCGAGGGTTCATCCAGGAGCAACAATTTGGGACGAGCCATCAAACCGCGGGCGATGGCGAGCATTTGCTGCTCACCGCCGGACAAGCTCCCGGCCAACTGGCGCTGACGCGCTTCCAGGATGGGAAACAGCTCCCACGTGTGTCGGAGGTCTTGCCGAATCTGCTGAGCGGAGCGCTGCCGATACGCGCCCAGCTCGAGATTTTCCATGACCGTGAGCCGCGGAAAAATCCGCCGCCCCTCGGGCACGTGGATGATCCCGTGCGCGACGATCGCTTCAGGCGGGAGGCCGTTCAGGACCCGCCCCTCACACGTGATCCGACCGCTGGTCACGGGCGCTAGCCCTGAAATCGCCATCAGCGTGGAACTTTTTCCTGCCCCGTTGGCCCCGATCACGGCGACGATTTCTCCAGGCCGGACGTCGAGCGATAAACCTTTCACCGCTTCCACGTGGCCGTACCGCACCTGCAGGTCGTCAATGCGCAACATCATGCGG
>Ga0114945_10002086_pt1 | contig 11928 bp, 9 predicted proteins | sample OV2TP3_FD_87194 | JGI IMG/M metagenome (GOLD analysis project Ga0114945, IMG submission 87194) | Hot spring microbial communities from Beatty, Nevada to study Microbial Dark Matter (Phase II) - OV2 TP3 | ecosystem: Environmental > Aquatic > Thermal springs > Hot (42-90C) | place: USA: Beatty... | reverse complement strand
TTATGAAGTGCCTCGGCAAGAGGTAGCCCACGGTCCTCACCGTGCGCAGGACCCACCCCTTGCACCGTGGGCGAAAGCCGGTGTGGTGGACCAGCACGCTCATACATTTTGCCTCCCTGCCGTTGGGCTTGGCCAACGGCTCTCAGCAGAGTTTCGAAATGCGCTCATGGCATCAGGAGAAATGTGGTTTTAGTCTTGGCTACGACGCGGTAACTGTTGGGTTCGGTGAGGAAGAAATACCAGCTATAGGGACCTGGGAGCATGTCTTGCGTATTTAACGCTATGATTGGATATTCCTCCAACCGCATCCCCTTCCAGACCGAGAACCCGGTCCCCCACCGCATCCATGGGCTACAATGGTTAAGGCTCACACCGCTTGTAAATCCGAACGACAGGGTGCCGTCCGGTCGCCGCAGCACGAAATACATCGCCAGGGCGCGGGAAGCGTCCGCACGGACACTCCAGAGTAATGTGCTGACCTCTCCGGCGCGATACAACACCTTATCGGTGGCCAGCCCGACCGTCACATCCTGATCGGGGGAGTTGATCAACTGATCCAATATGGTATCAAAGGCGCAATGTCCCCCATCAGACAGGTGGGAGGTAATATACAAGGACTGGCTGATGCTGTTCCCAAACAAAGATATCCCATTGCTCATCATCTTCAGTTCTAACGAATACTCCCCCGGGCGCAGGGGAGGCCAAATGCGTACTGCCACCATATACGCTTCACCTGGGAAGACATCATGCGCTATGGGTACGCTATCAACGGCGTTCGAGACCTCTTGACCATCTTTCAGCCAGCGCCACATGACCTGAACGGCGCCGTGATGGCCCCGAGGGCGCGCTAACCATACAGCCCTACCCGTGTTGATCGCGTTGACGGACAGCATAAACGGGTCGAACGTCGCCGCACCATCTGGCATGCTCTGAACCTCGAGAGCAGCTGAGAGATCGTTGGGAGCTCCTAAACTATCGGGCAGCCGTAAAATAGCCTGTTTGACCCACAGGTATTGTTGAATGAGGTCACCGAACGCATGTCTTGCATAATGTCGGAAGGGGCTGTCGGTCCATGACCAATAGCGATCGCGGTAACTGTCCTCAATCAGGGCAGCATCCCAGCTCGTATCGTATCCTAGTGCTCCTATGGCATGCATGCTGATAGATACGGTGGCCAACACCCCTAAAAGCAATTTGAGGTATTTGCGCTTAGCTGCCATTTGGTAAACAGGAAAAAGGCTCAACGATAAAATAGGCGTGATATCGGATAAGTATCTCGGACCATAAGACCATCCGCCAGACCAGTTCATTCTGGCGAAAAGCAAAATAATCGGAAACAGGATAATGCTCAGGTATTTTAACAGGGGTTCCATGTTCCTCTTCCAAAATATGAAAATGCCGACGAATGAGAAGAGGAAGATCGGCGAATAGATCAACAGCCCCCTATGGGGGCTGATCAAGATCCAGAACAAGCCATCGACAAGAGAATTCTCCCACCAGAAGGAGGAAGGGTTCGTTAGCGACCTTCCGTAGCCGGTTTCAAAGAAGGAACCGAAGTAATACCGGTTATAATCGAGTAAGAAAAGCAAAGGGGGGAGTGAAAAGACCACGAAGCCAATGAACTCCCTGCGATGCCTGTGCAGGACATACAGGAGAATGGGCAGCGCCATCAAGACGTTTGTTGGACGGCAAAGCAAGGTTCCCATCAAGGTGAAACCTGCGGGAGCTACAAATTTCTGCTCGTTCAACCCCCTTACCAAAAGGTACATGGTCAACGTCAGGAAAAGCTGGGCTGGGCCATGCTGCCAGAGTGCCTGGCTGCTGACGCTCCAGGTGGACGTCCCCAGGGCATAGACAAGAGCGATCAGCCAGGCATGTCTTGTCAGCGTGAGACGCCTCAGGGCAAGGGAGAGGAACAGCACGGAAAGCGCAGCGATGATCCTGGCTGACGACTTCTCCAAAAAAGGCATCCACGGCGATTGCGGTGAAATGCCCCACAAGACCGGCAAGAGATAGATGGGCGTTGCCAGTAGGGCGGCCCCGATCGGAAAGGTTGACACGAAATGCCCGTTCCGATACTGCAGATAATAGTCAACCCACTCTCGGTGTAGAAAGGCAAACTCGTCGAGATCGAGATCGAATTCCCTGAGGATACTCAAGGGCAGATATCTAGCCGGGAACGAATCGCCGAGATCATCTAATCTGCCGCCGACGTTATAGAGAAGCGCGATCGAGACAAAGAGGAGCAGTGGTGTACTCCAGGTGCCAGAAACCAGCGATCGACAACGTTGCAGGAATAGCATGCCTCACGCACCGTCACGGCCTTTGCGGCATTTCAGGATCAGGCTCCGCTTCTTCAAACCTCTGCGCGATCCGGCGATCTAGAGCTTGCAGGTCGCACCTCCGGAACCTTCACCAGCGAAGTTGTTTTCTGCAGCCCGTGTTCCGCTTGTCTCGGGAGTTCACAACCGCAGGGCCGGCTCGCCGCCGACCAGTGGCCGATATGGTAAGTCAGCACGGTCACCGCCATGCGGCGAACCCCGGCGTTGAGACCATGGAATGACGCTTCAGATCCGCATCGATCATCATATGGATCATTTCCTCAAAGGAAACTTTAGGCTGCCAGCCCAGCCTACTTTTGGCTTTCGAAGGGTTACCGACCAGGATATCCACCTCGGCCGGGCGAAGCAGCTTCGGATCTACGGTGACATAGTCCTCAGCCGGCAGGCCAACATAGGCGAAGGCCACCTTGACCAGTTCCCGAACGCTATGGTTTTCGCCTGTCGCGATGACGTAGTCCTCAGCCTCCTCTTGTTGAAGCATCAGCCACATGGCCTCCACGTAGTCGCCCGCATACCCCCAGTCCCGCCGCGCGTCCAGATTCCCCAATCTGAGGGTGTCGGCTAAACCAAGCTTAATGCGGGCCGCTCCGTCCGTAACCTTCCGGGTGACAAACTCTAACCCCCTCCGGGGGGATTCGTGATTGAAGCAGATCCCCGAGCAGGCAAAGAGGTTGTAGCTCTCGCGATAATTCACCGTGATCCAATGGGCATAGGCTTTCGCCACACCATACGGGCTCCTGGGATAGAAGGGGGTTTTTTCGTTCTGTGGGGTGATTTGCACTTTGCCGAACATCTCGCTGCTGGAGGCCTGATAGAACCTGCTCGTGGGCTGATATTTTCGAATGGCTTCGAGAATCCTGGTGACCCCCGTTCCGGTGACATCTGCGGTTAATACCGGTTGATTCCAGGAAGTCGGCACAAATGACTGCGAGGCGAGATTGTAGACTTCATCGGGAGCAATAGTTTTCATCGCCTCATCCAGGGAGGATTGGTCGGTGAGATCCCCTTCGATGAGCTGCAGTTTATCCATGACGTGTTGAATCCGCTCAAAGCGCTGCAGACTCGCCCATCTGACCATGCCGTAGACCGTATAGCCTTTCTCCAGGAGGAACTCTGCCAGGTACGATCCATCCTGACCGGTGATGCCTGTAATCAGGGCTTTTTTCATGGGTCCTTCCCCCGCACGCTTGCGGGCAGCGCCGTTTTCAACCGCTTGTTCAGGGCCCGCTCCTCTTATCGCCTTATCGATTCTCATATTGTTGCTGATAGTAGTGTTGGAATTCGCCTGCTCTGAGCTTGCGCCACCAGCTTGGATGGTCAGCATACCAATGCACCGTCGCGCGTAAAGCGTCCTCAAAGCGAAAGGCCGGTCTGAATCCCAATGTAGCGATGCGCGTACAATCCAGCGCGTAGCGTCGGTCATGGCCGGCCCGGTCCAGTACGTAGTGAATCAGGGATTCGGGACGGCCCAACTCCCGCAGGATCAGTCGCGTGACCTCGAGATTGGTCCGCTCGTTGTCACCGCCGATGTTGTAAATCGAGCCCGCCTGGCCGCGATGCAGCACCAGATCGATGCCGCGGCAGTTATCCAGCACAAACAGCCAGTCGCGGACATTCATGCCATCGCCATACACCGGCAAGGGGACTCCGTCGATCGCATTGGTGATGAAGAGCGGGATCAACTTCTCCGGGTACTGATTGGGCCCAAAATTATTCGAGCTCCGCGTTACCAGAGTCGGGAGGCCGTAGGTCGTAAAATAGGATAACGTGAGGAGGTCCCCAGCGGCCTTCGAAGCCGAATAGGGACTGCTCGGCTGGAGACGATCGTCCTCCGAAAATACCCCGGTGTCGATGCTCCCGTACACTTCATCCGTCGAGATCTGCACATAGCGACGATGCTGATATTTCCTGGCCGCTTCCAGGAGGACGTGTGTGCCCTGTACATCGGTGCGGATGAAACTACCCGGCTCCAGGATCGAGCGATCCACATGGGTTTCGGCCGCAAAATTCACGATCACATCCGCTTCGCGGGCTAAGGGGTCCACGACCGAAGGCTCGCAGATATCCCCCTGGACGAAGCGGTATCTGGGGTCCGACTCCAGGTCGGCCAGGTTTTCGAGGTTACCGGCGTAGGTCAACTTATCCAGGTTCATGACGTGGTAGCTCGGATAGGTAGCCAGAATATGACGGATAAAATGGCTGCCGATAAAGCCTGCCCCACCGGTCACAAGAAGCCTCACGGGCCGCTCCCTCCTGGATGGATTACCGAATGTTGAGGACCTGTGTCATAGAGGAAAACCGGGGCGATATTCCGGAGACAGGGGTATGTGGCATCCCTTACGGATAAAACTGGATCCTGAATAGGCCAGCGGATACCGAGCTCAGGGTCGTTCCAGACGATGCCGGCCTCGTGCTGAGGGGAATACTCCTGATCGACCTTATACATCACATCAGCCGACTCACTCAAAACGCAGAATCCATGCGCGAAACCCCGCGGCACGTACAGCATGTGTTGATTCGCGTCGGAGAGGATCATGCCCACCCACCGTCCATAGCTTGGAGAGCCCTTCCGCATGTCCACGGCCACATCGAACACCGTTCCCTGGAGCACGCGCACCAGCTTACTCTGCGAGTGAGGAGGCTCCTGATAATGGAGCCCACGGAGGACCCCCCGTTTGGAGTGCGAATGGTTATCCTGGACGAAGTGGTCGCGAATCCCATGCGCGACAAAATCCGAGCCCTTGTAGGTCTCCATGAAATAGCCGCGCTCGTCGCTGAAGATCTGTGGTTCGATCAGGATCACATCCGGAATCTCGAGGGTGCGGTATCTGAATGACATGTCAGTTGTTTTCGTGAGTCAGCTGGTTCGCGCCCGTCATGGCCACGAGTTGGTTCGCCTGCAAGAGGGATTCGAAGGTGCCAGCGTCCGTCCACCATCCTTCCAGGACATCCCAGGTCAAGAGCCCTTCTCGCAGATATGCATTGTTGACGTCGGTGATCTCGAGTTCGCCCCGTGCGGAAGGTTTGAGGGGGCGGATGAACTCGAACACGTCGGCGTCGTAGAAATATATCCCAGTGACGGCATACGGCGAGGGGGGATTGGGGGGTTTTTCCTCGATGGCCACGAGTCGATCGCCGGAAAAGGCCGGGACGCCGAAACGCTGGGGGTCCTTGACCTCCTTCAAGAGAATCCTGGCCCCCCCCTTCTGTCGCTCGAAATCTCGCGCGGCTCGGACGAAGTTTTTTTCGATGATATTGTCACCCAGGACGACGCAGAGTTTGTCGGCTCCCGCAAAATATTCGGCCAGGCCCAGGGCCTCCGCGATACCCCCTTCGCCGGATTGGTAGACATAATTGAGGTGCTTGAGACCGAAGTCTTTGCCGTTCCCGAGCAGACGGAGAAAATCCCCTGGATTATTGCCCCCGGTGACGATGAGGATATCTTCGATCCCTGCATTGATCAGGGCCTCGATGGGGTAATAGATCATCGGTTTGTTGTAGACGGGCAGCAAGTGCTTATTGGTCACTTTCGTCAGCGGGTACAGGCGACTTCCCGATCCTCCTGCAAGAATAACCCCTTTCATGGTATACGCACTCCTTGAATGAGACAGGCCGAAGGTCACCAAGGACACATCTTATATCAAACCTTGAGCCTCCTTTGCAAGAGCATGGAGACACCGCTTAGACATGCCAGGGGGCCACCCAGGCGTCCGTAGACTCCATTTCGGGTGGCCCATCTGCAACACCGAGAGGCCCCCGCCCTTCTCGGGTGCGCTACCTCGTCCGTCTGCCCTGCGGAAGGGCGGCCTTGCAGTCGGAAGAAAGCTCCGACGAGTGTTGTCTCAGACATTGCATCAGCGGGGCGCCAGGGCTGACACCGGAACACAATTTTGCCGCCTCGGCCTGACAGACCTGCCGGATGTCCTGGGCACGCTGTTGCGCTGTCTGCATGTTATCTTTACAGGCGCGGGATAACTGGGCCTCATGCTCTTTGAGACATTTCGCCGCATCTCCACGTTGGACGCCGGGACAAAGCTTCTTGAAATCTTCTGCACACGGCCGGCTTTGCGCCGACACTGGCGATGCCAGCCACATGAATCCCAGCACTACTGCCGTGAGAGCCACGATTGGTACTTTGTTCAAGGATTTCATTTTTATCTCCTTTTCTGTTTGTGGAGGATCATCAGCGTGTAGGCTCACGGTTAACGCCTTGTGGTCCGGCTGGAACCCGACCGCATTGATGCCTGGCCATGGGACGGGCCCGCTATCCTTCTGGCCCATGGAATCTGCGCGGGAGCGCACTGACCGCCATCGTGTCCTCCTCCTTTGTGTGGCTCAATGCAAACCGCCCCGCTCCCACCGCCGTAGGGGTAGGGCGCGAATAGGGACCTGGACATCTTGAAGGATTACGACGAAACATCCAAAGCAGAATACCATAGGATAGAACTGTAAAGTGCATCTTTCCTACTTATGGAATGCTGATCCGGACTTTTGCGAACATCCCCGGCCGGATGCGCGTCCCGGCCCTGGGCACATCGATTTTGGCACGAAACATCCGCGTCGTAGGGTCGATCTCGGGGTAGATATATCGAAGTTTACCGGTGGCTGTGGTGCGTATGGCGGCGGTCTCATCCTCGATATCCAGCTCGGCGACCATACCCTCCCGAACGCTTGACAGATATGGCAATGGAAGAGCCACCTCGACGTAAAGTTTGTCGAGGGAAAGAAAATCGAGGAGGTCTGTGTCGGCGATCTTCGGCATGTCCCCTTCACGAACGTAGAGGCGCGACACGACGCCATCGAAGGGGGCCAGAATGCGGGTACTATCGAAGTTCGCCTGCGCCACTTCAAGCTGTTTCCGGGCCTTCAGCAGTTCCTCTTTGCGCGTTTGCAGGGCCGCTTGCTGAAGGTCCATGACATCCCGTGAGAGCTCAAGCTCCTTTTCGGTGATGAGGTCTACGACCTTGAGGTTCCTCATGTACTCGCGCGTGGCGGCCTCGAGGGCCCGTTGGGTCTCCGCCAGCGTGGCGTCCGCCCGTCGGACCTCCGCCTTGGCGGCTTGGACCTGGGCCAGAGCGGTGTCATGATCCATCTCGACGAGCAGCCGGCCGCGCCTGACGACGTCCCCTTCGCGCACGGGAATGCGCCGGATGGGCCCGGACACCTTCGTGCGAATCACCACACGCTGGTCGGACCGCACCACACCTTCGCCGATGATCATCTCCGCCCACGCCAAAGGCGGCCAGCCGATGAGGTTCATCGTGCTTGAGAGGAGCGCGACGAACACCCATGCGATCATGGCTGGATCACTAAACGATAGGTGTCGAGGCTGGCCACCACAGCCGCTGCCAGACGGGAGCGTGCCGTGCTGTAGTGCATGAGTGCCTGAATGCGTTTGTCCTCCGCCTTGGCCACGGCATCCTGCGCCTCCAGGAGCTGGCGTACCGTGCTGAGCCCGGCGCCGAACTGCCGCTCCTGGGCTGCGAGCTGTTCGCGTGACAGCTTGACCTCCTCGCGTAAGGCCGTGAACCTGGCCCATTCGGCCGTCATATCTTGAAAGGCGGTCTGTACCTCGACGCTGATCTGGTTGGTCAACAGCAGCAGTCGCAGGCGCTCCTGCTGTTGACGCAGCCGTGTTTGCTCGAGTCGGCCCAGCGCTTCTCGGTTTCCCAACGGCACTTGCAGTTGCAGACCCGTGGACCAGGTAATATTCCCGTCGGGGGTGAGGAAGTCGCTGAACGCTTCGGTATACGAACTGCGTCCCTGTAAACGCGCTGGTACAGCGACGACCCGGGGCCCGTTGCCACTGCCAGCGAGACCGGTATAGCCGAGGTTGCCGATCAAGTCGAGGCGCACTCGCGTGTTGTTTTTGGCCAGGAGTTCCTCGAGCTGAAGGTTCTCGATGACCAGCTTCTGTCGCTGGGGTTCCGGGCGCCTGGCCAATGCCTGGGCCAGCTTTTCTTCCAGATCGACCGGAACCCCCTCGTCGGCTGGTTCTTCCACGGCCCGAATGCGGGTGCGTAGGTCCAGGTCCGGGTTGATCAGAACCCGTAGCTGCGCTTGCACGTTACGCAAGTCTGCCTCTGCCCGCTGCAGGTCGCCTCGTCGTGCTTCAACTCCTGTTTCGGCTGTGCGTAGGTCGAGCGCCGTGGCCAGGCCGGCGCCACGCAGCCGTCGCACCCGCTGCACAAGATCCTCGGCCAGTTGCAGGCTCCCTTGCGCCACCTCGACGTGTTGCTGGGCGAAAAACAACGCCCAATAGTTCGTCTCCACGTCCCGGATCACCGACAGCATCTTGGCTTCTACGCCCAGCGTGGCGATGCGTTCGGCCTTTTCGGCCTGGCGGAAACGCACCAGGTTCACCTCGGTGCCAATGTCCCTCAGCAGGGGCTGGGTCACGCCGAAGTTCAGCACCGGCCGGTAGTACTCGCTGAACAGGCGATTCGGATGATCCGTCTTGATGACCGGCGCGACAAGCGCCACGCTATATTGGGTGCCGGTGGTGAACTTGCCCGCCAGCCCGGTCTCGGGGGAGAAGCTCTCCTCCACGATGACGCCACTCTCATTTCCCAGCTCCAGGGCCGAGGTGACGGGAAGCTCCTGCTTCTTGCCGATTGCCGACAGCTTCAGGAGCGGGTCAAACTCCCCGGCCGCCTGGCGGATCTGTTCATGGGCCAGCAGGGGCTCGATTCGTTCGATCGTCAGATCGAGATTGCGTTCCAGAGCCAGCAGCACGGCCTCTTTCATGTGCAGCGACAGCGTCTCTCCTCGGTCTGCCCCCGCTACCGTCAGGCCGGTGATCAGTACCAATATCGTCAGGCCAACGATTGCGTGGGCATAGCAGGCCATGACCGCATCGTATACCCTACGCCGACCCGCACCCACTTCAGGAGCCTCAGCCGACAAACCGGCAAACAGTGTCTCCAACTCCGCTCCGCCTTTCATCCCTGCCATCATCCCCGCTCGGGCGATGTCGTGTCAGCCCGTCCAGCCTCACGGCAGCCAGTACCAAAATTGCACCTGGAACCATCGAATGACCAGGCGAGAGAGCACCAGCCACACCGGAATCTTGTCGGTCTTGATTTTGGCGAAGCCGGTGAGTTGGGCTTTGAGGCGCAGGTCCGGGTTGGGGATCTCAGCGATCACCCGCACCGAGTTGACCGTCGAACCTTGCGGTACGGCGGCGATCGGGGCGATATCCCGCACCGAACCGCGGAACGTTTCATTCGCATAGGCCCATGGCACGATTTTGACGCCTGCTCCCACCCGCACCTGCGGGACATCTCCTTCGGGGACCTGAATTTCCACTTGCAACGCCTGCACCTGCTCGAGGGTCGCAAACAAATCCCCTTTCTTCAGATACAGTCCGGCCTTCTGCTCGAGCAGCGGCGTTGTCACACGTCCACTCACCGGGGCACGCAGCGTCGTCAGCTCCAGTTGGCGCTTGTAATCCACCAGCAGGGTGTGCAGACGTCTGGTTTCGGCTTCCAGCGACTGAATCTGCTCGATGTTGGGGGGCTGGTCCAGCAGTGCCAGTTGCTTGCGCAGGAGCCGAAGGTTGGCTTCAGTATACTCCAACTGGGCCTGGGTGGCCTGCACGTTCTTCTCGTATTCGCGCGGATCGATCTGCGCCAGCGGCTGGTTGAGGGTCACAAAGCTGCCCTCGCGGACATAGACCTGACTGATGCGCCCGCCGTCGATTTCGCAGTAGACGTCCGTCTGGACAGATGGGAGGATGATGAATGGCCCGCCAGTCTCGTAAGGGTACGGCAGCAACAGGAGGCCGATAATCGCGACCGCCCAACCAAACCGTATCAGCCAGCGCTTGATCTGCCCGGCCTCGCTGGCGAGGAGCCACATGACGGGCCTTCTCAAATGTTTGAGAATCGGTCGCTGAAATACGTAGAGCAAGACACCAACAAACAGGACTAGACCAGAGCCCTGAAGAAAGTCCGTAACCTGATCTCCAAACGTCCAGAAGATGATCAGGCCATGGACAATATAGTACCCGATCGATAACACGCCATATAAGAGAAACCAGAAACGCTCGCGGCGCGTGAGTGGCTCGGGTTCTGGTCGCCAGAATATCCAATTTAAGGCGAGCTCCCATGCTCTCCGCCGCAACGCCTGGATCTCTAGCCAGGTTGCGAGGAGAAAGTGTGCATCTCGCCTGTGTGATATATTCGCATTGTGGAGAGCACCGATCGCAGCTGTGCTCCATAAGGCCGTCCAGAAGTGATGTGCATAACCTCCAGGGGTAGCGAGTAAAGCAGCCATGACCCCTATCGAAATCATCAGAAGCTGCCAATAGAGACCGATAAAAAAAATCCAACAAAATTTAGCCTTATCTGGAGATGGTATGGCGAGCGTCTGCTGTCGGTTAACGTAAAATTTTGGCAGAATATAATAAAAGACCATCAAACCTGCTTCTGTCACCTTTCCACCATAATGGATAGAGACCAGACCGTGCGCGAATTCATGCGGAACTTGCACCAGGGGGATTCCCACCAGGACGAGAAGAGGGAGGTATCCGGGCCGCCAGATCTCAGACATCGCATGGATGAGCTGAGACCAGTGTAAGGCGAAAAGCAGGAGACCTATACCCATGATGCCGAGGGAGACCAGGAAAAAGGGAAGGGTAAAGCTCCACCAAAGATGGGCATAAAGCCAGGTCAGAAGACTGTCGGGGTTAAATATCGGGTACCTCCGGACGACGATGATTCCTTCTTCGGGGTCCCAGAAGTGAACCATTTCCTCGGTCACGCGTGTGACCAGAAGGCCCTGGAAGTCAAGTTGACGGATGAAGGCTTCAAGGTGGTCATGGGCCAGGGAGGTTCTGAATTGCTTCTCGTAGCGCTCCTGGATGGTCGGCAGCGCGGTCTGGCCATCGAACTGCTGACAGATGAAGTAGTCTTCTTCCTCCATCTGAAAGATCTTCTCGGTATGGGGGTCTCTCAGCAGGAAGCTGCCCGTAGGTCTGCCTCTTCTGGTTTCAGGCAGAATCTCTAAATCGGAACGCATGGCCGGAAAGGCAGGTGGCATCGGGTGGCAGCCCCAGATGGTTGTCGCAGACAAGTTGCTGGGTGCCTTTCCCGCACGCCAGACCGGAGCATTTCCGTCCTCCGCTCCTCGCTTTGTATCAGATTATGGACTGCGGAGGGCATCATAGCGGTGAAAGAGGAGCCTCACACTTCCGATCCCGTCGGCATCTGGTTTGGCCGACACGATGACGGAGCGGTCGGAGCCAAGCGAGAAAGTGCCCGAGACAGCATCCTTCATCTTCGTAGCACTGATGGCTCTTCCCTGAACCGGATCGATGACGACGAGGTAAGGGAGCCCTCCGGGTGAATTGGCAATTGCGACAAAGAGTATCTTCGCGGACATGGTATCCTTGTTCACGAGCCCACCAATCGGGTTGCGGCGCATGATCCAGGCCGGCGCACCATTTTGACCATCGAACACTCGGATCACCTGAAAGCCGGTGCCGGGCCGATACCGCATCACTCTCATATAGGGGAGAGGCTGAACGCTCAGCTCCATCGCGCGCTGAAATGAGATGAAGTGCCCGATAACATTCCCGCGCTCA